>Ga0183100_1000591_pt1 | contig 26205 bp, 18 predicted proteins | sample Biomet2_FD_127789 | JGI IMG/M metagenome (GOLD analysis project Ga0183100, IMG submission 127789) | Microbial communities from bioreactor (seeded with anoxic lake sediment) at LBNL, California, USA - Biofuel metagenome 2 | ecosystem: Engineered > Bioreactor > Anaerobic > Unclassified ...
TAGACATAACCGTTACTTGAAATCACATCATCCGTATTCAAGACACTGGCATTGGACACATTGAATCCATAGTTGCTGCCGGTCCATTTTGAATTCGGATAGAAATACTCGTAGTTATAGGCTGCATCCAGCCCTTTAGACTGAAACAACTTATAGGAAAAAACAGGCAGGAAACATTCCAGATGATAAACGGAAACCGAATCGCCGGTCGAAGGATTGTATTCCCTGGTGATCCCATCGCTGCTCTTGGTCCTGTGCTTATAATAATAGCCGGCCATAGCGGCTTTTTGAGCTTCAGTCGCACCATCACCTTCAGTCGGTCTGAAATTGACAAATTTGTTCCAATCGAACGCGTAGTAAACCAAATGGAAACCAATCAGTTTTTTCAGTTCAGACTGGCTCATGTCAGAAATGGAGCTATATCCTTTCTTGGCCAGATAAGCCTTAAAAGCAGAATCTGTCGGAGCCATGACCGTCAAAATGCTCTTCCCGCTGACGATCGGCTCGAATCCGGCTTTTTTCACGCCTTCCAGGAAAATGGAGTATTTTCCTTCGGATTGAAGGACCTCTAAGGCACTGCCCTTCAACCAGCCAGGTATCGAATAATGGTCATCCATGTTGTCCTGACAGGAGACAATCGCCAAAGGAAGCAGTAATAGCCCAATCATCCGATGAATGAATCTGGAATGTCTCATAATAAAGAATTTGTAGTTATAATTAGTAGTTTATTTCTTGATAAATTGTTTTACAGTCATATGGTTACCCTGATCTGTCAATTTCAGTAAATAGGAACCATCAGGAAATGAAGACACATCGATGAAGCCACTTCTGTCCAACTTAACAGTAATCAGTTCTTTCCCAGCTGCATTAAAGAGGCTCGCCGTCAACTGTTTTGCAGAAGCAGGGAATGTCACCGTCAGCTTGTCGGAAACGACAGTCGGGCAGACCTGCACGTCCGAGATTGGAGCCGGTGTTAAAGCCACATAATCCTTGTCCCGAACATAAATGCGCCCTTGTGTATACAGTTTTGACAAATCCCATTTCAGCCCTTCTGCCGGTATTTCCGGCTCAACTGCAGTAAAGGCACCAGTAACTGTCGCAGCGGTGAAATCGAACACGTCAAAATAATTGTCTGCCGACAAACTATAGGTGACGGCGTCCAGGTTCAGTTTAAGGACACCATTCAAGACGGCAGCCCCGGTGACAGCCAGTTTATTTGCTTTCCGAAGAGTTGGCGACGATTTCAGCAAGGGAATTTCCGTTGCGGATGCCGCATTCAGCACCAATCCGCCTTTCAGACTTAGTGACAAATTATTGACAAGCGTATCACCCGCCTTGATCCAGCCTCCGTCCAAAACCGTGACCTTTCCGGCCAAACTTCCGAACCCAGCCAGAGTGGCTCCATCCTTGACAGTAATAGCCCCAGCCCCTGTATGAGCACCGTTGACAATCAAGGTGCCTTCCTCGACGTCTGTCGTACCTTTATAAACATTGCTGCCGGTAAGCCGCCAGAGACCTTCTCCTGTTTTTACGATGGAAGTGGTGCCATTGTATCCGCTGGCACTGCACCGGTTGTCAATGACCCCGTTGAACGTTTCATCGGTATTGGCACCTCCGACAATCCATTTCATGGTCGCAGCGGTTGTGCTTTTACTGGTTCCGCACAGATACGTACCAACAGGCCCGGATAATCCACCCAGTTGATAAACGGCATTCGTTGACCAGCAAACAATCTGAAGGTTACCTTTGGTCTGGACAACGGCATTCGGTATGCCAACGCCGTTGAACAACATTAACTGGCAATTGCCCGTTGACGTATTCACCCCATTGGCCAACAGAGTCCCTGTAAAATTCGACCAGTCTCCTGTAACATATTCACGTAAATAATTGACCTGATATTCCAACATACCGGCGCCACTCACCTGGCTCTTGATGGAACAATTCCTGTTGACATAAAAGGTCGAGTGGGTGTCTTTCACCACTTCAACAGGAAAGCTGTAGACTCCATACCGGTCGTTTTGGTCTTTTGTCTTGAACGACCCGCCGGCCAAAACGAGTTTCGGTGAAGTGCCCAGCCCTTGATCGATCATGGTCGCGCCTTCCATATAGAGTGTCCCACCTTTAAGCGTTGTGTTGCCGGTATAAGCAAACGGCTTGTTAATAGTCAGCTGACCGGCTCCGTTAAGGATCAGGCCGCCGGAACCTTCGAAAGAGCCGTTCATGGTCACGGTCGTGCCACTGTTGGCAATATTGAATTCGGATTCGTTGTATAAAGTGGCACTCCTGTTCGTACTGGTTGAGGCACCGGTATATTTCCAGGCTCCACCTTTCCATATCCAGTTCTGGGCAAACTCCTGCGAAGCGCCGAGAGAACTGGCGATTCCTCCGTCTTTCAGACTGGAAAATTCCACGGTCCCATCCCATAATACGGAGGCACCGGTATAGTTATTCGTCGCACCAAGTGCCAACTTACCGGCACCTGTTTTGTTAAGAGAGCCGCTACCGCTGATGCAGCCGGTTCCGCTGATGGTCACATCACCATCATCCCGCATGACAAAGCTGCTGACCGGCACTGTATCGTTCAAGGTTATATTGATGGAAGAAAGCGGTTCGAACAACACGGCCTTCAGTGAGTCAAATTTGGTCGTGCCACTATTCCAATTGGTTGACGTGTAATCCCAGGTTCCGTTATCGGCACTCCAGGTCAGATCAGGGACATAAGCGACCGGATCAATAACCGGGACCTGAACAGGTTGTGTCTTGACCGTTAATGCCGGGGAGTAATCTGAAGACAATGTACTGTTAAATGCCTTTATTCTCAATGTATAGGCAGTAGCCGGTTCCAGATTGTCGAGTACGACGTTTTGAATGCCCTTGGCTGTCCTGGCCACTTCCGTATAGCTGTTGTCCTTTAATTGTTCAATGATAAAACCATCTTCATTTTCAGTATAATCCAGCCATGAAAGGGTCAACGAGGTTGGAGCGGAAGTTTCCAGAGCGAATGAAACAGGCGTTCTAAGAAAGGCCTGCCTGTTGTTACTAGTTAAGCTGTTGATGTAGTTTTCAATATTGGCATATCCGTTGGAAGCAATCGTCATCGCATCATCGAAGGCAGGATTTGTCCCGTTTACCGATTCCCAGGTATCCGGCATGCCATCATGGTCTGTATCGATACGACTGGTCCCGGCCCAGACAGCCCAACTGGTAGGTGCCCCAAAAGGCAGCTGGGTTTCGTCCGAAATCAACTTGCCTTCCTTACCGAAAGAAAGGACTTCATTGATCATATACCAGTCGGCAATATCGCGGTAAGGCAATGAGGCTCCGATGGCCGGGATCAACGAATCGATCAATTTGGTGGCAGGAAGAGTGGTTAATGCCGGATAAGCATATGGTGCAGCCTGAAAATCAGGCCCTCCTGAATAGTCACTGCTAGGAATCAACGACGGATTCAATGTGATGTCGACATTGCCGTCATACCAGTTGCCACTGGCATACAGGTGGAAATTCGAATTACCTCCGCTAAAAGGAGTGCCGCCACCAGCCGGCCCTTTAATAAATAAATTGTCTGTTGCATTGCAATAAGCATCACTGGTGGACTCACCACCCATGATATAGGCTGCATTCTTCCAATTGTAGACCATGTTGTTTACATATTGGTTGCGGCCTTTGACTTTGTTATTACGTGTCGTATTGTCCACGTACAGATTCCGGTACAGGGTAATGCTGTCTGCCTGTATCAGACCACCGGCTGAATGAGGCAACAAGCCTTGACCGATAATGGAATTTTGAATGGTAATATTTCCGAGCGTCCCTTTGTCATCCGGAGAAATGGAAAAAGTTTCATCCAATCCCCATGAAACAGACAAATGATCGAACATCATATTGGTACCATGAGCGGCACCAGCCGCATCACAGCCAGACGTTCCGCCGTTTCCCATTCTGAAACGGATATACCGTACGATGGTGTTGTTAGCGCCGGTAAAAGAAACACCATCGCCATAAACTATAATGCCTTCACCCGGAGCTGTTTGGCCGGCGACATACAAATTGCTGGAAAATACAATGCGGCTGCTGACTTTAATGACGCCTGCTACATCAAATACGACAATCCGGTTGGATTGGCTCACTGCATCCCGCAAAGATCCCGCACCGCTGTCATTCAGATTTGTTACATGATAAACAGTACCTGTACGCCCACCTGTGGCATACCGGCCAAAACCTTCGGCGCCGGGGAATGCGACCAATTGAGCAAACAAGGGTGGAACGGACAGTGAAAAGAGTAAAAAAGCAGCTATGGATAGTACGTATTTCACAAGGTATGATTTTTAGATAAGATTGGTAACCCAGCCTCCTGTTGTTGCAGGAGGCTGGACTACCATTGGTTATAAATAAGCAATTAATTTCGTTGCTTCAGAATCATCTTCTGGGTTTCAATCGTTCCGTCCGTATACAAATTGCGGACAATGGTCACCCCATAAACAGGCGCTTTCACCTGTACTCCGGCTATCGTATAATAGCGTGTGGAAACCAGCGTCTTCTTAACAACCGGTTTGTTTACGGCAACGACCGAATCCTGGCCTTCACCCATCAATTTCACGTCGAAGACCATCATGTTGCTGTTCGTTCCCAGATTGGAAACACTCTTTATCTTCACGAAAACAGGCGCTGTTGCATCGTAATAAGCAATGTTCTTGCGAATGTACTTATCACTGACTGATGTCAGAGTATCCAGCACTGTCCAGGTCGTATCAGTCAACGCGTTGGCAACCGATACTTCCAGCTTTTCAACAGTCGTATTGCCTTTGGCGCCTGTCATCCAGACAACGACATCGAACGGACCAGCATAAGCTGTGGTGGTTGCAATATAACCGGTTGTCGGATCAGTCGATGTCGACGTTTTCAAGAAAGAAATGGCACGGTCTGAAGCCCCATTATCTCCATCGGTATAAGGGCTGTAGTTTCCGGATGTTGCAACAACGGTCTTCTGCAGGTTAACGCGTTGCCCCATCGATCCGGTCATGAATCCGTTCTTGAAATCAACCGTTTTTAATGTATGATGACCTAAAGAGTCTGCATAGGCATAAAAAGCGATGACATCGCCGTTATCGGTCGTAGTCGTATCTGTATTGGCCCACGTCCAGGTAGCAGGTGCATTCAGGAAGTTGGCCCATACCAATGTCTTGGCACGTTCCTTATAGCCGTCGATGGTTATTGCCTCGGATGCAATTTCAGAATTGAGCTTACCGTCCAGAACAGCCATCGCTTTAACCGTGCACGGTCTGGTCAGGGTAAATGGTACCGTATATTTCACAGCTTTTGCTACTACCGGAGTACCACCATTCGTCGTATAATAAACGGTCGCGCCTTCTGATGCAGTAATAGTAACAGTTTTTCCTGTTTCAGCTGCAGCAACACTAATGGAAGGAGTAGCAACCATTGACTTAACAAGAACAGTCGCTGTCGTCACAGCGCTATTATCAAATCCTTGCTTGACGGCAATGGCTTTGACCGTACAGCTATCCGTAATAGAGAGGGTATCTGAATATACCAGACTACTGATAGTCGGTACAGTTCCATCCAATGTATAATAAATCTTGGCATCTGCTGTCGTTGTAGACAGAGTGACTTCAGTCAGTTTGTTTTTATAGGTCATCGAGACCGTCGGAGTACCGGCCGGAAGAACCGTACTTTTTGACTTCAACAGATAATAAACGGCATTGCTGATTAACTGGAAAGCATTGTCAGACAAGTTGACGGCTCCGTTAAACATCATGGCATCACTTGATATCGGCAACAACATATATTTATTAGTGGTACCATGCACATGAATGGCTTTATTCAACACGCCATCCGTACCTTTAACTGTTGCCAGTACCGTGTCGTTTTCTATATAACTTCCGGCGGCAGGAACATAAGCCTGCATCAAGTTCTTATAGATCGTATCCGTCTTGAAAATACCGATCGTACTATCAGGAATCTCAATGTTTGCAAACAATTCATGGCCAAGAAAATCCTTCGGAACAACGATATTGGACACACCATGTTCGGCATTTTTGCTGACAGTTGACGGATTCTTACCGGCACCCCAGTTCCATACGGTATTCTTGTAGAAGAACGATTTAAAGTTCAGCATCGGCACTTTATTGACGATTGTCAGCAATGGTTTGGCAAAGGCATGAGTACTGCTGATAGCCTCTGATACGACGACCAGGTCGTATTTCTGTAACGCAGCTAACGTGTCTGTGCTTGTCGCTGTAAAGTTTTTGATGTTGATCGCCTCACAATTCTTTTCTGCCAAAACAGAATAATTGAAAATCGGATCTTCTTTGATGCCGGCATAACCGGTATAGGTTGAATCATACAAATAGGCAATCCTGAAATCAGCGTCCGGATCGAAACCAGAAGCTCCGCCCATCAGGTATTCACAGGCATTCACAACCAGTTTGACGCCGTTTTCTGAAACCGTTGTCACCACATCACTTGAAATCGGGATAAGCATATACTTTTTATCCAGATTGGTGATCTCGTGAATAGCATTAAATGCTGTCCCGGTTACATGAGCAAGAATGTGGTCTGTCTGAATCGGGCTGGTTGATACAATGGCATTAAATCCCTGAACAAGGTTTGAAACAGTCGAAGTGCCATCGAAAACTTGCACCAGGCTGTCTGCCGTAATAGTTAATCCTTTGAAAATGGCGTGGTTTTGAAAACCAGCATTAATTGCAAAAGAGGTCGTTTTTGCCGTCGGATTTTGTCCGGTAGCCCATCCCCAACAGCCACTTTTATATTCAAATGATTTTAGACTGAGCAGAGGCACTTTCCCGACGAGCTTGACCAATGTATTGCTCAAGGCTTTGCCACTTGACATGGCTTCACTCATAACAACCAGATCGTACGTTTTCAATGTCGTCGTATCCGGAACATCAGTCGCAGCATACATAAAATCTGTGACATCATACGTGGCAGCCAAGGCAATATGAATCGGGTCTTTTGACGGCTGGTAGCCACTCGCATCCCAAACATACTTGCTTACATTATAACCACTCTGATACACAAAAGCCACTTTCTTTGCTGCAAATAACGACGTCGTACACAACAACGCCATCAATGCAAGAAGTAGATGTTTCTTTCTCATAGTTAATGAATTTAAAGGTTAATATTAATACTAGTTATCAATTCTCTTTTACAATCATCTTCTGGGTTTCAATCGTTCCGTCCGAATACAAATTGCGGACAATGGTCACCCCATAGACAGGCACTTTCACCTGTACACCGGCAATCGTATAATAGCGTGTGGAAACCAGTGTCTTCTTAACAACCGGTTTATTGACTACAGCTACGATAGAATCCTGACCTTCACCCATTAATTTAACATCGAAGACCATCATGTTGCTGTTCGTTCCCAGATTGGAAACACTCTTTAGCTTCACGAAAACAGGCGCTGTTGCATCGTAATAGGCAATGTTCTTGCGAATGTACTTGTCACTAACTGAGGTCAGAGTATCCAGTACTGTCCAGGTTGTATCAGTCAACGCCTTGGCAACCGATACTTCCAGCTTTTCAATAGTCGTATTGCCTTTGGCCCCTGTCATCCAGACAACGACATCAAACGGGCCGTTATAAGCCGTCGTAGTTACCAGATAACCGGTTGTCGGATCCGTCGAAGCACTGGTTCTCAGGAAAGAAATGGCACGGTTGCTGGCACCAGTGTCGCCATCAGTATACGGACTGTAATTTCCGGATGTTGCAACTGCCGTTGCCTGAAATGTGACACGCTGTCCCCATGTCCCGGCCATAAATCCATTCTTAAAATCGAACGTTTTTTCCGTCTTATGGCCTAATGAATCCGTATACGCATATCCTTTGGCACCAAAAAGGTCAACATTCTGGGTTGTCATCGTATCAATCCAAACTGTCGGTGAATCATTAAAATTAGCCCATACCAGGGTCTTGGCGCGTTCCTTATAACCATCAATAGCTATTATTTCGGAAGCAATATCAGAATTGAGCTTACCGTCCTGAACAGCCATCGCTTTAACCGTGCACGGTCTGGTCAGAGTAAATGGTTCCGAATATTTCACGGCTGTCGCTACCATAGGAGTGCCGCCATTCGTTGTATAATAAATGGTTGTGCCTTCAGCGCCGGTAATGGTCACGGTTTTTCCGCTTTCAGCTGCAGTTACACTGATGGAAGGAACAGCCAGTTGTTGTTTGATGAGTACGGCAGCTGTAGCAATCGAGCTGTTATCATAACCTTGTTTAATGGCAATGGCTTTCACCGTACACGTGTCGGTGAATGTTAGCGGCCCGCTGTACAACAAACTGGATGCTGTCGGAACAGTTCCATCCGTTGTATAATAGACCGATGCACTGGCTGTAATGGTAGAAAGTGTCACTACGGTACTTCCGTCTTTATAGTTTAATGAAATAGTCGGTTTGGTAGCCGGAATAACAGCCGCTTTGGTACTGGCAAGATAAACCGCTGCATTGTAAATCAATTGGATGGCACTTTCTGACGCTGTTGCCTGTGCATCAGAGCACATCGGAATCAACAGATAGGTATTGGAGGTACCATGTTTGTGTATCACATCGAACGTATCTTTATCCGTTTGAATGGATGCAATAATGCTGTCCGATGCAAACAGGCTGCCAGCTTGGGCTGAGTAGGCCTGAACCAGATTTTTATCCGTTACGGTTCCTGTGAACAGCTTCAACCCTTCACTGACATCTATATCCGTAAAGAGAACCTGTTTTGCAAAAGCCGAATCGACCTTGACTGAAGCAATGCCTTGTTCACCATTGCCTACATTCGTCGGATTAATACCAGTACCCAACTTCCATGTGTTGTAGAGAAATGATTTCATGTTCAGCATGGGAACCCTGTTTACCAGATATGCCAATTTTTTTCCAAAAGGATGATCGGCTGACATCGCATCGCTGACAACGACAACATCGTATTTCTCAAGAGCAGCCAATGAATCGGCAAAAACAGCAGTGGTATCGTTGGTCAGTTTAGCCACATTAAATAAGGTGACATTTTTTTGCATCAGGCCATACTGAAGAATCGGATCATTTTCCGTTCCGACCACTGTCTTGCCCTCAGCATAGGTGGAATCATACACATAAGCGATATTGATCGGTGCATCCGGATTGACTTCGCTATTCCCGTCGAGACCGATGTAACGAATATGAATGCCTCCGGTATTACCTGTGGTAAAAGTGACATCGGTCTCTCCTTCCACGTTGGCATTGACCTGAAACACATTGGTATTGACATCAAGGGATGTTTCTTCACCAGCCAGACGCGTCACATTGCCGGTGGTACAACTGATACCTCGCGCATTGGTTGTATTAGCCGTCATCGTTACGATGGTAATTTTCTGACCGGCTTTAAGCGCTTTCAATGTAAAAGTAAGATTTGTTCCGTTCAACATGATGCGAGGGGGAACATACCCAAAGTCAACATTGACTTTCTTAGCGGATAAGGATCCGAAAATAAGACCGGCTGTTTCAGGAATAGCCAGTCCGTTGGCTTTCAGTTCTCCAGACATAGTCGTGGCATTCACATAGCGGTTGACCGGGCTGTTTTGTGCCGTCCAGTTCGTGTTATCAGCAGCCAGGTTGGCAATGGTGGCATCACTGAATCCTTTACCAGCAAAATCCCATATAGTGCCGGCAGAAAGTTGGGCAGAAATCATGGCCATGAATACGACCAGCAAAGCAATGAGTTTTTTCATTTTTTACGATATTAGATCTACTATACAACTGTTTAAGGCATTTTATCCAAATTCTCCCACCGGACTTTCCACTTGCCGTTCCGGGGAAAACCCGGACAATCACCCTTACTGCCGTCCCACCCGGCACACATCATGGCCACGGCAGACAGTAAACCACCATTACCTGGCAGATAGATACGCAATCGACCATCCTGATAATTATGACCATTCGCCAAATAGGTGTTAGTCCGTCTATCCATCAGCAAGGCATCAACAGCCTTTTCCGGCTGGCCCAGACGGGCGGCACACATGGCCATCATCGGATAATCCCATCCCCAGGTTTTATCCCAGTTCCAATTTTTCAAAATCCAATTCAAGGTATTCGTCATGACCTCCTTTCGAACCAACGGTGAAGCCGGCAACATGCCTAACGCACCAAGCACCGCCATGTGATCGGACGTATAGCGGACATTCGTATAGGTATCCGTAGCCGTTTCGGCTGCCAGATACAAACCATCCTTCTGTGCCAAAGGCGCTATTTTTTCAATAATCTTTTCCCAGTCTTCATTTTTAGGCAATCCCAGTCTGATACGCCATTGCTGGGCCACACTCAGGGCAAAATGCCAATAGGAAAGTTCCAAAGGCGGATTGACTGTTTCGGACGCTTTCAAGGTTTCCTGAGCCGGAATGGCACCCTTTAGTATATAGCGATTACCTGCCTGATCATAGTCTACATAATCAGCCATAAAATCAGCTGTCTGAAACACCAGATCCTTATAGTTGTTCAGTATAGCCGTATCCGGATGATCTCTGTATATCAACTCGGCCATATAAATCAGATGAGGTTGCTGCCAGATCAGGAATGAACCGACATTGGACGGAGCTTCTATACCTGAAGGATCGGTCATTTTCATCCAGCGGACACCTTTCCAGCCTTGACGGGCTGCAATTGAGCGGGCCGCAGGCATCGCCGATTTGTACCAGTTTAAGCTTCGTTCCAGCAAATCCGGACGTTGCCATAAAGCAAACTGGGCAGCATGCCACCAATGCATTTCCAAATGAAATTTGCCAAACCAGCTGTTGTAGGTCAATCCTGTTTCCTGCGGAGGATACATACCGGCACACTGAATGGCCAACAAATATTGAGACAAAACCACCCGGCGTTCCAATTCCGAAGCTCTCGGATCGGTACAGTCTGAAAAATCGACGGCCCCACCCCGGGTCCAAAACTGGTTCCACCAACCGGTTGTCCTGGATAGATCCGCTTCAAATGAAGCCTCTGTTGTTTCATCGGTCTTACCCGATACCAATGGATTTTCAGGCAAAAACAGGCAACTGAAAGTCAATGTTCCATCATTAGCCGGTTTTAATCTGAAATCATGCTCACCTTTCTTGAAGAACGTTGCATCGCCTTCCCAGGTTACCTTTATAAAATAATGGTCGTTATCAATCTTGCGTTCCAATAGGACACTGTTTCTATCTTGCTTCAGCACGATCGTCTGATGACTGTCGGGGTGTTGCCAGTCACAAGCATCATCCGTATGTTTTCCGGAGGGATATGGGAACTGGAACTTGACAGCAAGTTGTCCAGTCCTGAACATGGATGATGTAATCCGGGACGAAATTTTATCCTGATCCGGCAAACAGCACGTAGTGACATCCACCTGAAATTCTCCGGCCTTGAACGTACTGCTGATCACCCCTTTCCACAGATTGAGCGACTCTTGAATATTGCTGATGTCAGACGGCACGCAAGGTGTACCATCTGACTTCAGCAAATCAAGTCCGATAATGCCTAAATGCAACCGGTGCGGATTGCCTCTGAAATAGTCGGAGGCGTCTTTGTTACGGCCAGGCTCGTCAAATTGAACAGCATAGGGTTCCTGTTTACCATGATACATATAGATGCCCCAGGTTTCTTCAGGCTTCAGATTGGAGCTATTCGGAAAGCTGTGCCAACCCCACTGAGCCTGCGTCCCTAAAGGAACACCATTGGTATACACATCCGGAAAACTCTGTAACCCTGTCGCATCTACGGTAAACGCAAAATTACCATTACCAATCGATAAAGATGCCAGCGAATCAAAGCGGTTGATCCGCACCATATGTCTGGAAACCAAGGCTCTTCTGTCAATGGGGGTCCGCTTGGCAGCCAGGCAAGGCATATCAGCAAACAGCAGGCCAACAACAATCAGTTGTATGGCCAGCAGCCAGCAATGGATAACCTTTTTTAAAGGCTTACGGATCAGATCCGGATTATTTTTCATAGTCATGGTACTCTATTCTCTGGGTTACATCGTTCACTTGCTGAAACAAGCCGTCTACCGTTTCAGTCAGTGATCAATCTGCTTTATTTGTATAACTTGACATTTTCAATATGTTCCATCTCCACCTTTTCTCCATTTTCTCCACCGATGGACACATGGTTGATTTTCCAGTTCTTGGCCCAGATCATGTGACCGGGATTTTCAGCCGTTATGTGTACATTTTTCAGTGTGAATCCTTCTACCGGTGAATTTTCGACACCCTCACAAATCAGAGCGACCTGACAGGAATGTGCCTGAATATCCGTAAAATGAATGTTCCTGAATTTTGGCAGACCAAGCTCAGCAGGCTCCACCGGCGTCAACATCACTCTCCAGTGAGCCGGAATGCTGTCCCAGACGTATGGCTCAGGTAATTTGGAATAGCTGTAGTTTGGGTTCCAGTTCAGGTTGATCTGAAACGGCTCTCTCAAATCCTGCATCTTGATGTTGGACAACCAAATATCTTCTACAACGCCTCCCCTATTCAAAGCAGACTTGAAACGCAAACCGACTTTGGTTCCCAATGCCGTCATATCATAGGAAACGATATTCCGGATGCCTCCGGAGGTTTCACTGCCACAGGTAAACAGACCGTCACCCTGACGGGCCGTACAATTCCGGATGACCACATATTCAGTGGGACGGTTCACACGAAGGCCATCGGCATCCCGCCCTGCTTTGAGGCAGAAGTTATCGTCGTTACAGCTGATATCGCAATTCTGGACCAGAATCCGGGTAGATGAATCAATGTCGATGCCGTCCGTACTTGGACCTTTTCCGGCATTGTTATTATTGACATGAATGCCATCGATCGTTACATGATTGGAATATAAGATATGTACTGTCCAGAAACCAGCTTCGTAATAATTATTGCCGGTCATAGTGGCATTTTCACAATTCTGGAACAAAATCATGCGTGGACGCATGCAATCATAATCGACAATCCAACGCAGATCCTTCTTATCATATTCCTTGCGCATAGACCAATATTTATCCCAAAAGACCTTACCCTGGCCCCAGACTTCACCTTTTCCAGTGATCGCCACATTTTCCTGATCTTTGGCGGTGATCAAGGCTGCCGGCCATTTCATTTCAATACCAGCAACCCGGGTATCGATCATCGGATACTGATTAAGATCCTGGCTACCATAAATTTTAACACCTTCAGGAATATTGAAGTTCACACCGCTTTTCAAAAAGACAGAGCCCATGCAATAATTACCAGGTGCGAAGGTGACCATGCCTCCGCCTTTTGCAGCGCAGACATCGATGGCAGCTTGGATGGCTTTGGTGCTTAACACGCTTGTATCAGCGACAGCTCCAAAATCCTTTACATTATATACGGTAGTGGCTGAAGGTACTTTTTTCGCACCGACTTCCTTTATCCAGTCGAAGGCAGGTATGCCATCGCGGAGTAATCTGGGAGCGCAGGAGGTAAAAATAAGCAGCAAGAAAAGATAGGACCAGCTTTTATCGAATTTTCTCATAAATACTAGATTGGTTACTTTGACAAATTTAGTCAAAACCAACCAGCCAGATACCCGTTGAAAAAGCCGGAAGGGCAGCAACGCCCTTTTACAGAAATCGTATCGAACTATCAATCAACAAATTGGGCTGCCAATTTACGGCAGCCCAAGAGATTTGTACACCTATTTTCACCAAATTTTACACATCGTGAACAGGCTTATTATTTGAAGATCCAGCGGTATATGTCATTACCATTTGCGTAAACCAGCAAGGCCAGTAACAGGAACATACCGACGATCTGCGCATACTCCAAAAATTTGTCACTTGGTTTGCGACGGGTTATCACTTCATACAACAAAAAGAGAATATGACCTCCGTCAAGACCGGGTATGGGCAAAATATTCATGAAAGCCAGTATGATAGAAAGGAAGGCCGTCATTTCCCAGAAAGCTTGCCAAATCCAATGCGGCGGGAATAAACTGCCGATGGCTCCAAAACCTCCGATGCTCTTCGCACCTGCTTTGGTAAAGACAAATTTCATATCACTGGCATAACCGGTTAAGGTCTTGATGCCCTTATTGATGCCGGCAGGAATGGACGAAAAGAAAGAATAACTGATCTTCTTCGTAGGGAAAATTTCTGTCGGAATTTTAGGATAAAATCCCAATTTCCCATTTTCGTCAGGGGACACGGCCGCTGTTCGTTTCTGCCCGTTCCTGTAATAGGTCAATTGAATGAGCTTATTCTTGTTTGCCAGCAGCGCTTCCGCAAAACTTGTAAATGTCTGCACCGAAACGCCGTTAATAGCCGTCAGACTGTCATTGGGCATCAGGCCTGCCTTCTTGGCAGATGAGCCGGTTGCAAAATCACGAACGACAGCAGGAAAACGGAAAGCCGCAAATCCCTGTTTACCGGCAATGATTTTTTCAATAAACTTAGCAGGCACCCTAACCATTGTGTCCTGACCATTACGCTGAACCGTAACTTCAGAAGCCGCATTGATGGTACGCAACATATCTTCGTTAAAGCGTTCCAACTGCACGCCATCAGCAGCAATCAACCGGTCTCCGTCTTTGAAACCGGCAGCCTGGGCAGCCTGAGAAAATTCCATTCCCATCGGCGCTTTCTCCAACGGGATGTATTCTTCACCCCAGACTTTTAGTACGGCAGCATAAATGACCAACGCCAACAAAAAATTGAACAGTACGCCGCCCACCATAATGAACAAACGTTGCCATGACGGTCTTGACCTGAATTCCCAAGGTTTTTCAGGTTCGGCCATTTGCTTCGTATTCATTGATTCATCAATCATACCGGCAATGGTGCAATAACCACCCAGCGGAACCCATCCGATACCGAATTCCGTTTGTTCCGGCTTTTCAGTAAATGATTCGGGCGAATTTCTGGAGAACCAGGAGAAATGCCATTTATGTTCCAGCTTCTTGGCACGAAGGATGGAGAAAACCGGATTGAAAAACATATAGAACCGTTCGACTCTGACTTTGAACAGACGTGAGAACAAGAAATGGCCGAATTCGTGAATGAGCACCAGAATCGATAAGCTTATGATTAATTGTAGGGCTCGTGTTAAGAAAATTACCATAGAATGTGGGATTGTTTGTATTGTAAATGAATTAGTTTGGCAAAAATGAGCGGGCAATTTCTCTGGATTCGCTGTCTGTTTCTACATAATCCTCATACGTCGGATTCAACCGGAACGTCGCTTTTTCCATTGTTTTCCCGATAACTTCCGGCATTTTCATAAAGCCGATTTTATCCTGCAAAAAAGCCTCAACGACCACTTCATTGGCGGCGTTCAACGTACAAGGCATCGTCCCTCCCTGTTCCATAGCCCTATAAGCAAGCGACAAATTCGGGAAACGCGTCAAATCCGGTTTTTCAAACGTCAACGAAGCCACTTTTGAAAAATCCAGTCTGGGAAATGTTGTTTCAAATCGTTCCGGATACGTAAAAGCATATTGAATAGGCAACTTCATATCAGGCAGTCCCAATTGCGCCTTGATGGCACCATCCCGGAACTGCACCATGGAATGGATGATCGACTGCGGATGGACCAGCACCTCGACCTGTTCAGCCTTCAGATTGAACAACCATTTCGCCTCAATCACCTCAAAGCCTTTGTTCATCATACTGGCAGAATCGATGGTAACCTTTGCCCCCATATTCCAGTTCGGATGTTTCAGGGCCTGTTCCTTGGTGACCCGTTCGAGCTGTTCCACTGAAAACTGACGAAAAGGTCCACCCGAAGCAGTCAGGAAAATCTTTTCTATCGGATTGTGAATTTCCAGACATTGAAAAACCGCCGAATGCTCAGAGTCAACCGGCAAAATCGGCACCCGGTATTGCATGGCCAGGGCATTGATGATTTCACCAGCTACGACCATGGTTTCCTTATTGGCCAGCGCGATGGTTTTACCGGCTTTAATGGCCTGAATGGTTGGTCTTAAGCCATGATAACCCACCATGGCAACCAGAACGATATCGATGGGTTCCGACTGGACAATCTGCGAAATGGCATCACTGCCCGCGTACACTTTAATAGGATAAGGCGCCAGCGCCTCTTTCAGCTTCTGGTAATGCTGCTTGTTGGCAATAATAACGGAATCCGGCTGAAACTCGATGGCCTGCCTGATGAGCAAATCCACCTGGTTGTTAGCCGTCAACGCATAAATATCAAAGCGGTCACGATGAGCACGCACCACGTCCAATGCCTGTGTCCCGATGGAACCAGTCGAACCAAGAATGGCCAGTTGTTTTTTTTCAGTTGTTTGAGCATCCATATAATAAAAGGACTAAAAGATGATGGATTCCTGAGGATTCTGAGGAATTCCTTTTTGCCAAAGCTCAAAATAGACGTGCGGCTTTTGATTGCCTTCCGCCCTTCCGGCTATTGCAATGGCTTCGCCTGCCTTAACGACATCTCCTTGTCCCTTGAGTAATTGAGTATTATATCTGTATATTGAAACATAATCGTCAGTATGTTGCACAACGATCACATATTTAAACGTAGGATCGTACCCGGCATAAAGGACGGTACCTGATAGCGCCGAAAGAACGGCCTGCCTGTCGGTCACTTGAATATCCATACCATATTTTTTCGAACCCGGATTGAACGCTGTTCGGACCTGTCCCTTTACCGGAGGATAAAACAACAGCACCGATTTTTTTTCCTGAACGTTGAGCGTGGACAAATTGTATCGTTCCTGTTCTTCATAATTATCCCTGAACGCCTTTTCCGTTTGGGTTGTCTTCATGAGTTCCAAATGATGGTTGGCCAAGGTATCGATTGGAATCTGCCGTCCCTGAGCATCGGTCGAATCAGCTGGAATCTCACCCGCGATAATCCCTTTGATCACATTGATGTACTTGGTCTGTTTGGCGATGACCTCCGTCAACGAATCGACCCGTGTTGCATCCATGACCAGTTTGTTCTTGACGTCAGGTTCCATGTACCTGGGCATAAAAGCACCCAGCGGTGTGTAACGGATCAACAAGACCGATACGAAAAAAAAGAGAATGAAAACCGAAGCCAACAGAAAAATACCGTCCAACCGGGAAACACGCAACGAAAAGAAGGATTCGAGCGTACTCTCGTTAAAAATAGACAGTTGAAACTTCTTTTTCAGCTTGTCGTAAAAGTCTCTTATTTTTGCATATTTCACTCGCTACGGCTGTTAACTTTAAAAATACCAGGCGAAAGTAGCATAAATCCCCTGTTTGGCATAGACGCAAGGCCTTAAAAAATAATAACGGAAAACGTTTCCTGTTTATTGTAACCTGACGTTGCTACCATTTTCTGATCATTCCTGTAACTTCAGTAATTCTTCCGGAAGCTTCACCCATAAGTGGCGAGCCTCAGCATCAATCCGCGTCAGATAATCACCAGCCGCAGGAATCAAATAGTCTTTATGTCCATCCGAAACCATCAGCAACACATTGATGGTCGAATCATCCACGTCCACAACTTTTCCCAAGGGGCCGTTTTCCTCATCCGTGACCTGAAATCCGATCAAGTCAGACAAATTTTCTTCCACATCAATTTCCTCTTCTATCTCCTCATCAGCTAAAGCAACCGGATAGAAGACTTCCTTTCCGACAAACTGTTTAGCTTCCTGTTCACTGCCAACCCCGTCTAAAAGGACTAAGGCAGACGCATCAGACCGGATGCGGCACGACTGGATAAAAAAAGGGACAAGTATCCCCTCCATTTCAATCACCCAATAAGGAGAAGCGGTACGGTCAAAGACAGCTGACGTAAAAGAAAACGCCAGCTCACCCGAAACGCCGTGCGTCTTGTAAAAATGTCCGATGGAAAAAACGTCCGTCTGCCTGATCATAGTTGTTCCCGGTGAATCCTGGCCCCCAGACGGTTTAATCGTACATCTATCTGCTCATACCCTCTGTCAATCTGCTCGATACCCTGAATGCGGCTGTTCCCTTTAGCAGACATAGCTGCAATGAGCAAGGCAATACCAGCCCTGATATCGGGGGAAGACATTTCGCTACCCCTAAGGTTATGCGCCTGTCCCAAACCGATGACTGTTGCCCGGTGGGGATCACATAAAATGATCTGGGCACCCATATCGATGAGCTTGTCAACAAAAAACAACCGGCTTTCAAACATCTTTTCATGAATCAGCACACTACCGACAGCCTTCGTGGCCACAACCAACAACACGCTCAGCAAATCGGGCGTCAGGCCAGGCCATGGAGCATCATCTATCGTCAGGATGGAACCATCCATAAATGTATCGATGGTATAACTTTCCTGAGCCGGAATGTAAATATCATCCTCCACATTCTGCAACTTGATGCCCAATCTGGTGAAACTTTCAGGTATCATACCCAGTTCAGGATAGGCCACGTTTTTGATGGTCAATTCCGAACCTGTCATGGCAGCCATACCAATAAAGCTGCCCACCTCGATCATGTCGGGGAGAATCCGGTGCCTGCATCCTTTCAGCGATGAGACCCCGTCGATGGTCAGTAAATTGGAGCCGATACCGGAAATTTTAGCCCCCATCTTGTTGAGCATCCTGCAAAGCTGCTGAACATACGGTTCGCACGCAGCATTGTAAATCGTTGTCCTGCCGTCAGCCAGTACAGCTGCCATCACAATATTGGCCGTACCGGTCACGGATGCCTCATCCAATAGCATATAACACCCACGCAGGTTGTTCGCCTCTACTTGATAGAGAAATTTTTCGTTGTCGTACTCAAAGGTGGCACCCAGTTTCTGAATACCGGTAAAATGTGTATCAAGCCGTCTGCGGCCAATCTTGTCACCACCAGGTTTGGATACGACGGCTTTGCCAAAACGGCCAAGCATTGGTCCGACCAACATGATAGAACCTCTCAAGGCTGCACTTTTCTGCAGGAAACGAGACGAATATAACTGATCAAGATCAAGCGAATCGGCTTTAAAACGCCAGTCATTCGGAGAAAGGCGGGTCGCCTTGACCCCCAGACTGGTCAACAAGTCAATCAGGTTCCTTATATCCAGAATATCCGGAACATTTTCAATGATCACTTCCTCAGAAGTCAATATAATCGCGCACAAGACCTGAAGCGCTTCGTTCTTCGCTCCCTGGACCTCAATCGATCCCTTCAGCTTATATCCACCTTCGACAAGGAATGAGGCCATCTTATTTCTGGTTTTTCCGGTTGTTTCCCTGATTCTGACGAGGCGACTGTTTTCTGCCGAGCAATTCTCTGGTATCAATCAAATGGAGCGTGTCCGGATTGACCACAATCTTGCCGTTCGAGAGCTGGCTCAAATCGTCAAAGATTTTCTGATCATCAACGGCATCCCTGTTCCAGGACAAGATGCATTTTTTCATGTGATTGGCAATGAGTTGAACCAAACGGGTCCTTTCAGGGCCTTCTTCCATCAAGACCGCTTTGTCAATCAGTTCATCCAGGTAACGGCCATAATGGCGCACCTTGATTCGCCCGCTTTGATACGGAACGACATCCGGTTTTGAAAACAGGTTTTCTTTTTGGATCAGTTCATACGGATAATCTATATCCAGTTTGAAATCGGCCATAATGGCCAAATGGTCCCATAATTTATGTTTGAAATCAGGTACATCACGCAAATGTGGAAACAATTTGCCCATAATGTTGATGATCGTCTGTGCACAACGTTTGCGCTCTTCCCTGTCCTGAATCGTAAGGGCATGATCGACCATCCGCTGGATGTTTCGTCCATATTCAGGCAAGTTGAGGATATTCATTTGGGTGTTGTAATCCAGTTCGTTTACATCCATAATAAAAGGATATTAAGTAAGTTGTTGTTTAATTAATCGGTGGGATCAGGTGCTTTTTGACTGTAGCAACAAAATCCTTCAGGTAAAACGGCTCAAAATAAGCCACGTTTTCAAAACGGCCTTCCCCGTATGCTTTTTCAGCCAGCGCAATCATCGATTCGGCAATAGGTAACAGCGTCTCCTCAAAATGAGCCTGTTTGGAATAAATAACCTGATGCAATTTCAAGGCACCATTTCCGACAAAATAGACCGGATGTGCTGCCAATTCCGCATCGAACGTGTGATTGTCCACCACGATGGCCTCAGCCGGTTTCAGGCAATGTCCTGTTGAATCATAGACCGCCGAATACACTTCCATCCGTCTGGCATCCATCACAGGCCTTACCAATGCCTCATCCGGAAGTTGGTTTCTTTTCAGGTAGGTATCAGCCAGCAACTCCAGTGTCGGGACAGCGATCAGCGGAATGTGCTTCGCGTAACAAACCCCCTTGGCCGCAGCAACGCCGATCCGGAGGCCTGTATAGGAACCAGGGCCCGAACTGACAGCTACCGCATCCAACTTCATTTCGTTGGACTCAGCTATTTTCAACGCTTCATCCAGATACGGTCCAATGAGCGAGGCATGTGACGGCCCCTCTCTGTTAATTTGAGAAAATAAAATATTTCCATCATGACTTAAGGCAACAGAACAAACGTTCGTAGATGTCTCAATATGCAAAATCAGCGCCATACAGTTGTTCCGGCTGTCCGGACAGACAGCCTTTCTTAATGTTAGATGTTTACAAAAGTACAAAAAACACCTCACATAGAGCTCCTTTCAACAAATAAAATTACTTTTGCAGAAAATACATGCCTTATGGTTCAATCAATGACAGGTTATGGTAAAGCCACCTGCGAAGTCAACAGCAAAACCATCCTTGTTGAAATCAAGTCCCTGAACAGCAAACAGCTGGATCTGACCTCCAAAATTCCCAGTGTATTCAAAGAACTGGAACTGGAATTCCGCAATGACATACAACGTAAACTGTTGCGGGGCAAAATCGAATTATCGATCAGTTTCGAAGGTGCCGACAAAGAGACGGCCCAACACATCAATACAGACATCTTTTCAGATTACCTCAAACAATTGAATGAAGCGTCTGCCCAGCTGAACATTGCACCGCCTGCAGACCCGTGGCCCTTGTTGCTCCGGATGCCTGATGTCATCAAAACGGAAAATCTGGAATTCAGTCCTGAAGACCTCCAAACCGTCAAAGCAACCTTCAATAGCGCAGTAGACCGCCTGATTGAATTCCGCGTACAGGAAGGTGCCATGCTGACAAGCGTCTTCGAAAAGAAACTAAGCCGCATCGAATCCTTGCTCGAAGAGGTAAAAATCTACGAAGCCGAACGCATCGACACCATCAAGTCACGCATCACCGACTCCCTGGCCAAACTTGATTCGGCCGAATACGACAAAAATCGCTTCGAACAGGAAATGATCTACTACATCGAAAAGCTGGACATCAACGAAGAAAAATCCCGTCTGGCCAATCATTGCCAGTATTTCCGCACCACCATGGAAGAAGAGGCCGGACAAGGCAAAAAGCTCGGTTTCATCTCTCAGGAAATAGGCCGGGAAGTCAATACGCTCGGTTCCAAATCCAACCACACGGAAATGCAGAAAATCGTGGTCTGCATGAAAGACGAGTTGGAACAGATCAAAGAACAGGTATTAAACGTGTTGTAACATGCAGGAAGGAAAAATCGTCATATTCTCTGCTCCTTCCGGCACCGGCAAAACCACTCTGGTTCAATGGCTGCTCACACAGGGCCTCAACCTGGGTTTTTCCGTTTCAGCCACCAGCCGTCCACCCCGCAATACCGAGGTCGACGGAAAAGATTATTTTTTCCTGACGCCCGCCGATTTCAGACAAAAAATCGAGGCCAACGCCTTTCTGGAATGGGAAGAAGTCTATACCGACAAATTTTACGGCACCCTGAGAAGTGAAGTAGAGCGCATGATGGCCGAAGGCTGGAATGTCTTGTTGGATATCGATGTGAAAGGGGGCATCAACATCAAACAACAATACGGCAGCAAAGCCCTGGCCGTTTTCATCAAACCGCCCAGCATCGATGTGCTGCGCCAACGGTTGGAGAGCCGCGGCACCGACAGCGCCGACGTGATCCGCGAACGGCTGGAAAAAGCCAGCTTTGAGTTGTCGTTTGCGCCGAAATTTGATGCCGTGATTGTCAACGACGATCTTGAAACCGCCAAACAGAACTGTCTGGAAGAAGTCCGGTCGTTTATTTCCACCGGGCCGAACGATTGACCGAATATGAATAAAAAAATCCGCACCGGCTTTTTCGGAGGCTCATTCAACCCGATCCATAAGGGACACCTCGGTTTAGCCGATTTTATTCTGCAACAGGGTTACGTCGATGAAGTCTGGTTTGTGGTCAGCCCCAAGAACCCGCTGAAAGCCACCGCCGATCCCACCGATGCCCGGCAACGCCTGCTGACTGTACGGAAAGCCCTCCAGCATCACCCGCACACGTTCGCGTCAGACATCGAATTCAACCGGCCTATTCCATCCTACACCGTCGATACGCTCCGCTACGCCCAGGCCACCTTTCCCGAACGCGAATTTGTCCTGATCATCGGTGGCGACAACCTCGACCTGTTCACTCAGTGGAAAGACTATGAATACTTGCTACAACATCACGACATCCTGGTCTATCCCCGTACCGGCGCCTCCAACACGATACCGCAAGGCTGGAACCGGGTTACGATGCTGAATGCTCCTCACATGGATATTTCTTCCACCCAACTGCGAAACGGAGAACAACGGTAATTACGGTGTGTGGCTGTTTCAAGGGGCTTTATCAACGACCACCTCAAAGTCCTGTGCCGGTAGAAATTGCGTCTTTTTCCAGAAATAAACACGTTGACCGGCCGTTTGCCTGACCGAATCAGGCTGGTATGAAAACGACCTTACCGGTATTCCGGCTGGTGTCGTCAATGTATAAAATGCTCTGTCCAGAGGTCTCCCCCACGCCCGGGTAGAAGTCAAAATATAGGTGTTTTTAGCCAATGCTTTCTGCCTGTAGGCAATCTGGACAGCCAGGGTGTCATCAGGCAGCACGTGCAGCTCAAAATAAATGGCATTTCCTGATTTCAAGAATGGCACCGCTTTCAGGCAGTTGAGGTCAAGCACCCTGATCGAATCCACTTCTCCTGCATCCGAAGCGAACGGAAAACTGATTCGCTGAGCCACAAGTTCCTTTGTCCGGTTCCTGAACGAATAAATCCCATTCACGCTGAAATGCTCGCGATCAAGTTTGAAATCGATGTGTTCCTCAAAAAAAGCCACCTTTGTTTGGGCCGGCAGACACAAAACCACTGAAAAAAGCAGTAACCAAAGGCTGACCAGTCGTTTGCTCCTCATCTTGAAAAGGTCATTTTGGACGTACAAGTCGTTTTCCCGTTAACGACCAGTTCAAACAGGTAGGTTCCGTTTTCTACCGATGGCGGGATTGCCAGGCTGCCCTGATTGTCTGTCAATGAAAATTGTGTCAACCGCTGCCCGCTCAGGTTGATCAGATTGACCCGGCAATCGGAAGATTTGACCGGCAGGGAAATGGTATAGTTCAGCGTTGTTCCGCTCAATGGATTCGGTGACAGCTTCCAAACGGTTTCGGCAGTCGCCTTGACCGGATCGACTCCGTTTATCAGGTTTAGCAAATGGATGTCGGCGGTTACGACTGAATCGGGTCTCAGGATCACGTCGATGGGCGTAATACGGATGTCCTTGGTATCGGCAGCCGTATAATTATAATACATGGTACTGAAGTTGTTTCTGTTGGCTAATACCCTGATCGAATAAGAGCCGTCAGATCTTGGATACAGCCGGAAATTTTCTTTTAAGAAATAGCCCTTTGTCTCGGTAAACAAATGGCCGTTTTGATCATAGATGAGTCCTCTTAATGTACCGCACATGCCGGTCGTATCATTGACAGCGCCGATGGTGGGCGATTTATCAAGACTATAGCTCCTGTATTGGCCCAATTCATAGTGAAACAGATGTTCGGCTATCGATTGGCCTAATCTGGGTGTCAGTACCGTCGAACCGGGTAAATCGCCATAAACGAGAAGCGCATCTGTATACTTATAATTCATGTAGGAATGGATCAATTGGATGGAGTCTTTAACCGGGTTGATCGTAAGGTTCGATGACAGGCTGTCATTCCTTATCAGCAATAGGTAATTGCTATCGTACGAACGGATCTGTTTAATCTTTGATATGCCGGAAGTCGTCTTGATCCAAATACTGTCAAAAGGGAAATATTCACTGTATAGATTGAGGTACCTAAGTTCGATGACCCAATTTCCATTTTGGTCGAAACAAACTTCTGACAAATCAAGCTCCTCACCAATCGGATTCGCTTTTGCACCAACAATCAGCGCAAAAGCCAGCATTGTAAATATGAGTTTTTTCATCTCTGATTAGTTTTTTAAATCACATTTTCGCTTCTTATTAGACAGTTGTCGGCGAAACAAATATAATCTATTTATTATTATTTTGTACTGATTATTAAAATTTATTATTAACAATTAATCCTGCTAAAACTTGTTCTTTCCATACTAAAAACCGGGATCAAGTTGAAACTCGTGGATTAAGGATCTACAGGCGGTTCAAAATCTACAAAGACGTTGAAGAGGGAGGGCTATCGATTGACTTTCTTCTGGCACAAAAAGTCAAGCTAGCACCGATTCGAAGAGGTTTACAAAATAACCATTCTGCTGGTCTGAACTGTCAGGATTCAGAAAAAGATGGCTATTAATCGCAGTTTCGTTGGTCAGAGTTGTCAGGATTCAGAAAGTACTACGATTGATCGCCGTTCCGCTAGCGCGAACAGTCTGCCGCTCCGATTCGAAAAACTAAAAACCGGGTCTCGTTCGGCTGAATTTTCGAGGCGTCGCTAGCGCTCCTCGGAAGACGAAAATTCCGGGCGCCTCTCTCCACCCTGTTTTTTTAACGTTTTTCTTCATAGTCGCCGCAGCCTGCCCACGTCCGCTGCACTACCGGCTACTGTTGATCCAATAATAAGCCTCCCAGGTTTGCCTAATCGGCAGCATACTTGGGAGGCGTTTTCTATTCGGAAGCCAGAGGGTTCTATGCTAAATGGTTAATAACCATTCCAATCAAAATTGCAAAGCCAAAACTTAGTAACGTTCCGACCAAAATGTATTCATTTTTCTGTGTATTATTAAATCTAAGTATTGATTTTGCGGCAATAATCAATCCAACGGCGGCATATTGCCCCGAAAGCACTAGTGCCAGTGCCATAAAACGTTCCATTATCCCGATAACCTTTCCGGCGTTTTCTAAATCTTTTTCCGGAACAGTGCTCTTGTCTGTAGAGTCAGCCGGTGAAATCGTCAAATGCAATAAAGAAAAGACGTTCTTAATAACAACATTGGCAGGTTTTGCACAAAACAAAAATGCCGATATAATAGCCATACCATACAAACTAATTGGAACATTAAACCAACGTTCAGGTACGTAGAATCTCAAATATAACCAAGACACTATACACAAAACAAGAATATGTAACAATTGATCAACAAAAAACAGTAACGCTTTTTGATCCTCCTGCTTTTGTACAAAATAACTTTTTAATGCATCAATCACAAAATGAAGAAAACCTATAATTAGCGCCGAAATGCCAAAACACTTATCAAGAGAAAATCCATAAGCGGTAATAGAAACTATCACGGCATGTAGAATATGCTGTTTTGTTATAACATGCTTTTCCTTTTCTTTGCACCATTTTTTTGATTGTAACAGAAAATCTGCCACCATATGGGCCATCAATAACAAAAGTATAAGTTGGCAAACTGTCATACTATATAATTTTCGAAATGTTTTACTGCTTTTTCTATCGCATTCCAACTTGCAGCTGATGAGTGTTGACTTATAGTCGATTGTTTTTTTCCAGTCTTCTTAACTATTTCTTTTTCTGTTAAGCCGGATAACTTGTAATACAATATTTCACATTGCTTTTGAGAACATTTTGAGATAATCGTATCCAATAAACAGATCATTGCATCGAAGTACTCCTGTTGCTCTGCAACCAAAGACCTGAAAAACATCGTCTCCTTCATTACAATTTTTCTTTTGTCAGAAGTAGTCATGTTTTTTATCGTGCGTCCTGAAAGGTAAATTGCCTCTCCATCAATAATACCCTTTTCTGGGTTTAACTCATTTAGTGGTGCCACTGCTATGGCTATTCTAACACCGTATTCCCTAAAATACCGGATACGACTGTCGTTTGAATCCGATACAACCTCCGATTTTACGAGTGTCTTGAGTAATAATGCTGTTCGTAAAGCATATTTTGAAGATGACATGGCGCATTCTATGTAATCGCCCTGTACATTTC
>Ga0183100_1000592_pt1 | contig 26162 bp, 24 predicted proteins | sample Biomet2_FD_127789 | JGI IMG/M metagenome (GOLD analysis project Ga0183100, IMG submission 127789) | Microbial communities from bioreactor (seeded with anoxic lake sediment) at LBNL, California, USA - Biofuel metagenome 2 | ecosystem: Engineered > Bioreactor > Anaerobic > Unclassified ...
TGGCGGAACTTTTCGACGGACAGGCTGATCTGCAGCTCCGTCTCAACGGTATCGCCAATGAACTTGGCCATCTTCTCGAACCGGGAAGACGCATATTCCTTCAAGTGGGCAGAGGGTTCGAAATTCTTGAAGGCGAAAGAAATGTTCATGCAATACCTCCAGTAAGGCTTGTAGGCGGGCGACGCCTGTTTAGAAGACCTGCTTGCGCTTGGAGGAGGACTCGATGTTCATGGCGGTGCGGTACTTGGCCACAGTCCGCCGTGCGATGTTCACCTCCAACTTCTGCTTGAGGATCTCGCCTATCTGTTCGTCGCTGAGTGGTTTTTTGTTGTTCTCCTCGTTGATGAGTTGCTTGATGAGGGCTTTGACGGATTCGGAGCCCACCTGGGTGCCGTCGTCGAGGTCGAGCGCGCTGTTGAAAAAGAACTTGAGCTCAAAGATGCCGTGCGGCGTGGCCACATACTTGCTTGTGGTTATGCGGCTCACCGTGGATTCATGCATCCCGATGTCCTCGGCAACCTCCTTCAGAATCAGCGGCTTCAGCTTGGTCACGCCGTGCTCGAAGAATTCGCGCTGAAACCGGACAATGCTCTCCATGACTTTGTACAGCGTCCGCTGCCGCTGGTAAAGACTCTTCATGAGCCACTCCGCGCTGCGGACCTTGTCTTGGAAATATTCCTTTTCGACAGAACTCTTGGCCTTCAGGTTATCAACGTAATAGCTGTTGAGCTGCAATCGCGGGAAGCCTTCCTCGTTGAGCACGATGACGAAGTCCTGCCCAAGCTTGTACACAAAGACATCCGGGCTCACATACTGCGGCTCGGTGGAGGAATAATGCGCCCCCGGCATGGGCTCAAGGCTCTGGATGACATCCAGATACTCCTTCAAGTCCTCCATGCTGATGCGAAATTTTTTGGTGAGGGGCTTATAGCGGTGCTTCTCCAAATCCTCCAAATGCTCGCGCACCAGCGAGACAAGGATTGGGTCGCGGTCGTAACCGAGGTTTTCGATCTGTATGAGCAGGCATTCCTGTACGCTGCGCGCGGCGACTCCGATGGGATCGAGCCGCTGTATGCGCCGGATGACAGACTCAACCTCCGTCGGCGTCACGCCCGGGATTTGCTCGCAGATCTCCTCGGCCGTGGCCTGCAGATAACCGCGCGAGTCCAGGTTCCCCACAATAATCTCACCAATGCCCAGGTCGCGCTCCGAGAAATTGGAGAGACGCATTTGCCAGGAGAGGTGCCCGTCGAGATTGGGTTTGGAGGTCAGGCGCGCTTCAAAGGAGAGGCCTTCTTCCGGCACCTCCAGTTCGCGTCCAAGGGATTGCTTGGTGACGCTGGAAAACTCGCCGAGGTAGTTCTCCCAGTCGGCGGTGCGCATAAGGTCTTCATCGGCGCGGCTTTCCGCATCGGCGTGGGCGGGCTCGTAGTCATCAAGGGTGTCAGTCGAAGGGGCGGTGTCCGCAACTTCCGGGTCCAGTTCTTCCAGAAACGGGTTTTCCAGCAGCTCTTGCTGGATGGTTTCCGCCAGTTCGAGCCGTGAGAGCTGCAAAAGCTTGATGGCTTGCTGCAGCTGCGGCGTCATCACCAGCTGCTGCGTCAGCTTAAGTTGTTGGCGAAGCTCAAGACCCATAGTCGATAACCGCTGCCTCCGCAAAAACAGGCGTCTGCGACGCCAAAATTTTGTTTACCACAAGAGCTCTCCGCAGCTTCATCGTGCCACAGCCGGGCTGCCCCTGCAAGATTTTTCTATTAACCCCGCAAATATACGCGCTTTTCCAAAAAGCAACGCACACATGAAAAAAGTGTACCAACCTTCAGCTATCGTGTAAATCCACAATTCTGAAGGAGGACGCGTTCCTCTGGTGCGAACGAGAAAAAGAGTCTGTGATTACAGGGTATGGGAAAGGGTTAGAGGCTGAAGGACTCGCCAAGATAGAGCTTTCTGGCTTTGCTGTCCTGCACAATCTCCGCCGGGCTGCCCTCAAGGATGACCATGCCTTCGTAAACGAGGTAGGCGCGGTCGCAGATATTCAGGGTTTCGCGGACGTTGTGGTCGGAGATGAGGATGCCGATGCCCATTTTTTTGAGCACGGCGATGATTTCCTGAATGTCGATGACGGCGATGGGATCAATGCCGGCGAAGGGCTCGTCGAGCAGGATGAACTTGGGGTTCAAAATAAGCGCGCGGGCGATTTCCAGCCTTCTGCGCTCGCCGCCGGAGAGAAACATGGCCGGTTGATGTGCCAGCTTGGTGATGCTGAACATGTCGAGCAGTTCGGCGGCGCGCTTCTCGCGCTGGTCGCGGCTCATGGGCATCTGCTCCAGAATCACGTCCAGGTTCTTGCGCACGGAGAGCTTCTTGAAGATGGAGCTCTCCTGCGGCAGGTAGGAAAGCCCAAGGCGTGCGCGCTCGTGCAAGGGCCTTTCGGTCACATCCTGTCCGTCCAGCGTCACCCGGCCCGTGGTGGGATTCACAACGCCAACCAGCATGTAGAAGGTCGTTGTCTTGCCCGCGCCATTGGGTCCGAGCAAGCCCACCACTTCGCGGTCGCGGATGGCCAAGTTTATGTGGCGCACGACTTCGCGTTCGCCATAACGCTTGGAAAGATCGGTTGCGACCAGTTCGGCCATGCTATTTTCCCTCCCCTTTCGACGGCGAGTAGAAGATGGCCTCGACACGGCGCTGGGTGCCGCTCAATACCTCGCTGCGGTTCTCGTGGATGTAGAATTTGATGACATCGCCGCGCACGGTGTTCTGCCCGTCGCGCAGTATGGGATTGCCTTCCATGCGCAGCACGCCATCGGCAACAAAATAGATGAGTTTGGAGCAGGCGCCTTCGTTCTTGCCGGCCACCATGCGCACGCTGCCCTCGGCCACTATGCGTTCAATCTTGTCGCCGAAGTTCCCCGGCGCGCCATCCTGGCCGCTTTGCTGGGCCTTTTGGTCCTTCGCATCCTTCTGCCCCTTGGGGTCCTTCTTGGCGAAAAAGGCCGTGAGCTTGGTGGACCAGATGGCCATATCCTTCTGCGTTCCGTGGACATTGCCCAGGAAGATCACAGCGTTGTCAGTCTGGCTGTACACCATCTTGTCGGAAGTGATGCGCACGGGGTCCTGCGGGGCGGAGCTGGGCGCGTTGCCGGAAAGCAGCGGCTGGCTCCCAACCTCTCCCTTGACCTCTGAAGCTCCAGTGGCCTTGGGCGGCTGGGCGGAAGAACGGTGGACAGGAGCCATGGCCTTCCCGGGGGCGGGGATGGGCTTGGCCTGGGCCAACGGCGTCAGTTCCTTCACCTCGGCGAAGCCAATGGCCTTTGTCAGGTCGCGCTGAGATTCCGTCATGTCGAAAATGGCGCCCCAGCCATTGGGCTGTATGAAGTCCACGCGGACCTTGTCGCCCACCTTCATGGTGCGCACAAGCGGCGATGCCGGATCAGGTCTGTGACGCACGCTCACCGGATGCTCGACCACACGCACCTCGCCCCAGACGGGCGTTTGCGCAAAGGCCTGCACATGGAGCAGCGCCAACAGGAATGCGGCTGCACATGCCGCGGCGATGAGACGGTTCCCATGCTGCCGCACTATTTTTTCTCCTTCTTCATGGCGTTTAGGGCCGCTGGAGTGAGCTCCGCGGAAACGCCGCCCGCTGCGGTGAGCTCCTTGGTATCCAGATTGATTTCCACCGTTGTGGCGTTGACGGAGAAATCCGGTCTGGTAACCATGACACGCCCCTTGAAATAGGCCTTTTTCATGGCCCCGATGTAGTCAAAAACATCCGAAGTGAGGGCGAACGCCCCGAAACGTCCGGCGATATTGTCGCGCAGTGTCACGGTGTTGCCCATCTGGTTTATCTCGCCCGTGTCCGAGCGGATGAACACCTCGTCCCTCTCCGCGCCGATATAGGCGAAAAGCTGCGGGCGCACCACCTGAACGATGCGTTGGTCAAGGCTGTACTGCGCGCTTTGAGCCCGCACCCGCCACAGCTCTTTGCCCTCGCTGCCCTGCACCAGCTCCAAATCCTCCGCGTGCACCTGCGGCTCCACGGTTTTCACGGCCGGTTTTTCAACGGGCGCGCTGCGCGTTCCCCGCTGCTGGTTCACGACCAGCCCGATAGCCAGTCCCAGCAGGAAGATGACGACGACAGTGACAAAAGGCTTGCGCATCCATCAGCTCCACATCCCCCAGGCTGCATCGTATTGTCCGCGGCAGCGCAGGAGAAACATGACGGCCTCTCGTACCGCCCCCTGTCCGCCGGAAAGCCGGGAGACCCATTTGGCCAAGGTCAGAATTTCAGGCTGGGCGTTGGCCACGGCCATGGGCAGTCCCACTGCCCGCATGGCGCCCGCGTCCACCCAGTCGTCGCCCAAAAAGGCGACTTCGGAACGCTCAAGGCCCAGCCGGGTTCGTATCGCATCCATAGTGGGCACCTTGTCCTTGTACCCGGGATGGTACTCGGCGATGCCCAGGTCCCGCACACGCGCCTCTACCGCGCCCTGATTAAGGCCGGTGATGACCGCGAAGGCAAGCCCGAGGGATTGTGCAAGTTTGATTCCAAGGCCGTCCTGCACATGGAAACGCTTGGTCACGTTGCCCTGCGGATCGTAGTACAGCCCGCCGTCCGTCAACACCCCGTCAACGTCGAGAATCAGAAGCTTGACGTTTTTCCCAAGGGCTTCCGCGCTGCTATCCTGCACTGGGAACACTCCATATGGCGAGCAGACGCTTGAGCAGCCCTTCAAGTTGCGCCAGGGGCAGGCTGTTCGGCCCATCGCACAGGGCATGGTCGGGGTCGGGGTGAACTTCCATGAACACGCCGCCCGCACCTGCCGCAACGGCGGCGCTGGCAAGGGTGGACACGAACTCCCGCTGACCGCCGGAACTTCCGCCCTGCCCGCCCGGCAGCTGCACGGAGTGTGTCGCGTCGAACACCACCGGCGCGCCGAAGCCGCGCATGATGGGGATGGAACGCATGTCGACCACGAGATTATTGTACCCAAAGCTCGCACCGCGCTCGGTGAGCCACACCCGGCCATTGCCGGTGCTGCGCAGCTTGTCGGTCACGTTCTTCATGTCCCAGGGCGCAAGGAACTGCCCTTTCTTCACGTTCACGATGCGCCCGGTTTCCGCTGCGGCAACAAGCAAATCCGTTTGCCGACACAGAAACGCCGGAATCTGCAGCACATCGGCCACTTCGGCCACGGGCGCGGCCTGTTCCGGCAAATGGATGTCCGTCACAACCGGCAGGCCGGTGGCCTCGCGCACCTCGGCCAGCCAGGAAAGGCCCATATCCATGCCCGGTCCGCGAAAGCTCGTCACCGACGTGCGGTTGGCCTTGTCGTATGAGCTTTTGAAGATGATGGGCAGGTCGAGCCGCTTGGATATATCCGCCAGCTCGCGGGCCACGTCCAGCGCCAGTTGTCTGCTTTCCAACACGCAGGGGCCGGCCAGCAGAAACGGGCCGGTGAGACTCCTGGCATACAGTGCGGCGGCATCAAGAGGCATGCTACTTGTCCAGACCGTGCTGTTTCACGGCGGCGGCTATGAACTCGCGGAACAGAGGATGCGGCTCCATGGGACCGGACTTGAACTCCGGGTGGAACTGACAGCCGAGAAACCACGGATGTCCCGGCAGCTCAACGATCTCCACCAGCTCCTCGTCCGGGGAAAGGCCGGAAAGCACAAGCCCTTTCTGTTGCAGCGCCTCGGCGTATTTCTTGTTGAATTCGTAGCGGTGACGGTGGCGCTCCTCAATGCGGGGCTCGCCGTAAGCGGAAATGGCCTTCGTGTCCTTCACCAGCTTGCAGGGGTAGGAGCCCAGGCGCATGGTGCCGCCCTTGTTGGATTCCTCGGTGCGCTTTTCCACCTTCTTTTTGCGGAAGTCGTACCACTCGGTCATGAGGTAGATGACCGGATCAGGCGTAAATTCATCGAACTCCTGTGAATTGGCCTTTTCCAACCCAAGAACGTGGCGCGCATACTCGATGACCGCGCACTGCATGCCCAGACAAATGCCGAAGAACGGCACCTGCTTCTCGCGGGCGTACTTGATGGAGAGAATCTTGCCCTCGATGCCGCGCGATCCGAAGCCGCCGGGCACCAGAATGGCGTCGAGCCCTTTAAGGCGCTTCTCCACGTTCTTGGCGGTGATTTCCTCGGAGTTCACGTACTCCAAATCAACGGCGACCTCGTTGGCCACGCCGCCGTGCATCAGCGCCTCGTGCAGGCTCTTATAGGCCTCTTTCAAATCGACATATTTGCCAACAATGCCCACGCGCACGCGGCTCTTGGGATTGGCGATGCGGCGGTTGAGCTCCTTCCAGGAGTCCAGCTCGGCATTCTTGGCGGGCAGCTTGAGCAGAATGGCGATTTTCTGGTCCACGCCCTCTCGATAATATTCAAGCGGAACTTCATAGATGCTTTTCACGTCGATGGCGGAAAACACGGCGTCACGGTCAACGTCGCAGAACAGGGCGATTTTAGCCTTCAGCTCCGCAGGCAGGGGAACCTCGGAGCGGCAAAGAATGATGTCGGGCTGGATGCCGATGGCGCGCAGCTCTTTAACGCTGTGCTGGGTGGGCTTGGTTTTGAGTTCGCCCGCGGCGCGCATGTACGGCACCAGGGTGAGGTGAATGTACAGGACGTTTTCCTTGCCCAGATCGTTCTTGAGCTGGCGAATGGCCTCAAGGAACGGAAGCCCCTCGATGTCGCCCACGGTGCCGCCGATCTCGATGAGCGCGACGTCCTCGTCATTCTGCGGGGCGTTCAGCACGGCCTGCTTGATCTCGTCGGTGATGTGCGGGATGACCTGGACGGTGCCGCCGAGATAGTCGCCCCGGCGCTCTTTATTGATGACATTGTTGTAGATGCGGCCGGAGGTGTAGTTGTTGCCCTGACCCATGTGGATGCCCAGATAGCGCTCGTAATGGCCAAGGTCGAGGTCGGTCTCTGCGCCATCCTCGGTGACGTAGACTTCGCCATGCTGGAAGGGGTTCATGGTGCCGGGGTCGACATTGATGTAGGGGTCCAGCTTCTGGATGGTCACCTTGAGCCCGCGCGCCTGCAGAAGCGCGCCGATGGAGGCTCCGGAGAGGCCTTTGCCTAGAGAGGACAGCACGCCGCCGGTGATGAAAATAAACTTGGTCTTCATGCAAACACCCCTTCTGCCTGCTTCAGGTTATCTTTTCCGCGTGTTGACGACGCAAGCCCGCACACGTATTCTTATCGCCCGCGGGACCGGAATCTTCTAACCGTCCCCGCTCCAAGAGCCCAGGAGGACGTTCATGGCCCGCGTCAAAGCACTTGTTCTTACAGGATACGGCACCAATTGTGAACAGGAATCCGCACACGCAGCCCGGCAAGCCGGGGCGGACGAAGTGGATATCGTCTATTTTTCTGACATTTCCTCCGGCCATGTGCGCATGGAGCAGTATAATTATCTTATTTTTCCCGGCGGCTTCCTCGATGGCGACGACCTGGGATCCGCCCAGGCCGCGGCTTTGCGCTGGCGGTTCGCCAAAACCAGCGGCGGCGAGCCCGTCATCGAGCAGCTTAAGGCATTCTTCGAGGCCGGTGGCATTATTCTCGGCATTTGCAACGGCTTCCAACTGCTGGTCAAGCTTGGTCTGCTGCCCGCGCTGAACGGCAAGTACTTCGAACGCCAAATTTCCCTTTCCAACAACGATTCCGCGCGTTTTGAAGACCGTTGGGTATATCTCGGCGTCAACGCCCTGAGCCCCTGCGTGTTCACGCGCGGCATCAAACACTTGTATCTGCCCGTGCGCCACGGCGAGGGCAAAATCGTGCCTCTTGACCAGGCCACCCTGGACGCGGTTGAAGCCGCCAACCTCGTGGCCCTGCGCTACATAGACCCGGCAACGGGACAGCCGACCATGGAATACCCGCTCAATCCCAACGGCGCAGCCGGAGCCATCGCCGGGCTGACCGACCCCAGCGGCCGCATCCTGGGGCTGATGCCCCACCCCGAGGCGTACAACCATCCGTGCAACCATCCCGGCTGGACCCGCGGCGAGACCTCGGAGCTGGGACTCTCGCTGCTTGAAGGCGGCGTGCGCTACCTGCACGGCCTGTAGGTTTTCTTGCGGCCAGCCCCCTGCCCGCCGCCCGCGCCGCCGGGCCACGAGTCCGGCCAAACGTGGCGCGGTCTCATGGCGCTGGCCTTTGACGAAGCTTGCGCCGCGGCAACCGAGGCGGAAACGCCCATCGGCGCTGTCCTTGTCGACGCTGACGGCAGACTGCTGGCCCGTGCGCACAACAGAACAATAACGCTTCACGATCCCACGGCCCACGCGGAGGTGCTCTGCCTCCGCGAGGCCGGGGCAAAGATCGCCAACCATCGCCTCACCGGCAGCATCCTGCTCGTCACGCTTGAGCCGTGCCTCATGTGCCTGGGCGCGCTCATTCATGCCCGAGTGGCGGGCATCGTTTTCGCCGCACCTGATCCCAGAGCCGGGGCGCTTGTCTCCAATCTCGACGGCGCCAATCTGCCCTTCGCCAATCACCGGCCCTGGGTGCTGCAAGGCCCTCTCGCCGAGGACTGCTCCGCACTGCTCAAGCGGTTCTTCCTGGCGCGCCGCAAATAGCAGCCAACCATCCGAGACATTACCGCGCGCCCGGGCAAAGGATCTCCTCCTTTTTGCAAAATGCAGTGGCAGAACTCGCCTTGATGGTGTTGCTATGGACCGACATAGACGCTTGCCCCACGGTCCCCGCCTCATCAGATTGAATCTGCCAAACGCCCCATGCTTGCGATACGCCCCAGACGTGTCCCGGGTATTTTTCCGCCTCGTCGCGGACACGAAAAACTCTCACCATGTTTTTTTCAAGGGGCCTCAGGCCATTGGAACACCGTTCATTCCCGAGCGATTTTAATCTAGAGAATTTCAAGTCTTTTTCTACAATCTAATATTGCTACATAAAAAACGTCCGCTCCGAGAAATCGAAGCGGACGCGAAAAACTGGCTCCGTGCGAACGGTTAAAGGAAATCTGGGTCGATAGCGGCTTTTCCGCCCGCAAGCATGATCTTGTAATAGCGCAAAGCGCGGTCATCCACAGGGACGATGGGGAAACTCTTGCGGCAGGCGTCGCACTGGGCCATGGCGGGCCGGGTGGGGGCAATGAGGGTGACCTCACGACCGCAATGGGGGCACGGGTAGAGGAAGACGATCTCCATGCCTGCCGGTTTGACAGGTGTGATGGGCTTATTGCCGGGCATTGGCTCTCCCCTGCTTGTTCGCCTAGGCGAAAAGGCTAGCGCCGCTCATGGCGGCGGGTTGCGTGAGGCCCCAGGAGGCCAGGATGGTGGGCGCTATGTCGCCCAATTTGCCGTTTTTGAGGGCGCGGCCGCCGTGCGGATCAATGTGCAAAAATGGCACGGGATTTGTGCTATGCGCGGTTTGCGGTCCGCCCGTGGCGTCGAGCATCTCCTCGGCATTGCCGTGGTCGGCGGTGAGAAAGACCTGTCCGCCGGCCGCCACAAAGGCGGAGACAAGGCGGCCCACGCATTCATCTACTGTTTCGCACGCGAGGATGGCGGCGGGAATGACACCTGTGTGGCCCACCATATCGAGATTAGCCAAGTTGCACACGCACAGGTCGAAATCCGCGCGGCGGGCAAGCAGCGCCTCTGTGACCGCACGTGCGCTCATTTGCGGCTTAAGGTCGTAGGTGGCGACCTCGCGTGGCGAGGGAATGAGCACGCGCTCCTCTCCGGGTAGCGGCTCCTCAACACCGCAGTTGAGGAAGTACGTCACGTGGGCGTACTTTTCCGTCTCGGCGATGCGCAGCTGCCGGAGTCCGTTCTCGCTCGCCACACGGCCCAGGAACCCGTCAAGCGACTGTGGGGCAAACGCCGCGGGCATGGGGAAGCCGGATTCATACTGCGTCATGGTGGCGAATCCGGAAAGCTTGGGGCAGTAGGGTCGCGGAAATTCATTAAAGTCTTTGTCGAAGAACGCGCGGCAGAGTTGCCGGGCCCTGTCGGCGCGGAAATTGAAAAAGAAAAGGGCGTCGCCGTCCATGATGCGCCCGATGGGCGCGCCGGATTCATCAACCACCACGCGGGGTTTCACGAACTCGTCGGTCTCGCCGGCCGCATAGGCGGACTGGACCGCCTGGGCTGCGCCGGGGGCGATAACGCCCTGCCCGCAGGCCAGCGCCAGATAGGCCGGCTCGTTGCGCTCGTAGTGCTTGTCGCGGTCCATGGCATAGTAGCGGCCGATGACCGTGGCGATGCGCCCGGCGCCGAGCTGCGCCAGCCGGGCCTCCAACGCTTGCACGTAGCCCAGGCCGCTTGATGGCGGCGTGTCGCGGCCGTCAAGGAAGGCATGGAGGAAAATTTCGCGCACGCCCTGCTCTTTGGCCAGGGCCACCAGGGCGTGAATGTGGTTCTGATGGCTGTGCACGCCGCCGTCGGAAACCAGCCCCATGAGGTGCAAGCGGCCGGAACCCGCCTTCGCCTTGGCGCACAGGTCCAGCAGGACAGGATTTTTGGCGAAGCCGCCGTCCTCGATGGCGATGTCGATGCGCGTCATGTCCTGATAGACGACCCGCCCCGCACCTATGTTCATGTGCCCGACCTCGGAATTCCCCATGAAACCTTCCGGCAGGCCCACAGCCCGGCCGGAGCAGGCGAGGCTGGCATGCGGATACGTGGCGAAGAGATCATCGAGGACTGGCGTTTTGGCCAAGGAAACAGCATTGCCCGGCCCGGCGGGCGCAATGCCGAAGCCGTCGAGGATGAGCAGCAGCGTGGGCGTGACGGTGCTCTGCGCGGACATCACTCCTCCCGCTGCACGCCGCGCGGCGCTTCCACGCGCTTGCCCTCGGCCCACAAGCCTTCAATGTTATAGAAGCGGCGCATGTCGTCCTGAAAAATGTGGATGATGACATCGTTCAGGTCCACCAGAATCCAAGTGCCCGCCTCGTAGCCCTCAACGCCGAAGGAAACGAAGTTGCGCTCCTTGGCCAACGCAAGGGCCGCGTCCGCCAGGGACTGCGCGTGGCGCTGGCCGCGTCCGGTGACCACGATGATGTTTTCGGCGATGGGACAAATAGTGGAGACATCAAGCAGGACGATGTCCTCGCCCTGTTTCTCGTCGAACAGGGTGGCGAGGGCAAGGCTCTTCACATCGGTGGGCACGGCCGGTGTGGTCGGCAGGGTCGGTTTCTTTTTCATGGCTCCTCGATTGTGCAGGCTCTGGTGCTTCTGCGCGGCGCGCATCCCCAGACTTGTACTGAAATCGGGGCGTAAGCGCAATCGCCCGTGTGGCGCGGCGCTATGCGGCCACGAAAAGATGCTCCCAGCGCAGCCATAACCAACCTCCGGCGATGGCGAAAGTGGCGAGGGTGACGGGAAGTCCGACGCGCAAATGCCTGCGCCAGCCGATGTCGATACCGAGCTGTGCCGCCTGCTCCGCCACGATGAGGTTGGCGATGCTGCCGAGCAAAAAAAGATTCCCGGCCAGGGTACTGGCCAGCGCCAGCAGCAGGCGCGCCTGGGGATTGGGTGTGGCGGGCAGCAGCAGCATGACGGCTGGCACGTTGGAAATGATGTTTGACAAGAACGCTGTGACGGCGAAGAGCCACACCGGGGAGGCCAGGTCCACGCCCGAGCCACGCACGACATCGTACATGCGCTCCAGCAGTCCGGCCTCGGCCACGGCGTGGTTGACGACGAACAGCCCGAGAAAGAGCAGGAGCAGCTGCCAATCCACAAGGCCAAACACCACGCGCGACTCCGTGCGGCGGCTGAGCAGCACCAAGCCGCCCGCGCACAAGGCGGCCACCTCGCGCGGGATCGGCAGCGCGATGAAGCCGAAAAGCGCCAGGCCAAGCAGCAGGCAGCCCTTCACGCTGGGCCAGGCGCGGAAGGGAACCGACGGAACCGGCGGCACGGGACGGGCGAGCGTCCAGTCGCCACGCGAGAGCAGCACAATGACGCCCCAGGCGGCAAGAAGCCCCGCCAAAACCGGCGGCAGGCAGTCCAGAGCGAACGCGCCGAAAGGCAGCCCGCCCACCTGCCCGATGAGCATGTTTTGCGGATTGCCGATGAGCGTTGCGGCGGAACCGATGTTGGCCGCGCAGGCCAAGCCGAGCAGGAACGGAACGGGATTCAGGCCACGCTTCAGGCAGCCCTCGGCCAGAACAGGCGTCATGGCCAGGCAGACGATGTCGTTGACCAGCACAGCGGAAAGCCCGGCCCCGGCGGCCATGACGAGCAGCAGGAGCGAGCGCGGGCCGACCTGGGCAGCGGCGATGCGCCGGGCGCACAAGGTGTAGAATCCGCCCAGCCGCAATTGCGCGGAAACAAGCATGAGCCCAAAGATGAGGCTCATGGTGGGCATGTCCACCGCGTTCCAGGCCGCGCGGGAGGTAAGCGCGCCGCCGCCCAGCAAGGCCACGGCGCCAAGAAGCGCCACTCCGGCGCGGTTTACGGCCAACCCCGGCAAGCGTCCGAGCAACATGCCCAGGTAGACGACCGCAAAAACGGCGAGCACGAAATCCTGCATCATCGTCGGCAAGCAATGCCGCATAGCGCAGGCGGACGCAAGACCCGGGACCGCAACGCGAGAAGCCATTCAATTCCCGCGCCTTCCTTGACGGCCAAAGGCGATTCAGGCAAGAAAAAACATGTCGACTGCGCTTGCAAACGCCCTGCGGACATGCCGCACAGGGCTTTAGCCGTCGGCGTTCGCAGTCTGTTTTCGCAGGGCGACGCGAAACGGCAGCCACAAACGGAACGGCAGGACGCTTGGCGCGGGTGGTTGCCCGCTTTTTTCTCCGACGCCGCCGCGCAGCGCGCCCGCTGCGCTTTCCTTCAAGGAGGATCGCTGATGATTTTCGACGTGGAACATGAAACCATGCCGCGCGAGGAGCTCGAAAAGCTCCAGCTCATGCGCCTGCAGAATGTTGTGGCGCGTGTGTACGAGAACGTGCCCTTCTACCGCAAGAAGCTCGACGAACGCGGCGTGAAGCCCGAGCACATCCAAAAGCTTTCCGATGTGTCGCTGCTGCCCTTCACCGAGAAACAGGATTTGCGCAACCACTATCCCTTCGGCCTGTTCGCCGTCAGCCGCGAGAACATCGTGCGCATCCACTCTTCCTCCGGCACAACGGGCAAGGCCACCGTCGTGGGCTACACCAAGCGCGACATCAAGAACTGGGGGCTGATGATCGCCCGCTCCCTGGCCGCCGCCGGGGCCACCTCGGCCGATTTCGTCCACAACGCTTACGGCTACGGCCTGTTCACGGGCGGCCTGGGCATCCACAACGGCGTGGAGGAGCTGGGCGCGACGGTCATTCCCATTTCCGGCGGCAACACACGCCGACAGGCCATGCTCCTGCGCGACTTCGGAGCCACCGTCATCACCTGCACGCCGTCTTATGCCCTGCACCTCTACGATGCGGCCAAGGAGATGGGGATCGACATCAAGGAGCTCCCCCTGCGCATCGGCATCTTCGGCGCGGAGCCTTGGACCGACGCCATGCGCTCCGACGTGGAGAACAAGCTCGGCATCACAGCCATCGACATCTACGGCCTCTCTGAAATCATGGGGCCCGGCGTGGCCATCGAATGCGCGCGGGTCAAAAACGGCCTGCACATTCAGGAAGACCACTTCCTGGCCGAGATCATCGACCCCGAGACCGGCGAAGCCCTGCCTCCTGGCGAACAAGGCGAGTTGGTCTTCACCACGCTGACCAAGGAAGGCATTCCCCTGCTGCGCTACCGCACGCGCGACCTCAGCCGCCTGAACATCACGCCCTGCCGCTGCGGCCGCACCACGGCGCGCATGGACCGCGTCACCGGGCGCAGCGACGACATGCTCATCATCCGCGGCGTCAACGTGTTCCCCAGCCAAATCGAAACGATTCTGCTGGAGACCGATGGCCTGACCCCGCACTACCAGCTCATTGTGGACAGAAAAGGCACGCTCGATACCCTTGAGGTGCGCGTGGAAATCGACGAGGCGGTGTTCTCCGACCAGATCAAGAATTTACAACGCCTTGAATCCAAGATAGAAAAGAACATCAAGGAATTCCTGGGCGTCACCGCCACGGTGAAGCTGGTGGAGCCCAAGGGCATTGAACGCAGCGAAGGTAAGGCCAAGCGCATCATCGACATGCGCAAGAGCCAGGCGTAACGCCCGCCCGGAAGCACGCCGGGCCCAAGCCCACAACCAAACGAGGAAAACCATGAAGGTCGACCAACTCTCCATCTTCCTTGAAAACCGCGCCGGTCGCCTGGCCGAGGTCACGCGCATCCTCTCCGAGTCGGGTGTGAACATCCGCGCCTTGTCCCTGGCCGATACTTCGGACTTCGGCATCCTGCGCCTGATCGTCTCCGACTTCGACAAAGCCAAGGACAACCTGAAGGCTGGCGGCTTCACCGTGGGCCGCACCACCGTCGTCGCGGTTGAAGTGCCCGACCAACCGGGCGGGCTGCACAGCATCCTTGAAATGCTGCGCGCGTCCGGCATCAACGTGGAATACATGTACGCCTTTGTGCAGCAGAGCGGCTCCCACGCGGTCATCATCTTCCGCTTCGACCGCACGGACCAGGCCATTGAGCTGCTGCAGCAGCACGGCATCAACATGATTCCCGACGAGAAGCTTTACAAAATGTAGAAGCCATCGGGGGGGGCCGCAAGGCTCCCCCGCCGTAACCACCATATGTCGAACCCTACGCCCCCCACCACGCCCCCCACCACGCCGCCCACCATACCGACGGGAAAATCCGCCAATCCGCAAAGCCGTCCCGGCAAGATTGCGCCGGATGACCGTCCGCCCATCAACGCCGAGTGGCTGGCCCGCATGCGCGAGCAGAAGCCAGAGTTTCTGCGTCGGCTCTTCGACGTTTTTCAGGCCGAGGAACCCCAGCGCCTCGCCTTGCTGGTGCAGGCAACGCTTATGGGCGACCTGGAGCAGACGCGATTTCTCGCGCACTCGCTCAAGGGCGGCGCGGCCACCCTCGGCATGGAGCGCCTGCGCGACGCCTGCCGCGAACTGGAGTTCGCCGCGCGCGATGGCAACACCGCCGCCATGGCGCAACGTCTTGTTCCCGTCACCAGCGAGATGGAGGCGGTGTTCCTGGCCATGCGCACGGCCCTGGCCCCGGTGTAACGGACGTATCAGACCAAAACAAAAGCGCCGGTCCCCCGCGAGGAGGCCCGGCGCTTGTCTTTTGCACACGTCCGGCGGTCTTAGAACATGTCGGCCATGCCGTAGAGCTTGCCTGGCTCCTTGCGGGCCAGCCACTTGGCGGCACGCAGCGCGCCCTGGGCGAAGGTCTCGCGCGAGTGCGCGCGGTGCGTCACCTCGATGCGCTCGCCCGGGCCGAAGAAGTAAGCGGTATGGTCGCCCACGACATCGCCGCCGCGCAGGGCCATGACGCCGATCTCCTCCTTGGGCCGCTCGCCGATGATGCCATCGCGCCCGTGGTTCTTGACCTCGTCGTATACCCAGCCGCGCGCTTCGGCCATGCACTGGGCCAGCTTGAGGGCCGTGCCGCTGGGGGCGTCCTTTTTGCGGTTGTGGTGGATCTCCATCATTTCCATGTCGTAATCCGGGCCGAGCATCTGCACCAACATGGGCAGCACCTTGAGCAGCACATTCACGCCCACGCTCATGTTCGGTGCCAGGAACAGCGGAATTTGCTGCGCCGCCTCCTCAAGCACGGCCAACTGTCCGGCCTTGAGGCCCGTGGTGCCGATGACCACGGGATTGCCGTGACGTTTGCATATGCCCACATGCTCCAGCGTGGCCTCCGGCGAGGTGAACTCCACCACCACGGCGCGCTGCGCCTGGGGCAGCACGTCGTCCAAATCGGCGGAGACGATGCAGTCCAGGTTTTCCAGCTCGGTCAGGCGCTCAGCGCGTTCGATGACGGCCTTGAGGTTCAGCTCCGGGTCCTGTTGGGCCAGACGCACAAGGGTGGAGCCCATGCGGCCGCAGCCGCCCATGACGATGATGTCGGTGAAGCGATCGGGAGACATGTCCGTTCCTCCGGTATGCTATGGCGATGCGGCGATTGCCGCGCGACGCGCGGTTCAGGGAATGACGACGCCATGCGCTTTGAGCATATCCAAAAATTCTCGGGAATCCAAGATGGCGAGGCCAAGCGACCGCGCTTTGTCCACCTTGCGCTGGGTGGCCTTCTCGCCGGCGACGACGTAGTCGACCTTGGCGGACAGCGAGCCTTGCGTGGCGGCTCCCAGTCCTTCCACCAGCTCCTTGGCCTTGTCGCGGCTCGTGCCGGGAATGCCACCGGTAAAAAAGAACATCTTGCCGGAAAGAGGCAGTCCGGCTGTTTCCGCCGCGCTTCTGGATCGCGGCCACACGCCGAGGGCCTTGAAGCGCGCCAGCATGCCCTGGTTGCCCTGGTTGGCGAAATAGGCGCGGATACTGGCCGCCACCTTGGGACCGATGTCGTTGAGTTTGACCAGCTCGGATTCCTCGGCGGCGGCAAGCTCGTCCATGTCCGCAAAGCGCCTCGCCAGTTCCTTGGCCGTCTGCTCGCCCACGTTCTCTATGCCCAAGGCGCTGACGAACTTGGCGAGCGTGGCGCTTTGGCCGCCCTGCTTCACTGAGCGCACGAAGTTCTCCGCGCTTTTGGCTCCCATGCGCTCAAAATTCTGCAACTGGCCGGTGCCAAGGCTGAAAAGATCCGCAGGCGACTTGAGCAGGCCCGCCTGGGCAAGCCGCTCGATCCACTTCTCGCCAACGCCGTCCATGCCGAGCCCGGCCTTGGAGACGAAGTGCGCTATGCCCAACACCACCCGCGCCGGGCAGGCGTGATTGGGGCAGTAAGTGAATTTTTCCTCCGCCACAACGGCGCTGCCGCACTTGGGACACTGCGTGGGGAAGGAGTACGGTCCCGGGCGTTTCACCCCGGTGCGCACAATGCGCTCAACCACTTGCGGAATCACATCGCCCGCGCGCTGTATGACCACCAAGTCGTCGATCTGGATGTCCTTTTCACTGATGTGGCTGGCGTTGTGCAGCGTTGCGCTGGACACGGTGACCCCCGCCACGCGAACGGGCTCCAATTCGGCCACGGGAGTAAGCACGCCAGTGCGGCCCACCTGGATGTTGATGGCGCGCAGGATGGTGCGCACCTGCTCCGGCGGGAATTTGAGCGCAATGGCCCAGCGCGGGGCGCGCGCCGTTTGGCCGAGCAGGTTCTGCAAGGCCAAATTGTTCACCTTGGCCACCACGCCGTCGATCTCAAAGGGCAGGCTGCCGCGACGACTTTGCAGGTCGAGGTAGAAGTCTGCGACTTCTCCGGAACCGGCGCAAAGCCTGGCTCCCGGGGCCGTGGCGAGTCCGAGGGCCGCCACGCCGCGCATGACCTGCTCCTGCGTGCGCCAGCCCGGTCCTGCGCCGTTCTCCTCGTTTGCCCACGCCGCTCGCCCCACGCCGTAGGCCATGAAGCGCAAGGGGCGTCCCGCAACGATGTTCGGGTCCAGCTGACGTATGCTGCCCGCCGCGGCGTTGCGGGGATTGGCGAAGGCCTTGAGCCCCGCGCGCTCCTGCGAAGCGTTCAGGTCCGTAAAATCCTTGCTGCGCATCACCACTTCGCCGCGCACGTCGATGAGCGACGGCGTTGCTGTTCCCAGCAGCCTGCCGGGAACGTTGCGCACCATGCGCATGTTGGCGGTCACATCCTCGCCGGTTTCGCCATCGCCGCGCGTGGAGCCGACGAGCAGCGCGCCGTCCACGTATGTCAGTTCGCCCGCAAGGCCGTCCATCTTGGGCTCGGTCCAGAACGTGCGCAAGGCCGCTATAACGTCGTCGCCGATGTCTGCGGCAAGCCGGTCCAGCGAGAGCAACGCCGCGCCCGGCTGTGGAGTGCCCGGCTCCGAAGGTTGCGGAATTTCGCGTGCAGTCGTGGAAGGCTGCGCATTCTCCGCTTCCGCGCTTGCCGTGGCGAAGGACATCAGCGGCAGTGCGGAAACCTTGGCCGAAATGTTTTTGGCGGATGCTTTCCCCGTCTTCGTCCTGGCGTTATTTGCAGCTTCGGTAACGCCGCTCTGGGGATCGTCAGCGCCATCGCCAACAGAAACGGCAGCTGACCGTGGCTCCAGCAGACCCCCCCCGGATGCCGCACTTCCCGCCGCGTTCGCCTGGGAACTGGCGTGGGCACTGGCTGCGCCTGGATGCACTGCCTGGGGGCCGGCGATACCGCGCAGGACGCCCAGGCAACGCGTGCGCAGCGCGTTCCAGTCCTGGCCGAGGAGCAGCGTTTCGCGCACGGCGCCGCGCAGCCGCGTGGCCGCGTCCTTTCGGGCGTCCTCGGCGAGTGCGCGGCCCAGCAGGCGCTCGATGTCATCCACCAGGACATCGGCGAGGGCGTCGCGGAAGGCGTTGACGACCTTGACCTCGGCGAACTCGCGCCATTCGTCCAGATTCATGGCGTTGTCGAGACTTAGAAGCGGCAGGGCGTGCCGGTGCGCGGTGAACCCCTCGGCGACATCGCCCCCGACCCGGCGCGTGGGCGAATTGGGATCAGCCAGCTCCGGGTGCCCGGCTTCCAGGGCGGCAAGCTCGCGGAACAACGTGTCGTACTCGGCGTCCGTTATCTCCGGGTCGTCGAGAACATAATAGCGGTGGTTGTGGTATTCCAGCAGGCTGCGCAGCTTGCGCACGCGCGCGGCGGCATCATCGCCATCGATCGTTGAGGTCACAGAATCTCCGCCATGCGGGAGAGATCCGCCGGACGGCCCACGGTGATGAGCGTGTCGCCCGCGAGGACCATTTCCTTGGGACCAGGGTTGAAGACAAGGGAGGCATCCTCGCGCTTGATAGCCACGATGATGAGGTCGAAATCCTGGCGGATGCGCGACTCGACAAGATTCTTGCCCGCCAGCGGCGAGGTTGGCCCGACGATCATCGCCTCCAGTTGCAGGTCGATGTTGCCGCGCAGGGCCAGCTCAAGAAAATCCGTCACCGTGGGGCGCAACACGCTGTTGGCCATGCGCACGCCGCCGATGAGATGCGGCAGCACCACCTTGTTGGCCCCGGCGAACTCCAGACGGGTGATGTGCGAGGCGTTGCCCGCCCGGGCCACGATGAAGATGTCCGGGTTCAATTGACGCGCGGTGAGCGTGACATAGACGTTGGCGGCCTCGTCGGTAAGCGCTGTGACGATGGAGCGCGCGCGTTTGATGCCCGCGGCCACGAGCAAAGCGTCATCGGTGGCGTCGCCCGCGAGGTGCATGATCCCCTCGCGCTTGAGCTGCTCCACAAGCTTCTCGTTGGTTTCTATGACCACAACATCGGAGCTGGACTTGAGAATCTCCTGCACCACCACGCCGCCAATACGCCCATAGCCGCAGATGATGTAGTGATTTTCCAGCTTGTCTATGCGCTTTTGCACTTTGCGCCTCCACAAAAGCTTGTTCAGGTGCCCGTCCACCAGCATCCGCGAAAACGAACTGATGATGTAGGCGAAGTTGCCCACGCCGCAGAGGATGATGAGCGACGTCAAAATCCGCGCCCTGTCGGAAAGGGGGTGAATTTCTCCATAACCAACAGTGGAGAGCGTGATGACCATCATGTAGAAGCTGTCGACGAAGTCCCAGCCCTCAAGGATCATGAACACGAGAAGCCCGGCCAAAAAAACCAGGCACATGAGGCACAGCCCCAGTACGAACTGGAACAACGGGCCCCATTTGTCCCGCACGGCCCGTATTCGGGCGATGTTCAACCGCGGAAACATTTACTCCCCCAGTTGCAACAGCCGTTCACGCAGCAGCGCAACGCGGTCGCGCAGGGCCGCCGCGCGCTCGAACTCAAGCTCCTTGGCCGCCTCGCGCATTTCTCGTTCAAGCTGGCCTATCTCTTTTTTCAGTCGTTTTGGATCCAGCTCGCGCAGCAGCTCATCCGGGGTGGTGTGCCTGCCGTCCTCATCGGGCGCGGCATGGGCAGCCAACGCGCCAAGCAGATTATCCAGGCCCTTGATGATCGTTTGTGGCGTGATGCCGTTTTCCAGATTGTTCTGTAGCTGCTTTTCGCGTCTGCGTGCCGTCTCGTCAAGGGCAGCCTTCATGCTCGGCGTCACGGAATCGGCATAGAGCATCACTCGGCCCGCCGCGTTTCTGGCCGCGCGGCCAAAGGTCTGAATAAGCGAGCGGGTGCTGCGCAGAAAGCCCTCCTTGTCCGCGTCGAGAATCGCCACCAGCGAGACTTCCGGGATATCGAGCCCCTCACGCAGGAGGTTGATGCCCACCAGCACGTCGAACTCGCCCATGCGCAGGGCCTGGATGATGGCCATGCGCTCCAGCGTTTCCACATCGGAGTGCAGGTAGCGCGTTTTCACACCCATCTGGTTCAGATAGTCGGTCAAATCCTCGGCCATGCGCTTGGTGAGGGTGGTGACGAGCACGCGCTCGCCGCGCGCCACACGCGTTTTGCACTCGCCCAGCAGGTTGTCCACCTGGCCCTTCACGGGACGGATATCTATCTCGGGATCGAGCAAGCCCGTGGGGCGGATGACCTGCTCCACCACAAGGCCTTGCGCGCGCTCCAGCTCCCAGGGGCCTGGCGTGGCCGAAATGTACACGGCCTGGCCCAATCGTCCCTTGAACTCCTCGAAGTTCAGCGGACGGTTGTCCAGCGCGCTGGGCAGGCGGAAGCCGAAGTCCACCAGCGTGCTCTTGCGTGAGAAGTCGCCGTTGGACATGCCGCCAACCTGGGGGATGGTGATATGGCTCTCGTCGATGAAGAACAGAAAGTCCTCGGGAAAATAGTCGATGAGCGTGGCGGGCGGTTCGCCGGGAGCGCGGCCATCCAGGTGGCGCGAGTAATTTTCGATGCCGTTGCAGTAGCCAAGCTCGTCGATGGTTTCCAGGTCGAACATGGTGCGCTGCTCCAGGCGTTGCGCCTCCACCAGCTTGCCTTGTTTCTTGAATTCGGCCAGGCGCAATTGCAGTTCGTCGCGGATGGCATCGGTGGCGCGCTTGAGGTTGTCCTGGTCGGAAACATAGTGGCTGCCGGGGTAGATGACCGTTTTGCGCAACACGGCCAGCACCTGGCCCGTCAGCGGGTCCGTCTCCTGAATGCTCTCGATCTCGTCGCCGAAGAAATTCACGCGCAGGGCCTTCTCGCGGCTATAGGCGGGAATAAGCTCCAGGGCGTCGCCCCGCACGCGGAAGGCGCCACGATGGAAGTCCACATCGTTGCGTTCGTAATGCACCTCCACCAACCGGGCGATGAGATGCTCCAGAGACATCTGCTGTCCGGTCTCGATGGGAATGATCATCTTGGCGTAGTATTCCGGCGAACCCAGGCCGTAAATACAGGACACCGAGGCCACGATGAGCACGTCGCGCCGGGTGAGCAGCGCATGGGTGGCCGCGTGGCGCAGCTTGTCGATGTCGTCGTTTATGCTGGAGTCCTTCTCGATGTAGGTATCCGAGTGCGGCAGGTAGGCTTCCGGCTGGTAGTAATCGTAGTAGCTGACGAAATACTCGACGGCGTTGTTGGGGAACAGCCCCTTGAACTCGTTGAAAAGCTGGGCGGCAAGGGTTTTGTTGGGGGCCAGCACAAGGGCCGGGCGGTTCAACCGGGCCACCAGGTTGGCCACGGTGAAGGTCTTGCCCGAACCGGTGACGCCCAGGAGGACCTGGTCGCGCACACCGGCCTGGATGTTGGCGGCAAGCTCCGCAATGGCCGCCGGCTGGTCGCCCTTCGGAGTGAAATCACTCACAAGTTCAAACGGCTTTGACATGATACCCTGTCCTTGCAGGCTATTGCCACTTGTGCGGCAACGCCAAAATCACTACATTCGACCGAAAGAACCCAGCCGGAGGCCCACAGTGGAAATTGAAATCGTCCCCCCAACGTCCCCGTTGCCAATAGACCGCGCGTTCGCGCTCTCCATGACCATCAAAAGCTTCAAGGGCCGCCGCGACGTCGAGGTGCATCTTTTCCGCCACAGCTGGGACGCGGAGGAGGAAGAGGCCGTGGACTGGGACAAGCTGCTGGCCGCGCCCGGCATGAGTGAAGCCCCGGAGGCCGCGGGAAGCCGCCACGTGGTGCTGGAGGCGCTGACCGAAGAGGAACGCGACCGCGTGGTGGCCTATCTCAAGGAGCACTACGCAAATCGTCTCTCGGCCATCGCCTCGGGCGCAATTCCCTTTCCCGTGCCGGTCGGCCTCATGGCCCTTTCCGATTTGAGCGAAGGCAAAAGCATCGGCTTCATCCATTTCGAGCGCATCCCGCACTTCAAGCTCGGCATCGCCCTGCGCGGCTTTTACGACTTGAGCCAGCATCCGCCCATTGTGGAGACAGAGGCCAACGCGGGCTAGCTTGCAGCGGCCGCCCGCTTGTGAGGGCCGGGCTTTTGGCCTAGAACAAACGTCCAAGGGCCAGGCCGCCCACAATGGCGCCCACGCCGAGGACGGTCTGCCCGCCGATGTTGCCCGCGGCGGCGATCCACTGACCGTGCTGCATAAGCGCCACGGACTCGAACATGTACGAGGAAAAGGTGGTATAGGCGCCCATGAAACCGGTCAACAAATACAGGCGCATGTCACCCGGCAGGCCGCTGCGGTTTTCCACTGCGGCGTAAACCAGACCGAAAAGCAGGCACCCGATGATGTTGACGGCGAAGTTGCCGAAGGGAAACCCCTCACCGGCCAGGCGCTGGAAGACTCCGCCGACCCAGAACCGGCAAAGCGTCCCGGCGGATCCGGCAAGGCACAGCAACAGATACTTCATGGCAAAACCCCGCATGCGCCCAACCGGCGCGCAGGAACTCTAGCAGTCAGTCACTCGGGAGAAAAGCGGAAATATGCCACTGGAAATCGAGATCAAATACCTAGACGTGGACCACGAGACCCTGCGGCGGCGTCTGCGTGAACTCGGCGCGCGCTTTATTAGCCGGGGCTTTGAGTCCAACACCGTGTACGACGATCCGGCGCGCAGTCTCAAGGCGACGGGCACCTTGCTGCGCCTGCGCGAAAGGAACAACCGCTTCGTGCTCACCCTCAAGCGCGCGTCTGCGCAAACCTCCGCCACTGCCAAAATCTATGAGGAATCCGAAACAGAGGTGGCCAACGCCCCGGCCCTGCGCGAGATTCTCTCCGGCCTGGGCTACGCACCCGCCCTGCGCTACGAGAAGATGCGCGAGAAATGGGAGCTGGATGGCTGCGAGGTCTGTCTGGACACCCTGCCCTTCGGACTTTTTGCCGAAATTGAGGGCGCAGAGACGGGCATAGCCGCCTGCGCGCTTGCGCTTGGCCTGCCGCCGGAGAAGGCCTCCAAGGCGACCTACCATGACCTCAACCGGCTGCACCGCAAGTCCGCAGGCCTGCCGCCGGACGACACCTTCGTCTTCGCCGATGACGACAAGGCCAAGGTGCTTGCGCGCCGCGGCACCGACTGACCGGGCCTGGAAATAGCCGCCCCCCTCGACAAGCGCGAAGCAATGCCTACCTTGCAAAGAATGGGCATGATGAAACACCACGGGAGCGCCATCGCATGAGCGAACGGATAGACACGCGCCAGGCGCCGGAACTGGAGCTCTCCGACGAGACCAGAGAGCCTCGGCGCTTCAAGGTGTTGCTGCACAACGACGACTACACCACCATGGACTTTGTGGTGCACGTGCTGGAGCGCGTGTTCCACAAACTGGAGCCCGAGGCCATGCGCATCATGCTCGCCGTGCACAAACAAGGCTTTGGCGTATGCGGCGTGTACACGGCGGAAGTTGCGGAAACCAAAGTGGATACGGTCCACAGCATGGCCAAGGCTGCGGGATTCCCCCTGCGGGCCAGCCTGGAGGAGGTCTAGCGTGATGTTGAGCAAGGGGCTTGAAACCGTTCTCGCCAGTGCGTTCCACGAGGTCAGAGACCGTCGCCACGAGTACCTGACCCTGGAGCATCTGCTATACGCCATGACCCGCGAGCCCGTCGGCAGCGACATCCTTGACGCCTGCGGCGCCGATGTTGACCGCCTGCGCCAACAGCTGGAGAATTTTTTCCGCGACCATATGGACCAGCTTCCCCCCGGCACAGACACCGAGGTGGTGCAGACCCTGAGCGTGCGGCGCGTCATGCAGCGCGCCGTGTGGCAAAAGGAGTCCTCGGGCAAGGGGCTTGTTGAAGTGGGCGACGTCATCGCCGCCATGTTCGAGGAGGAAGATTCCTTCGCTGTGCATTTCCTCACCAGCCATGGCGTTTCGCGTCTCGACGTGCTGGAGTACATCTCACACGGCCTGCGCGATTCTGACGGTGCGGGCGGCATGGGCGACATGGGCGAGGACGAGGCTCCCGAGCGCCGCAGCGCCCGCACCGAGGGACCGCAGCGCAAAAATCCGCTGGAGGAGTTCACCCGCGATTTGACCGCCAAGGCCCGCGCGGGCGAAATCGACCCCATCATCGGACGTGCCGCGGAGTTGGAGCGCACCATCCAGGTGCTGGCCCGCCGCCGCAAGAACAATCCGATCCTCGTGGGCGACCCCGGCGTGGGCAAGACCGCCCTGGCCGAGGGCCTCGCCCTGCTCATCGCCCAGGGCAAGGTGCCCAGCCAGTTCGCCGACGCCAGCGTATACGCCCTCGACATGGGCGCGCTGCTGGCCGGGACCAAGTACCGCGGCGACTTCGAAGCCCGGCTCAAGGGCGTGCTGGCCGAGCTCAAGCGCGTGCCCAACGCCATCCTCTTCGTGGACGAAATCCACACCATCGTGGGCGCGGGCGCCGTTTCCGGCGGCAGCATGGACGCCTCGAACATTCTGAAGCCGTTTTTGGCCGCCGGAGAGGTCCGCTGCATCGGCTCGACAACCTTTGAAGAATATCGAAACAATTTCGAGAAGGACCGCGCCCTCTCGCGACGCTTCCAGCGCATCGACCTGATGGAGCCCAGCGTGGATGAGACAGTGGATATTCTCAAGGGGTTGAAGCCCTATTATGAGGAATTCCATGGCGTGGTCTACACGCCGCCCGCCCTGCGCTCCGCTGCGGAACTCTCGGCCCGGTACATCACCGAGCGCTTCCTCCCCGACAAGGCTATCGACGTGCTGGATGAGGCTGGGGCGCAGTTCAAGCTCTCCACCCGCCCGCGCAAGAACGCGCGCATCGGCGTGCAGGACGTGGAGCGCGTGGTGGCGCGAATGGCGCGCATTCCCGCCCGCCGTCTTTCCGGCACGGACAAGGACCGCCTGCGCGACCTTGAGGTCGAGATCAAGAAGGCCGTGTACGGCCAGGATGAGGCCGTGGGCATTCTCTGCAAGGCCATCCGCCGCGCCCGCGCGGGCATGAAGCAGCCCGGCAGGCCGCTGGGGGCTTTTTTGCTCACCGGTCCCACCGGCGTGGGCAAGACCGAGCTCTCCAAGCAACTGGCGAATGTCATGGGCGTGCAGTTTTTGCGCTACGACATGAGCGAATACATGGAGAAGCACGCCGTTTCGCGGCTCATCGGCTCGCCTCCGGGCTACGTGGGATTCGACCAGGGCGGCCTGCTCACCGAGGCCGTGCGCAAGAACCCGCACTGCGTGGTTTTGTTCGACGAAATTGAAAAGGCCCACCCGGACGTGTTCAACATCCTCTTGCAGGTGATGGACTATGCCACGCTGACCGACAACACCGGCCGCAAGGCCGACTTCCGCCACGCGGTGCTGCTCATGACCTCCAACGCGGGCGCGCAGGAGCTGGCCAAGGGCGGTCTGGGCTTTACCCGCAACGAGAAGTCCGACCGCAAGAGCGGCTCGCTCAAGGCCATTGAACGCCTGTTCAGCCCCGAATTCCGCAACCGGTTGGACGCCATTGTGCCCTTTGGCGCGCTCAACCGCGAGATAATGCTGCGCGTGGTGGAGAAGCATGTCCTGGAACTCTCCGAGCAGCTCAAGGAACGCCGCGTGAACATCCGCCTCACCGAGGCCGCGCAGAACCGCCTGGCCGTGCTGGGCTACGACCCCGCCTACGGCGCGCGCCCCATGGCGCGCGTGGTGCAGGTGGAGATAAAGGACGCCATCGCCCCGGAGCTGCTCTTCGGCAGTCTGCAAAAGGGCGGCGAGGTGCTGGTGGACGTGGCTCCCGGCACGGACGTTGAGGCTCCGGCCAAGGCTGGCGGCAGCAGCAGCGGCGCATGCAGCGGGGAGTTCGTCTTCCGCCACACTCCGCCTGAGGCCCCCGCCCCGCGTCAG
>Ga0183100_1000593_pt1 | contig 26143 bp, 24 predicted proteins | sample Biomet2_FD_127789 | JGI IMG/M metagenome (GOLD analysis project Ga0183100, IMG submission 127789) | Microbial communities from bioreactor (seeded with anoxic lake sediment) at LBNL, California, USA - Biofuel metagenome 2 | ecosystem: Engineered > Bioreactor > Anaerobic > Unclassified ...
ATTTTGATCAAACAAGTCATCCATTGCAACCATTTGTACTTTCATACCGGCTCCCTAAAATTTTATTTTCTTTCATTTTTACTAAAGTTATAAGCAGTTTTAGTTTTACGGATTCTAAAGCCATAAGGGCTTCAGCATCCTGCATCTCTGATAATTTGTCAATCAGGCCGTTAATTTCAATACAAATATTCTCAATTACGGGTTTCATAGGCCTTCTGTATTTCCTCTTCAAGTAGACTGTCTTTTATTTTTTTTAGGAAATAAAACATATCGACATCATCCTTATTCTTTACATTATTGTGCGCTTTTAGAAGTGCCATCTTTCTGTAATTTAGGGACTCAAGCATTACGGCTTCTATATCAGTACTGTTTGGGTGTAACTGCCGGCAGGCATCAATTACAAAAGTTTCAGTTATTTTTTGCGGCATTTAATACCTCCATATTATCCGGCTCTGCCGTATTAAACAAATTTGGTTCTTCAAACTTTTTACCGGTCGTAAGCTCATACAATTTAATCATGGAATTGAGAGTCTTTATCAGCTCGGATTTCTCTCTCTTAGCTTCTTTAATCTGATTGAATATGCTAATGTATTTGTTATATCCTGCCTCGGCAGTGTCTAACTTTTTGCTAAGATCTTCAATTTTATTAGTATTGCTTCTTATGCTTTCCTGAATTGTTAAAACAACATCTGCTATTCTATTTGTCTCGTCCATTTTCGCCTCCTAGTGCAATAATATTTTTGAAACAGCATCAACAACATCTTCATTAACGGTTTTAAGACCGTTTAAGTGTAAAGCATCCCGGCTTCGCAAAAGCATTTTTTCCAACAGCCTGCCGTTACCGCCGCTCTTTTTGTAAAAGGCTTTCCAAACACCGTTGCTATTAGGGAAGAAATCTTTAACCAGCATTTCAACATCTTCCGCCGTAAACTTGTCCAGGCGTCTAACCATCCCGACACGGGAATATAGCTGTTGATACTCACCTTTGAAGCCACTTAAATTATGTATTAAACGCGGTAAGCCTGTTAGCAATATTCCGATTCTGGCTTTATCATTTATCCTTCTAACAAGCTCAAGCGCCCTATAAGGAAGGTATTCAGCTTCATCTACAATTATTAGCCGGTTGCTGTTTTCAAGTCTTTTCACAACCTTATCAAACAAATCGTGAATGTGCCCAATACCGTCAAGGCCAAGTCTTCTGTGAAGCTCCTTAAACAATACCTTAGCGGAATAACCAAGGTCAGCCTCAATAAGAATAACTCCACTGTTTTTTATTGAATATTCCTTTACTGCCATTGTTTTTCCGCTGCCGGCTTCACCTACCAGAACTCCGATTTCCCTTCTTACCTGGCAGTCATAAGCGATGTCAAATACTGCTTCAGCATTGCTTAGCATCATAAAAGGGATTTCCCGTAAATCTATATTTGCAATTTCATTCTGGCGTTCAAGAAACGAATTTACAAGTTTTTCAATATTTCCGGAGTTGCCGGCATATTTACCGTTAACCCACATATTAAGCGTACTGGCTGCAATGGGTATCATTTTTGCGACAGACGCAAGGCTGCTATTGTGTTCTTCACAATATTTTTTTAGTTTTGTAATGGTGTTTGTGTCTTCCATAATTCACCTTTCTTTATATACCCGTTGCAGCGGGTATTTTTATTTTAAATAATGTCGCTGCCGGAACCATTTTCAGCAGCACGTTTCTCAGATTCAAAAAGGAATATTTTCTTTTTAGCCGGTCCCTGTACTGCCGGTATTGATGCATAGGTGCCGGTCTTTTCCATCTCCTTGGCTATTTGGTTAACGCCGTCCATAACAGTATTGAGGATAATTTTACTTTCCTTCAATTCCGGTTCTGCTGTTGCTGAAGCAAGTCCCAAAGCCATATTGTGCAGTATTTCCTGCGGTTCTATATGGGCAGTAGGGAGGTAACTTTCCATAATTTTGAGCTCCTGATTGCGTGCCTTAATTAAACCGGCAAGCTGTTGTTTGCTTAAATCATCATTCGCAAGGGCGGGGGAGTCCCAGGCATTTAGATAAGCTTTGCCCAAATACTCATCGTTTGCAACATTAAAGCACCAGGCTTCCTGGTATTTTTCAGGATCCCGCCGCATATAAACCTTTACGCCCTTCCGGCCCTGCATCCATTCGCCCCAATAATACAAGTTGTAATTTCTGTTTATCGTTAAGCCGTTTCTGCCTATTGTTAATACCTGGCTTGTACGCATACAGAATAATTTAAGAGCTTCCGGCGTTACTTTACTGAGACCCTTAAATTCCTTATAAAATGCTTCGTCCCTGCTCATTCCGTTTAGGTTTTTACCTTTACCGGGGTATTTGTGCAGAATGTTAGCTATAAAATATTCTGCTGCCGCTTTAAGCTCTTCAACATCCATTAACTTGTTCTGATGTATTTCCTGTAAAAGCTTCTCAGGTCTTTCAACAACGTTTCCGCCCCGATAGCCCGGCAGCTGCTTATCCATCCATTCTTTCCAAATCTTAAAATCTCTTTCGATCGGCTTCGCCTGTGCATTGTAAGGCTTGGCATAATGAACAGTAATGTTAAGAAGGTTCATCATACTGTCAATTTTCTTTTCATCAAGCTGTAATTTGTAAGCATTACGTCCGCCGGCGAAGTCTTTGCTACGGTAGTCTTTGCCGTTATCAATAAGAATCTGCTCAGGTATGCCGTATTTACTTGCGGCGTTGTAAAATGCCTGGAAAATATGGTCACTGTTCGGATTGTCAGGATAAATATCCCAGCCGAGCCATTTACCACTTTTAAGATCCCGCCAAACAGTTATCCAAGGAAATACCGGTTTGTTTTTCTTACCCTGGTGGTTTGTTCCGTAATAACTCAAATATCGTTTAATATCAGTTGCAGGATCTTCCGGCAGAATATCAATAACAGCCTGGTCTAATTGCCTGTGGTCTGATACCCATACTGTGCCGGCCAAAATTTCATCATAATTTCGGGAAATGAATGAAGCATATTTTTTGTTGTACCTTTTCTGGCCGTTCCTGGCAAGAAATATTGCACCGGCGGGGCATTCAATTCTTAGTTTACGCAAAAACGTTACTGCTGACGGGTATTCATCAGGAATAACACCTTCATCATTTTTAATAGCAAAACCGCGTGTACCGTACCAGCAGGCCATTAAAGACGGCCCGCCTTCTTTTAAGTATAACTGCTTAAAATATTCAAAATCGGAATCGTTTATTTTTGAGCTTCCGACATTTTTACCCCAATCCGGAATCAAACCTTCAATTCCGTTTTCTTTCCAGGCTTTTTTTACTTTCATAAAATTGCCGTAGCTAAGGCCCTTTGCATCATATATAGCAAGGAAATCTTTTAACTCTTTGCCCTTCAACCCTTCACTGGCTTTTATAAGCGGTAGATACTTATCTACGAATTTCTTCTGCCAGCCGGTAAGCTCGCTGTAAATTATTGAATCATTTTCCGCTTTATCTATATCCCGAACATCTTCCTCATTTACATTTCCGGCAAGCCGGTAATACTTTTCTTGGACAGAGTCCGGAAGCGATGTAAGAAGGATTAAATATTGCTTTCCACCGTTACCAATTATTGTCTTATAACAATACTTTGATAAACTCTTTTGAATATTTCGTCGGCACACATCCATAATATTGGCAACATCTTTCAAGGGCAGCCATATTTCATTGAGCTTTGACATTAAAGCTCCAGTTCCAATTGACCAGTAACGGCCTTGTCTATTGACTTCTTTGCAGAGGCACTTTTAGTCATAACTTCTAAGAGTGCCTCTGAAGCTTTAGCATAATTATCATTATTCATTTTCTTAAAAAAGTCCATCAACGATTTTTGTGCATTCAAACAGGTCTGCTGAAACTCATCAACAATTTCGATTTCCTCTTTTTTGTTGCGTGCTATGCGGGGGATTTTAACTAGTAAAAAACCGCAGATGTTCGCTAGATGGTTCAAAACTGAATAATCTTTAGTAGAGTTCATCAGTGGGACTAAATATTCACAAGGAAGTTTTACTCCGGAGTCCTCCAAAGGGAGACCTGCGCGATATAAATAATTTGCGCTGATGCCGGTCTCGTCTGCAATTAAAGCGATCGGCTTTTTGTTCCGGTGAATCGTTTTATAAAGTAAACTTTTAAAAGTATTATTATCCATAGTTAAAAAATCTCTTTAAAATTTTAATGGATTAATTGAAAATTGATAAGTATATTGCATCATGGCAGCGGTGTAATTATTATGCATAGTTCTTAGCTTTGTTAATTTCAGCAATTATCAATTTTAAGTATTTTTCAGACTTCTTGCGGCCATGGAGTATATAGTTGACGTAAGCAGTTGATATACCGAGCCTTCTAGCGATTTCGGACTGGTTTATCATCTTAAGGTCGACTTTTTTAACAGGTGATTCCTTAATCATCTTTTTTTCTTAAAAATTAGTTAATATTCTTTAACTTACATTGCAATTATACGAAAACAGATATTACTTGTCAATATCTATTTTAGGATATTTATGAAAAATAATGAAAAATTTTCAATTCTGCTTGCTAAACTGATGGCCTGTATGGAGTTTACGCAACTTGATTTATCAAAATTTACGGGAATTTCACAGAGTAGACTATCTAAATACCTTTCAGGGAAAGAACTTCCAAATTTAGAAAACTTTTTAAAGATAATATCCGTTATCGGATATACTGGTGAAGAGCTATTTAATTCTATTCAAAAAAAAATTGAGGAAAAAGAAATGATTGAACAAAAGAACAAATATGGCAATGTAATAAATGGGAATAACCAAATTAATGGTAATATTATTGCCGGTAATTTCTATCATAATACAAAGGTCAAAGAAGTAAACCCTTATTCTCCAAGTGAGGATGATATAACTGAGGAACAAGCTTTTCATTTAAAAGAATTAATTACCAAAATTGTAGAATTAGAAAAAGAAGTTAAAATTAAGCCAAAAGGATACGCAGCTGTTTGGAATGCATTCAAAAAATATTGCAAGGTTAGTACATATAGAGCTATAAAGAAATCTGATTATGCGAGGTCCGAAGCTTATTTAAATAAATGGAATGGCCGGTTAAAAAAGACAAAGGCATTTGCTAGTGATGAAGAAAAATACAGGAAGGATAGATATAGGGCTATCCATTCTGCGGCAAGAATCAATTTAAAATGGTCCAAAGAGGATATTGACAACTACATATTCGACCAATATCAAAAAGAATCTATGAAAGATTTGAGCAAATTGGAGCTTGAGAATTTATATACTCGGATAATGAATATGAAACAAAGAGTAAAAAATAAATAGAAGACTTATGACAGAATGGCAGAAATTTTTCTTTTCTGATTCTGGTTAAAGGTTGGAACCTTCTATTTATTAGTAGTTTATTTTTTCTCTTATAATTCTATATGTTATAATGTCTTACGCGAGCAGTAAAAGGTTGGAACCGAAGTTCCAACCTTTATTATAAAAAAGTTCCTACCTTTATAATGGAAATACATTGTAGTATATTTGTAAAAAGCTGTTAAACGGCATATAAAAGCGGTTTTAATGAGGTTTAACCGTCGTTTGAAAGGTTGTTAAAAAAATCTCAAATTAGATGAAATGAAGGAGAATTTTTAATAAAAAGTGCTAAAAAATCTCAAACTAAAATTATTCACTTAAAATTATGAATAATAGATACTTAACTTACATTTTAACACTCATAATAATTCTCATACTACTTAATTAATTATAATTATAAATGAATACTATTTGCAGGTGATTTTATGAAAATTGAAAATTATAAAAAATTTAATATTATATCTCTAATATTTATTGGGTTTATGTTTTTTGGCTGTTCCACAACAAACAGGGAGATTATGCTCCCCGGCAAGTATCCAAATTATACTCTTTTGCCAAATGGCTGGAAACTTACTCCGGAAGGTACTCATGTAAAGGTTGGAGAACTTCCCCTGAATCTTATTGTAACAAAAGATGAAAAATATGCCATTACCAGTAATAGTGGAATGGGCGAAAACTCTATATCCGTAATTGATATAGCTGCGGAGAAGGAAATTCAGAGAGAGGTTGTAAAGAAAACCTGGAGAGGAATTGTTTTTAATGGTGATGAGTCAAAACTTTTTGTATCCGGAGCTAATGATAATATAATATGGATATATAATTTTAATTCCGGCCGATTAAACCTTAGCGACTCTATTATAATCGGGAAGCGGTACCCTAAAGAAAATATTTCCATTACAGGGCTTGACTACTGTAAAAGCAATGGACTGTTGCTTGCTGTTTCAAAGGAGAATAATTCTTTATATGTAATTGATTCTGAGCAGAAAACAATAAAAGCTAAAATTGACCTTGGCTATAAATGTTTTGATGTTAAGATAAATAATAAACAAACTTATGCATACATTTCGTTATGGAGCGGGTCTGCTGTTGCCGAAGTGGACTTGTCTAATTTTACTGTTTCTAAAATTATCAAAACAGGTGACCATCCTTGTGATTTAATCATTTCCAAGAATGATGAGAGATTATTTGTTGCTAATGCAAATAACAATACAACCTCTGTTATTGATTTGGCGGCCGGTAAGGAAGTTGAAAAACTAAATTCAGCTATATCCCCGGATGCTCCTTTTGGCAGTACTCCAAATGCTCTATGTTTAAGTGATGACGGGCTGCTTCTGTACGTTGCAAATGCGGATAATAATTATTTGGCTGTGTTTTATGTCGGCGAGAAAAACCAGGCTTCAAGCCTTGGCTTTATCCCAACAGGGTGGTATCCAACCGCAGTTAAGTATTTATCCAAGACCAATAGGATTCTTGTTGCAAATGGAAAAGGGTTGTCTTCAGAGGCAAACCCTGACGGACCAAATCCATATACAAAACCTGATTCAAAATCTGAAAAGTATTCAGGGCAGTTATTTAAAGGCACTCTTTCAATTATCAATAAACCTGATGAAAGACATCTGGCTGAATTAACAAAGAAAGCATATTCAAATACCCCTTATCTAAATAATAAAGAAATTTCCAACAAACAAAGTGTTATTCCTGTTGAGCATAATCTATTGAGCAGTAAAACCATAAAACATGTTTTTTACATAATAAAAGAAAACCGGACTTATGATCAGGTTTATGGTGATATATCCAAGGGCAATGGCGACAGCTCTATTTGCCTGTTTGGAGAAAAGATTACACCCAACCAGCATAAACTGGTAAATGAATTTACTTTATATGATAATTTTTATGTTGATGCAGAAGTAAGCGCCGATGGGCATAATTGGTCAACTGCTGCCTATGCTACTGACTATGTAGAAAAAAACTGGCCGGTCTTATATGGTAAAAGAGGCGGAAAATATGATTTTGAGGGGGGTGTTCCGGCAGCTGCTCCTTCTTCCGGCTATATCTGGAATAACGTTTTATCTCACGGAAAAACTTACAGAGGATATGGTGAATTTGTAGAGTTTGTTAATAACAAGTATCTTGCTTTAGATAGCATTCTTAAACCGGTCACTAATAATGACTATCCCGGGTTTGATCTAAAAATTAGCGATGTAAAGCGGTATGAAGCCTGGGAAAAAGATTTTTCAGAATTTGAAAAAAACGGTAACCTTCCGGAGCTTAGTCTGCTAAGATTACCAAATAATCACACGGCCGGCACTAAGCCGGAAACTTTATCTCCGGAAGCCTTTGTTGCTGATAATGATTATGCATTGGGTCTTATTGTAGATAGAATTTCTAAAAGTAAATTTTGGAAAGAATCTATGATCTTTGTACTTGAGGATGATGCCCAAAGCGGTTCTGACCACGTTGACGCACACAGATCCTGCTTAATGGTGATAGGGCCTAATGTTAAAAGAAACTTTGTAGATCATACTCTTTATTCAACTTCAAGTGTTATAAAAACGATGGAACTGATACTTGGATTACCTCCAATGACTCAATTCGATTTATCAGCCTATCCAATTGTTAACTCAATTCAAGATGATGCTAATTTAAATAGTTATAATGTAATGCAGCCGCTTATAGACATCAAAAAGAAGAATCCAATTAACGGATATGGCTGGCAGAAGAGCAGCAATTATAATTTCGGCAGGGAAGACGCCGCGCCGGATATTGAGTTCAATGAAATTATATGGAAAGCAGTAAAAGGAGAGAATTCCACTATGCCTGCTCCCGTAAGAAGCGCTTATGTTAAAATAGTGGATTAAAGGAAATGGAATCCCTCCTGATAGACAGGAGGGACTCTAAAAATCTATTTAACCAGAATCATCTTCCTGGTTTGGTTAAAAGTATGCTGCCCATCTAAACTAACAGCTCTTAATGTATAAAAATATACTCCGCTTGAAAGGGAATTTGCATTAAAAGTCTCTTCATAGTTGCCGGGATTACGGAGTGTCCTAATGCCTTTAACTAACTGCCCTAAACTATTATATATAGATAACATAACATTCGATGAATAAGGAATGTTATAAGTAATCCTTGTTGAGGGATTAAATGGGTTGGGATAGTTCTGTGCAAGGGAAAAATCAGTAATTAGATTATCTTCTTTTACGCCGGAAATACCTTTTCTTGGATTTACAGAATTTGACCATTTCCAGGTATAGTAATCTTCAGACTGAATAGTAATTGGTGTATCACCCGTATATGGTTTTTTTACAGGTCTTAATTCAGGTGATGGCCACATTCCAAAATCATTTTGAAGTGCGCTCCCGTTTCCCAAAGCTACTTCTTTTGCGGTCGAATTATTATTAAAAGAGTAATCTGCCATAGCGTCAAACAGCCGCCAGGTAGCATAATAATCCAAGCCGTCTATATAATCATATCCAATTCCATATACATTCGCAACCGGGGTAGTATGCACTGCAGAGAGTTTATAATTAAATACAGTTGAAGTATCGGAATAAACCAGCATAAAATCCTTTTCGCTCAAAGGAATGGAGATGTTTTCAAAAAGATCTGCTGCCATTCTGTGGTCATTAGTTCTGTCTTCTTCATAAACCTGAATAAGCATTTTGCAATTATTTGGAAAATGCCTTAGTTGATCCTGCGTAATACCAAATACATACCAAGGTGCATGCAGCAGCATAAATCTACTGTTATTACCCCAGCCTTTGGCCTGGCATCTAATAGTCATGGCGGAGGCAGCGCCGGCACCAAAAGAATGGCCTACAATACCAATTTTAGTAGTATCCATATAGCTGCCATACAAACTTACGGCCTGGCAAAATCCATTAAATAGAATATCATACAAGCCTTCAAAATTACTTGTAATAATTGCCGGATAAGCCGGATATACAACCGTATAACCTAAACTTACCATGTGCCTGATGTAAGCATCATATACAAGAGGATTTACTGCTCCAAAACCATGACAGAAGAAGACAACAGGATTTCTGCCCGTTAATTCAACAGGGTGAAATACCCATGTATAAACCTCATCTAATGGCCAGGAAGTATTTAAAATACTGTCTACGGCAACAGTATAAGGACCGTTAGCACCATATCCGGAGCTGATTTGAGTTATTGGTCCACGAGTTTGTGGAAAAGCAGCTAAAACAGGAAAAAGCACTAATAATATAATAAAGAAAAATCTTTTCATTTCACATTCAACATTTAGATAATTTTATAATAACCTGTATTAAAATTAAAAGCAATATACATTTTGAATACTTTTATTTAGCAGTATTCCCTGATATATCGTATAGTATATTATCGAATTAAAATATTTAATCTTTAGCCGGCTCCCAAAGTTCAATTTTATTCCCTTCCGGATCCATAATCCATGCAAATTTCCCATATTCAAATTCTTTTATGTCTTCTAATGGCTGGATGCCTTTTTCTTTCAATTCACTGATCATTAACTTCAGGTTCATTACTTTAAAATTAATCATAAATTGAGAATTGCTGGGGCTGAAATAATCGGTTTTTTCGGGAAAAGGGCTCCAAACCGTATAATCAGGATTAAATGGAGGATTGTTATTTACGAATGCAACAGTACCGTCAGGCAAAACCGGAAGCCCCAAATAGTTTTTATACCAATCAAGCAATTTCTGAGGGTTTTCTGATTTAAAGAATATACCTCCAATACCAATTACTTTTTCCATAAGTTCAACTCCATATATAATTCAAAAAAATACATGTTTAAAAAAATTTGAAGAATTGATAATAATTTAGCATTTTTCGTTATTAAATAAAAATTTTTACTACCTTGTTTGTATTACCTTAAAAGGAAATAATATGAATATATTCACAAATCTGCATCCATTTCTTGTGCACTTTCCAATAGCTTTAATAGTTACCGCTTTTATTTTTGAAGCAATTGGACTTATGGCTAAAAAAGAAATATTTGGGAAAATCTCTTTATATTTAATAATTGCAAGTTTGATTGGCTTTTTACTTGCATATTTTTCCGGTCCTGATTTAGGAGAAAGATCTGCTGATGCCGCTTTTAGAAGTATATGTGACATACACGAGGAAGCTTCTACACTTGCATTATGGCTTATTGTCGCTTTATTAATAGTAAAACTATTACCTTATAAACTTAAGAAATATGAGCAGGCCCTTAAATATATTTCAATCGGAGTTTTTATTTGCGCTTCATTTGCCGTAATCAGAGCAGGGTATTTTGGCGGTAAAATGGTCTATGAACACGGTGTAGAGCTTCAAAAAGCAAAAGTTGCACCTGAAGTTCCCGAAGTAAATAAATAATGTTTTTGATATGGGTTACTGTTAAGCAATCTTAGAATATGTGAGTGTTTAACAGTAACCCAAAATAATGTAACAAAAAGCTGTAGTTATTTTAAAATTTTATTCTGTTTTATAAATTTTTCAATCTCCACGGCAAAGCGGCTAAAGCCCAAATCATTTGGGTGGATAGTATCAACCGTACCTTCAGAATCATGCCCAAGTAAATTATTCCCCGGTAAATAATAAAGCTTTGTAAAACCTTCTTTTATCAGCTTTTTAATAATTCCTTTTGTAATTATGCCTCTTTCTGAGGGATATATATTGTTGATATTAGTCTCTTCAATTACCATTATCGGTGTATCAGAGTGTTTTATTCTAAGTTCTCTTATTGCCTGCTCCATGCGTTCTTTTACTTCTTCCACCTTCATATTTTTATGGCAGTCAATAACATACAGTGAAGCATCAATTTCGGAGATCAATTGAATCATCTCAGGCTCCATTTTTCCATTACCGGAAAATCCAAGATTGATAACCGGCCAGTTTAAATGTCTTAGAAGAAGGGAGGTGTGGCAGTTTCCGGGTCTGCTTGCGCATCCTCCCTGTGTTATTGATGTTCCATAAAATACTATGGGTTTCTTACTTTCAAAGATACTATCCTTTTTAAGTGATGAGTTATTACTGATTCCAATTTTAAGATCCTTTACGCCATTATACAAAGGAAGAAAAAGGATGTAATGATATTCTTTTTGAGCTTCATTTTTGTTTGCAAAAATAATATTTGCATTTGAAGAAGTATCAGGTTTTCCATTACCGATAAAAATCCATTTGTTATCCATTAAGCAGTATAGATCAACCCCGTTTATGCCGGTAGAAGGCATATGCGGCATGGAAAATCCTTTGTTATATAAAGTGTAGCGTACAAAAAATCTGTCTGAATTAGATGTAAATCTAATATATATTCCGGCGCTTTGATGTCCCAATTCCCAAACAGGTTTTCTAACCATATTTTTTGCTTTGGCAGGTAAACGGTCAAAAGGGGACTCAACGTCTTTCCAGCCCTGCCCGAACAAACCTAAATCTTCAGCCTTATACCAAAGTGTATCGTTGCCTGAGGCAGAATTGTTTTGCTGCGGGTAACAATTAATAAGAACCAGAAAGGATATAAAAATCGTGATTGGAATATTGAGTCTTAACATATACGGAATACTTTAGTTTATGAAAATGTAAAAATATTATTTTATTATAATAAGTTAAAGACGGAAATCAAATCCAATAATAATATATTTTATAAGGATGCTACCTTAGCCATTGCAAAAATTGCGGGTAAAGATGAAATGTGATGTTTACCTTCTGCGTCGTATTTCTATTTTTTTAATGTAACTGGCATAGTTATATTTATTTATGAGATTATAAATATGGATTAATAAATGTCCAGAAGTGCATATAATATTATCGATTTAAATAGAATACCAATTGGTTATGCAGTGATTATAAAATCTGCTCAGTTGGTAGAAACGTATAGTAAATACTATCTTTTTTTGAGCGTATAAATGAAATCATTACAATATATTGACCTTGGCTTGATAGATTATAAAGAAGCCTGGGATTTACAAAAGAAAATATTTGACTTAAGAGTTAATAATAATACTGAGGATGTTCTGCTTTTACTGGAACATCCGCATACTTATACTTTAGGCAAAACGGCTAAAAGAGAGCATCTTTTAGAAACCGGTATTTCATTAAAAGAAAAACAAATTTCTGTATATGATATAGACAGGGGCGGAGATATAACATATCACGGTCCGGGGCAAATAGTTGGATATCCAATAATTAATCTTAATAATTGGCATAAAGACGCTCATAAATATTTGAGGAGTCTGGAGGAGGTAATTATCCAATTACTGTCTTTTTACAATATTGAAGCGGGCAGGGACCCTAAGTATACCGGAGTCTGGATTGAAAACAGAAAGATTGCTGCAATAGGTGTAAAACTTAGTAAATGGATTACGATGCATGGATTTGCATTTAACATAAATACTGACTTATCTCTTTTTTCCGGCATCGTTCCCTGTGGAATATATGATAAGGAAGTTACTTCATTGGAAAAAGAAATTGGTAAAAAACCAAATTTGGGAGATATAAAATTATTACTGGTTGATTGTTTTAAGAGTGTTTTCGGGTATGATGAGGTACAAACATTAAATATAGATGATTTATTTTCTGTTTCACATCAATCTAATAGTTAGAAAGGTATTATGACAAAGAAAACTGATAATTCCGGTACGGCTAAAAATGAACAGGCAAGTGCATTGCAATTAAATGGAAATGAAGGTTCTATCCTTACAAAATATAAAGATATTAATTTAGAAAAGACACAACTTATATATGCATTAAAGCAGATGCTTTATGCCAGAAACATTGATACAAAAGCAATGAATCTGCTCAGGCAGGGTAAAACATTCTTTCACATAGCCGGTTCGGGGCACGAAGCCGTTCAGGTAGCTGCTACAATGCAGCTAGACCCCCATAAAGATTGGCTCTTCCCTTATTATCGGGATTTGGCAGTTGCCCTGACATCAGGTATGACTATATATGAATTTTTTCTCCAATGTTTTGCCAAAGCAGACGATCCTGCCAGCGGGGGCAGACAGATACCTGCTCACTGGGGTAATAAGAATATACAACTGCCTGCTCAATCCAGCCCTACCGGTACACAATTCCTGCAAGCTGTAGGTACAGCTTTGGCCTTAAAAAGAAAAGGCATCAATGCTGTAGCTTATGTTTCAAGCGGGGAGGGAACTACAAGCCAGGGAGAATTTCACGAGGCAATAAATTGGTCTTCCAGAGAAAAGCTGCCTGTCCTTTTTGTAATTCAAAATAATAAATATGCAATATCTGTTCCTGTAAGCAGGCAAAGCGGAGGTAAAGAATATTCTATTTCTGCAATGATGGCAGGTTATGAAAATCTTTATAGAAAGCGTATTGATGGTACGGATTTCATAGAGTCCTATAAAAATATAAAAGATGCCTTGGCTTATATTAAGAGTGGAAACGGTCCCGCGTTAATTGAAGCTGATGTTGTCCGCCTGTTATCTCACTCTTCCTCTGATGACCAAAGGAAATACAGAACTCCGGAAGAACTGCAGGAAGAAATGAGCAAAGATCCTGTTTTCAGATTATCTGATTTACTGATAAAAAATTCGCTTCTTTCAAAGGAGAGTTTTGAAGAAACTACAAAGGAAATAATAAATGAGATTAATAATGCTGCTGACGAAGCATTAAAAGCAAAAGATCCTGACCCTGCTACAGCAGATAAATATGTCTATGATGAAAGCGGGTTCAAAGAGAGTCTGGATTATGAAAGTTCTGCTCCGGTAGGTAAAAACATCGTAATGGTAGATGCCATTAACCATGCACTTCATGAAGAAATGGAGTTCAATGAGAATATGTATATTTTTGGCGAAGATATAGCAGATAATAAAGGTGGAGTTTTTACCGCAACAAAGGGACTTTCAACCAAGTTCGGAAATGACAGGGTGTTTAATTCACCATTAGCCGAAGCAAGTATAGTGGGCGTGGCAACCGGTATGTCCATAGCAAAATTAAAACCTGTTGTCGAAATCCAATTCGGCGATTATATCTGGCCTGCCTTTATGCAGATAAAGGATGAGCTTGCAACAGTTCGTTACCGCTCAAATAATAGCTGGGCAGCCCCGATAGTAATTAGAGTTGCGGTAGGAGGATATATTCATGGCGGTTTATATCATAGCCAGAATATTGAGTCAATTTTCGCACATATACCCGGTATCTATATTGCTTATCCGTCAAATGCAGCAGATGCTAAGGGGCTATTAAAAACTGCATGCAGAATAAATGATCCCGTACTTTTTTGTGAACATAAAGGGCTATACCGGCAAAGCTATGCTTCAACACCTGAACCGGACAGTAATTATTTACTGCCATTTGGAAAAGCAAAAGTACTAAAAAAAGGAAAAGATGTTACCGCCATATCTTATGGTGCCGCAGTATGGGATGTTATGTTTGCAGCAAGAAAATTAGAGGAAGAGGGGTATTCAGTAGAGGTAATTGACCTTAGAACGATAAACCCATTGGATCATGAAACTATCTATGCTTCCGTAAGAAAAACCAATAAGGCAATTGTTGTGCATGAAGACTCAATTACTGCCGGCTTTGGGGCTGAAGTTGCTGCCAAAATTGGAGAAAATTGTTTTGAGTATCTTGACGCTCCTGTTAGAAGGATTGGGGCTAAAGATACACATATTCCTTATCACCCAATTTTGGAGGATGCTGTGCTGCCAAGTAGGAATGTTATTTATAAAGGGATTAAGGATTTGTTGTTATTTTAATGTAAGTTAGACTGTTTGTTAAAAGGAGAATATATGGAAATAATTATGCCTAAAATGGGCGAGAGTATTACTGAAGGAACTGTAATAAAGTGGTATAAAAATATCGGTGATTTTGTAAAGAAAGATGAAATATTATTTGAAATAAGTACAGATAAAGTTGATACTGAAATTCCTTCAAACGGAGAAGGATATTTAACCGAGATATTGGTAAAAGAGAATGAAACAGTTGATGTTGATACGGTAGTGGCGGTAATCAGTGAAACTGCAAATGTTTCTGCTTCTCCAGGTACCGGAAACGAAGCAGCAGAAGAGCCCGCTGAATCAGTTAAACTTTCAACCATAAATAAAGAAGTAATGGATACGGATTATGTTGAAATAACCATGCCCAAAATGGGCGAAAGTATAATGGAAGGTACGGTTATAAAATGGCATAAGCGTGTAGGTGATTTGATTAAAAAAGATGAAGTTATATTTGAAATCAGTACAGATAAAGTAGATTCGGAAATACCCTCTCCTGTGGAAGGCTATTTAACGGAGATATTTGTTAAAGAGCAGGAAACTGTTGATGTCGGAGCCATTGTTGCTAAAATATCAACTAAAAACAAACCGGCTGAAGGAAAAGATGATAACGTTGAACAGCCTGCCAAAGTTTTAATACCTGAACCCGAGACAGCTCATTCAAATTTTTCTTCAATTATTGAAACTGAAAGCAGAGATGAGAATAGTAAAAACAGGTTTTATTCTCCTTCAGTAATGAGAATTGCAAGAGACAATAATATAGAACTAAGTGAACTGGAATTTATTAAGGGTACCGGAAGTAATAGCAGAGTAACAAGAGGTGACATTCTTACTTACCTTGAAAACCGTAAAAATGTTTCAGGCCAGAGTAATGTAGTAACATCTGGTCGTGATGTAATAACAAAGAATGAGGCAAGGGAAAAACAGCCTGATAAATCTCAAGAACAAAGAATATCAAAAGAGGGAATAGATGTTATTCCGATGGATAACATACGCCAAAAGATCATGCATCATATGCTAAACAGCAAAGATACTTCGGTTCATGTAACTGCCATGATTGAAGTAGATATAAATAAAATTTATAATTATTTGAAAAAGAACAAGGAAAGTATAAAAGCTAAGGAAGGCGTAAAGCTGACTTATATGGCTTTTGTTTCAAATGCCGTTGTAAAGGCATTAAAGGAATATCCTCTTGTAAATGCCTCCATAGAGGGTACCAACATCCTGATTAAAAAATATATAAATCTTGGAATTGCTGTTGCGTTGGAATCAAACGGATTAATTGTTCCCAATATTAAAAATGCAGACAATAAAAACATTCTTGGGTTAGCCAAAGCTATTAAGGAAGTGGCCGATAAAGCACGGAATAAAAAACTTATACCTGATGATATCTCTGATGGAACATTTACTATTACAAATTATGGGTTGTATGGAAGCATTTTCGGAACTCCAATTATAAACCAGCCGGAATCTGCAATTTTAGGAGTCGGGGCTATTATTAAAAGACCTGTGGTAATTGAAGTTGAAGAAGAAGAGATTATTGCTATCAGGCCAATTATGACAATAACATTATCTCATGATCATCGGTTGATAGATGGAATGCTGGGAGGAAAATTCTTAAAGTACATAAAAGATACTTTGGAAAATTTCGATACAAAAAATATGTAGTTGTTAATTAACGGAAATTATTAAATATTTATTTTTTATTTTAGAATATTGTTATGATAAATCAACATCAAAAAGCATTTAAAGAAGAAGCAGAAAAGAATAAAGAATCACTTGGTAAAAGACCTGATTGGCTAAAAGTTAGATTACCGATGGGAGAAAATTTTGCTGATGTAAAGACTCTGATGCGCAGGCAGCAATTGCATACCGTATGCGAGGAAGCCCGCTGCCCTAATATGGGTGAATGCTGGAACGCCAGAACTGCAACTTTTATGATTTTAGGCGATACCTGCACAAGAAGCTGCGGTTTTTGCAATATCAAAACAGGTATACCTAATCTTCTGGATTTGCAAGAGCCAAGAAGAGTGGCCGATTCTGTAAAAGAATTAAATTTACGTCATGTTGTCATAACTTCGGTAAACAGAGATGAACTAAAAGATGGAGGCTCATCAATTTTTGGCGAGACCTGCAGACTTATCAGGCAGGAGATGCCTAATACCACTATAGAAATTTTAATTCCCGACTTTAAAGGTGAAACAGAAGCTTTTGAAATTATAATGCAAAACCCGCCGGATATTTTAAACCATAATATGGAAACTGTTAAAAACTTGTATCATGCAGTAAGACCTCAGGCAAAGTATGAAAGAAGTCTGGAGCTGATTACATGGTTCAAACAAAAAGGATTAAGAACTAAAAGCGGCATAATGGTTGGCATTGGTGAAAAGAATGAAGAAGTGTTGAATTTATTAAAAGACTTAAGAAATGCGGGATGCGATATCCTTACAATCGGCCAGTATTTGCAGCCTACAAAAGAACATTTACCAATTGACAGATTTGTAACTCCCGAAGAATTTAATATGTTTAAAGAAGAAGGACTAAAACTCGGCTTTTTGGCAGTTGAATCATCTCCGTTAGTAAGAAGCTCATACCATGCAGATAAACACGCAAGGCTTTAAACTGAATTGTCTGTAATTGAATTTGCACTATGCTTATGTTAATAACCTGTAACACGAAGCTCCAGCTTCGTTGTTCTATACCAATTTTAAATAATTGTAATTTACTTTATTGTAATATGTTTTGCATAGGAGACCACAGATCCTAAATATTCATTCAATTATCAAAAACTGCGAATGGCATAGCCACTAATGGCTGCAGTTTCGCGATACATTGAAAAAGTCTCCGAAAAGAATAAGAAAAATGTCTGAACCATGATTTACCTGATTAAAGGATTGCCTTGATTACACCATGAAACGCGATTGGGATGTAAAATCACTACTTGCTTACTAAACATTTTACAGCTAAAATCAAGTAATCAGGTAAATCAGGCAGGTCAAGGTTCAGACATATTGCATAAAAATATTCAATATCCCAGATTTGGACTCTCATTCAAATGACAATCTCTCAACCCATTTATGGGTTTCCAACGTGGAAGTAGGGTATTGCGTTAACACGAATAAAAACTATCCAGCCCGCTATTTTAATGGCGGGCAATATGATTAAAAATCATAAGATTGCAGCTAAAATCATGATAATCAGGTAAATCAGGCACATCCGGAATCGGATGAGACATCAGTTCAGACGATGGTATTTGACAATTTAATATATAAAACCTAACTTGTAATCAAGAAACAGGGCAATTTACAATATTATTTGTTTTATTTATTCAATAAACATTCATATAACTTTAAGATCGGCAAGCAGTATTCTCTCAGCTCAGGATTACAATCCGTTTGGAGAGGAAATAAGAAGCTATTTGTCCGGCGGAGTGAATGATAAATATAAATTTACCGGCAAAGAAAGAGACAAAGAAAGCGGACTGGATTACTTCGGAGCAAGGTATTATGATAGTGAAATAGGCAGATGGCTATCAGTTGATCCACTTGGAAGCCAAAGACCTGGTTTATCGCCTTATCAGTATTGTCAAAACAATCCATTATCTTTAATCGATCCTACAGGAATGTTGGATACACAATTAGATTTTGAAGAAGATAAAAGTACTGAAGGAGGGAAGCATTGCAAGTATAAATCATATAAAGATGATGGCAAAAAAGAATTTTCTGGCAAAATACACTGGAAAAATGGAAAGACAAGTGAGTTTGTCTTTAATGACGAAAAAGATGCTTTGGCTTTTATCAATAACCAACCTCTTGAAGGGAGTGATGCCCCTGCTGATGGGATATTGTTGAATGATGGAAAAATTGAAGGTGCTTTAGGTATAACTGCGGGTTTGAATACTTTGGCAGGCACTGATAAGTTGGGTGCAATAGCTGCAGGTAGTCAAGCTGGTGGATCTTTAGATTTTAGTAAAATATTTGCAAATGAAGGTTATAAAAATCTTCAACTAATTAACGGAACTGCTTACAATCAGAAAGATGCAGGTAATTATGTTTGGGGGGCAGCTATGAACAAAATGCACATCCCTTATGGTTTAGTAGTGGCAGGAAGCCAAATGCAGGCAATAATATTTGGTAAGAGTGACAATCCCGGATTAAATATTCCTCGATTTTCTTTGGATGACCCTCATGACCAAAAAGCAATTAAGACAGGATATAATAGTAATTTTGGGAGATAATGGCTAAATGAAAGAAATGAAATATTTATTAGTATTAGTATTAGTTTTTATGGGATGTAATTCTTACAATCCAAGCGAAAATATAGAAAAATTATATCGAGAAAATAAAAGCAATAGAGAATTAAAAAAATTTTATGGCTGGCATTTTAACAGAAGAGATTATAATTCCAAAAAAGTGTTTCTTGTTGATAATTCTGGACCTGGATTTTATCTATGTAAATACAATGATGATATTTACGAATTACCTATTGATATATATCAACAATTTATCGAAACCGAAGGTAAAGAATTTACTGATGGATTCATCAAACAAGCAAATATAATGTTGAAAATTATAAATATTTATGATATTTACCATGTATATTCCTTAGATACCTTGAGCATATATTTTGATTTTTATAAAAAGGATATATTGGTATTTTCGAAATTGACAGGTAATGAACTAAATTTACATATAAAGAAGAAATTTCCTAATTACTTTCTATATAAAAAGTTTGATGAGAATTGGATATGGATAAAAGAAAATGAAAAAAAATAAAAGCAAAGCTTTAATAGAAACAAGTTGAGAACCAAATTATATTTGGTGAGGAACTGAGGAGTTATGTAACCGGTGGAACTGATGATAAATACAAATTTACAAGGAAAATGTCTGAACCATGATTTACCTGATTTAAGGATTGCCTTGATTACATTCTGAAACACGATTGGGATATAAAATCACTACTTGCTACTAAACATTTTGTAGCTAAAATCATGTTATTCAAGTAAATCTGGAATCGGATGAGACATAAAGGATCAGACATAAAGGATCAGACAATATATAATAATTACTGCACAAAAATATGTACACATAGCAGAAATATTGGGAAAATAAGCCAATAACGAAGAAAGACGGCTTCTTTGTAATCAGCAGGTCGCGGGTTCGAGTCCCATTTCCAGCTCTCTAAAAGCCTCTTTTTCGCAAGAATTAGAGGCTTTTTTGTTTTAAAGCCTTACAAAATCATCAAGCAATAATGCAAATTGTCTGAACTATGTGGCTGCGCCACAGGATTAAGATGATTAAAACGATCTTCATTTGCACTAAAAACATGATAATCAGGTAAATTAGGCAGATCCGGAATCGGATGTTCCATCCGGGTACGGATATTCTATTCGGAGTTGGATGAGACATTAAGGTTCGAGACAACTAGCCTTTGATGCGCAGGATTACAATAGACCAAAAAAATTGTTTAGATTGATTAATCGAATAGGGAATTATCTATTTTGAATCAGAATGACTGTCTTCAAATTCAAAATGATGAGTATGTCCGTCTTTGCATTTCCCAAAAATATTAAATGAATAGTTTGAAAAATCAAACTGCATTTCTTCACAGACTTCTTTTACAAGTTTTTTAACTTTAGGATTAGAAAATTCAATTATTTTTCCGCATTCAAGACAAATAAGGTGATCGTGTCCTGCTTTGGTATTACAGCTTTCATATCTGGTTATGTTGTCGCCAAAATTTCTTTTAAGCAAAATATCGCATTGGGCAAGGAGTTCCAATGTGTTATATACAGTAGCTCTGGAAATAGGGGACTTTTTGTTTTTTAAATCTATAAACAAATCGTCAGCTCCAAAGTGACCATTATAATCTAAAGCCGCTTCTAAAATTTCGAATCTCTCAGGGGTAATTCTATATTTACCTCTTTTTAGAAAATTTCGAAAAATATTTTCCAATTGATTTTTTTCCAATTTTATAGTAAAATTATTTTAGATACTGTAATATAATAATAAATAATTAATTTATTCCTATGGCTCTGAGTCCATTTACTGTAATAAATGTAAAGATATAAGCTAATCCTGTGAATATTAATACTTGAAAAAGTGGTATTCTCCATGTTCCGCTTTCCTTATAGGAGATGGAAATTGTAGAAATACACTGCAATGCAAATATAAAAAAGACTATCAGTCCAAGTATTGTAGCCGGCGTAAAAAGTTTTTGATTAGTGCCTTCAATTTCTGCATTCCGCATTGAATGTAAAATTGAAGACTGTAAATTATCGCTCGAGTCAGTTACTCTAAAAATCATAGCAAGTGAGCTTACAAATACTTCCCGGGCGGCAAATGCGGAAACAAGTGAAACACCTACCCGCCAATCCATTCCCAAGGGAGTCATAACAGGCTGGATAAATTTACCCAATTGTGCAGAGTAAGATCCGGCAAGCCGTTCTGAACTTTTTAAAGATATAACTTGTTCGCTGCTTAACCCTTTTGCCTCAATTTTTGGATTATTGTTTGGGAAATATGATAACATCCAAATTGCAATTGAAAGGGCAAGGATTGTAGGTCCCGCACGTTTTATATACTGTTCTGCATTTGTAACTGTATTATTTATTACCACTGAAAGTTTAGGCATTCTATATGACGGCAGTTCCAGAATAAATGAAGAGTTATCATTATTTCGCAGAATAAATTTGCTGAATTTATTTATTATCGCTGAAATCACTACTGAAGAAATAATTCCAAATATATAAATGGATGCCAAAATAACTCCACCCAGCCATTGATTATGATTTGGAACCAGGAATCCTATCAGCAGGGCATAAACAGGCAGACGGGCACTGCAGCTTATTAAAGGTATTATAAATATGGTTAGCAATCTCTCCCGCTTATTTGAAATAGTTCTTGCGGCCATAATGGCAGGAATTGCACAGGCAAAGCCTGAGAGCATCGGAACAAATGATTTGCCGTTCAAACCTATTTTTGAAAGCGGCTTATCTATCAGCATGGCTCCACGAGCCAGATAGCCGGAGTCTTCAAGCAGTCCCAATATCAAAAAAAGGATTATTATTTGCGGAACAAAGACAAGTACGGAACCTATGCCGCTTATTAATCCATTTGAAATCAAGTCGCTGTACCAAGTATCGCCCAATGATGCCTGCGCAAAATTAGCAAGAAAGCCGAATGTCTTATCTACTAAATTCATTAAGGGTTGTGCCAGCCAGAAGACTGAAGTAAAAGTAATTGACATTATTGCAAAAAAGCCGAAAATACCCCAATATTTATGCAGAAGAAATCTGTCAATCTTAATAGTGGTGCTGTCAATTTGGTAATTAGATAAAATTTGCAGTTCTTTATCTGCTTTTGAAATATTTTTTGTGGATGCAACTCTGAAAATAACTTCTTTTTCAATTTCCTCAGATTCTCTAAACATATTTATAAGAGGGGAGGAGTTGTCCAGCTTGTATTCCGTTGTGTCGGGCTTTCCTGAAAGCAATGAATTATTTAAGTTAATTTCAATTAAATTTAACAGTTTGTCAAGGCCCGTTCCGTTTCTTCCGTCAAGTTTAATAACATCGCAATTTAACAATTCAGAAAGGCGTTTAGTAGAGACATCAAAATTTCTTTTATTTAGCAGGTCCGACATTGTAAGCACAACTATTACTCTAAATCCGGATTCCAGTAATTGCCTGACAAGCAGCAAATGCCTCGATAATTGAGTAGAATCAGCAGTGGCTATTATTAAATCAGGATTTCCATATTTGGGATGTTTATATAGCGAATGGACTGACACTTCTTCATCTGGTGAAGCAGGGATAAGGCTTATAATTCCCGGGGAATCCAGCAAATTAGCATTAATATTAAACTTATCCTGCATTTTGCTAACTGAATAATCAACAGTCGATCCGGGATAATTAACAGTTTTATAGTGCTTACCGCTAAGGTAATTAAATAGGGTAGTCTTGCCGGAGTTGGGGGGGCCAACTAAGGTAACAAGAGGCGTAGAATGAGCAGTTTGAGTAATCATATTATTATTATGCAGTCTGCCTCTCTTTTCCTAATCGCTATTACAGTCCCTCGTAAAGCGAATGCAAGGGGATCATTAAAAATGGATTTATTAACAAGTTCTATTTCTTGCCCGGGAGTAAACCCAATTTCAATTATTCTTCTTGAAGATGGATGAGAAGTATCAATGTCTGATATAACAGCTTTTTCGCCGAAACCTATATCTGAAGCTTTTCGCATGGTATTTCTTATTATTATTTAGATTTAGTCTATGTAAAAATAGCATTTAGGCGCAGAAATGTCAAGTGATAATTAGATAGTTGATTGTGAATGTAATTAATTTGTGTGTGTTATCTGTCTGTACTGAAATTGGTTATAAAAAAAATGCCTGATAAATAATTTCATAAAATAATTAATATTATTATTCTTTCTAATTGGGGAGTAGAACATCCGTTAAAATTAGAGCAAGGATATTCCATTATCCGTTTTTTAATTTTTTTATTTTTTTGCTCTCCTCTAAAAAGTAAATTACACTTATGATAATTAAAGAAATAATAGAGCTGAATATTGTAAGAACTTTGCCTGAGATTACTTCTTCCAATTTTTTTACCATTATATCTATAATTCTGGTATTAATGTCAATTTTAAAAGACGGTTTTACAGGCATACTGGATGTACTTATTATAAAGAATACAAATACACCTAATAATAATAATACAATGATGGAAAAGACAGCTATAAAAAAGCGTTTTTGAGTTTTTGCATATTGGGCAGCTTTATTTATTTTATCAAAAATAATGTTATTAAAATTGTAGGAGACATTTAATTCAGGAATATTTTTTAAGTGCTTGTCTGCAAGCTTAAGAGCACTTAGCCTCTTAGTAAGCTCTTCTGAATTATTGATAATATCCATTGCTTCAATTCTTGTTTCCTGATCCAGTTCATTATCAATTATCTTATTTAATATTTCATCAGTAATAATCATATTAGTTCCTCTTGCAAATTATTCTTGATAATTATTTCTTTTAGTGCGTTTCTTGATCTATAAAGTAGTACTTTTATATTAGATTCGGTTGTTGCCATAATTTCACAAATTTCTTTGATGCTCAATTGTTCAAGGTAGAATAAATTCAAAACTGCCGAGTATTTTGGAGGTAGTTTTTCAATAATTTCATTTAATTTTTCTGACAATTCTTTGTTATTCTCAAAGCTGTAACTTTCGTCAATTAAATCGTAATGATCATCCACAGAATCCATGGCCTGTTCAATCAATCTTTTCTTTCCTGAAAGTTTCGTAATTGCCGAGTTATAAACAATTCTGTAGAAATAAGTAGAAAACTTAGATTTATACTGAAATTTATCAAGTGAATAATATGCCTTTAAAAAGCAGTCCTGTAAAATTTCTTCAGCGTCAAATTCATTCTTGAGCATTCTTTTCAGCATAGAATAAGCTTTATTCTTATATGCGTCTATTAAAAGATTAAAATCATTTATGTTGCCTTTTTTAATAGATTCAATTATTTCTACATCATTAATTTCTTTCATGTTGTATTTGACTATAAAAGTCTTTAAAAGGTTACTTGAATAAATATAAATATATTTTATTTTATAAACTGTAACCTTTTGGTATTTCCTTATGTCTTAACTTAAAAATAACAGCAGGAGCTAAAAATGGATAAGGAAGTAGTAGCGGTTTTTATACCGATCATAATGTTTATGGTTACAGGACTGGTTATAGTTACTTCAATATTTTTTAGGTCGAAGGAAAGACAATTGTTGATTGAAAAAGGTATTGATGCAGAAACTATAAAAGCTCTGTACAATAAGAAAAAAGTTGACAACTTTATTCTTGCCAAAATTGGAATTATTCTGTTTTTCTTTGGTTTAGGCCTTGGTTTTGGTCTGATGATAGAAGAGTATGCGAATATTGAATTTTGGATTCCGTTTCTTATATTCACTTCAACCGGTATAGGTTTCTTCTTAGCGAATTTGTATGGTGATTTTATGAAAAAGAAATTTGAGAAGTAATTGAAATGTTACATTTAATTTACAAAACGAAACTCTGTACTATTATTATGCAGAGTTTCGTTTAATTTTCAAATAATTATTCCTGTGATTCAAACCATTTACTAACGTCAGTTGCAGCCATACAACCTGTACCGGCAGCAGTAATTGCTTGTCTGTAAACGCTGTCTGCTACATCACCGGCAGCAAATACGCCCTCGATATTTGTTTTAGTACTGCCCGGCTGGGTAATTAAATAGCCGTTTTCATCCATTTCCAAAACTCCTTTGAAAAGCGCAGTATTTGGTTGATGTCCTATCCCAAGGAATAATCCATCAGCCTGCAACTCTGAAATTTCACCCGTTTTTGTATCCTGAAGAATAACTCCGGTCAATGCTCTTTTATTATTGTCTTCAGTACCTACAATTTCTTTAACAGTTTTGTTGGTAAGAAACTTAATTTTAGGATTTCTCTGGGCTCTTTCAAGCATTATTTGTGAAGCTCTAAATTCATTTCTCCTATGAATAATTGTAACTTCAGAAGCAAACTTTGTTAAATGCAGTGCTTCTTCCATCGCTGTATCACCGCCGCCAACAACTAAAACTTTTAATCCTTTAAAAAAGAATCCATCGCAGGTTGCACATGCCGATACACCAAAGCCCCTAAATTTCTTTTCACTTTCCAGTCCAAGATATTTAGCTGAAGCCCCTGTTGAAATTATTACTGAGTCCGCTGTATAAGTTTCTTCATATGATTTAAGTACGAATGGCCGTTTTGAGAAATCAATTTCAGTAATTTCTTTATAAACAGATATTCCGCCAAACCTCTGCATCTGTTTACGCATGGTATCCATTAGCACCGGACCGGATATTCCATTCTCAAAACCGGGGAAGTTCTCAATATCATTGGTAATGGTAAGCTGTCCGCCCGGTTGTATTCCTTCAAAGATTATTGGATTAAAATTAGCTCTTGCTGTGTAAATACCGGCGGTTAAACCGGCAGGGCCTGAACCTATAATTAAAACTTTATAGTGATTATCGTGCATAGGAACTCCAAAATTATATAATTT
>Ga0183100_1000594_pt1 | contig 26085 bp, 24 predicted proteins | sample Biomet2_FD_127789 | JGI IMG/M metagenome (GOLD analysis project Ga0183100, IMG submission 127789) | Microbial communities from bioreactor (seeded with anoxic lake sediment) at LBNL, California, USA - Biofuel metagenome 2 | ecosystem: Engineered > Bioreactor > Anaerobic > Unclassified ...
CAAGTAAAATAGGTTGGTCAGGTAAAAGAGCTAAAAACTTTTTATGTATTTCGCTTGTGGCCAATATATCAATTATTGTTTTCTTCATATATTTCCTCCCTAAAACTTATTCTTAATTATAACACAATTATCTGGTATAATTTAAAAGAGGATGAGAGGAGGTCGCAATATGCAATTTAAATTTGTACATAATAATTTTAATGTTTTGGATTTAGAAAGAAGTATGAAGTTTTACGAGGAAGCTTTGGGTCTTAAAGAGGTTAGACGTAAGGAAGCGGCGGACGGAAGTTTTGTACTTGTATACTTAGGTGATGGTGCAACTACCCATGAATTGGAGCTTACTTGGCTGAAAGACCGCAAGGAGGCTTATAATCTAGGGGAAAATGAATTTCACCTAGCATTTAGAGTAGATGATTTTGCTAAAGCACATGAGTTGCATAAAAAAATGGACTGCATTTGTTATGAAAATCCTGGAATGGGAATTTATTTTATTGCCGATCCTGATAATTATTGGCTGGAGATTTTGCCAACAAAATAAATAAAAGCGTTCTGTTTGTACATTGGTTTGTACGGACAGAACGCTTTTATTTTTATAGAATCATTACGAAAGTACCAATAGTAATCAATATTCCGCCTATTACTGCTTTACTGGTAACAGGTTCGCCCAAAACAACAAAGGCTAAAATTAAAGTTAGAACAATGCTGAATTTATCAATAGGGACAACCTTAGCAACTTCACCAATTTGAATGGCTTTAAAATAACATAGCCAAGAAAGCCCGGTAGCTATTCCGGATAATATGAGAAAGACCATGCTCCGCTTTGAAATAGCGGAGATACCGGATTGGGCTCCTGTAATAAATACCATGCCCCAAGCTAGTGCTAAAACCACAATAGTACGAATTGCAGTAGCAAGATTTGAATTTACTCCTTCAATGCCAATTTTGGCCAAAATGGAAGTTAAGGCCGCAAAAACTGCAGAGCCTATTGCATATACTGCCCACATAATAAACACCTCTTATTTTTTTAAGTATGACACATATTATAAGCCATTAATAACTGTTCAGCAATATAGTTATTTTATAGTGAAAAAATGGTAATATACGTTTAAAAAAGTTATAATATAAAAATAAAACTTTAATTTTATAACTAAAGGTGGAGAATGACCATGATTGACAATAAGCGATGTTCAAGTGATAAAGATCAAATACAATTGTTGCAGAATGTTCATAACGATATGCCTTGTGGTTCCATGTGGTATACACCAGAGCGTAATTTCAAAATAGTTTTTGTTAATAAAAAGAGTTTGGAACTTTTGGGATACAGTTCGTTTAGCGCAATGGAAAAAGAGGGTAAGACTTCTTTAATGGATTTTATTCATCCTGATGATGTTACACGTATAAGGAAGCAACAAAATATTTTTAGTGCTGAAAATACGAAACTTGAAATGGAATTTAAAATACTAAATAGAATAGGGCATATTTATAACATAACAGGCTCTGCCGAGCTTGTTAAATATTCTGACGGACAACTTCTAATGCAACTTCTATACACTGATGTCACAGAGCTTAAGCAGGCAAAAAGTAAAATAGAAGAGCAAGAAAAAATTATCATGGGTGCCGGTGAAAATTCTGAGTTGGTTATTTGGACTTATAATATTCGGGAGAAAAAAATTATAAGTGATTATGGAGAAAATGACTTGTTTGGTTATGGGCTTCCTATGGAGAATGTTCCTGATTCTTTTTTTGGTAGTGGCATAATTTATCCTGACGATGAACCTTTGGTGAGGGCAATGTTTACTGATATTTCCAATGGTAAACACACCGCCCAGAGTACAGCTCGTTGGCTAAGCCAAAAAACAGGAGGATATTCTTGGTGTAAAGTTGTCTATAAAACAATTTTTGATGAACAAGGAAAACCTATAAAAGCAATGGGAACCGCTACTGAGGTTGGAGAAGAGCATTACTTAGAAGCTCGTTACAATGAGGAAATGGGTTTGTTAGATATCATTAGTAAAAACACTTTGTATAACCTGCGTATTAATCTCCTTACAGGGCAAATCGAGGAGTTACGCGGACTTTGCAGTTTTAATATTTCTCTTGGCAGAGCGAAAAATTTGCAGGATTTTTTTTCTATGGTGCTAGATAGTATAACTACAGATGTAGATAGAGAGCAAGCAGCAAAAATTTTAAATGTGCAGTATTTTACACATAGATATGAAAAAGGTTTATCGGCATTTAGTGTTGAATATGTCCGTAAATTCGATGATGGTAATGAGCGAGCTGTGCACGTAGAAGTTCGTTTAAGACAAAATCCTTTAACACATGCACTTACGGCATTTTTATATGGAACTGATGTTAGTAGTGAAAAATTAACTCATGAGCTTATTGCTAAAATTACGCAAATGGATTATGAGGTGTTAGGGCTAATTGATATATCAACCAATAAAGTAAGTTCTTGCTATTCTAATGGTTTATCGGATATTGAGGGTATTTGCAATAAAGAAGATTATTCTGTTATAACTCCGGCTATTTTACAAAAAATAGTGCTAGAAAAAGAACGAGATGCTGCTCTGAATCAGATGAGCTTAGATAATATTAAAAAAGTTTTGGAATCAAAAGCAATCCATAGATGTATTTATCCTGTTTTAAATAAAGAGGGAAAGATAGTTTGGAAAAAATGGGCATTTAGTTACCTTTCAGGCAAGAAAAATAAGCTAGTTTTCTGTCGCCGTGATATAAGCTATGTTATGGATGGCTTTCAACAGAAAAATAAAGAACTGGCTAATGCATTATTGGCGGCACAACAGGCTAGTAAGGCTAAAACAGACTTCCTATCTAGAATGAGCCATGAAATACGAACTCCAATGAACGTTATTATTGGTATGAGTACAATAGCGGCAAAATCCATTGGAAAAGATGAAGAAACAGCAGACTGTATTGCAAAAATAGGGATTTCCGCTCGCTTTTTATTAAGCCTTATAAACGATATTTTGGATATGAGTAAAATAGAAAGCGGCAAGATGTTTTTGCGTAATGAAGATATTCCTTTTGCTGAATTTCTTAAGGGGTTAAACGATATTTGCTATTCGCAGGCAGAGCAAAGTAATGTTTGCTATGAATGCATAGTTGATCATATGATGGATGATTATTATGTGGGCGATGCCGGTAAATTGCAACAGGTACTTATTAATATTATTTCTAATGCAATTAAATTTACTCAAGAAGGTGGCAAAGTTACTTTTAGTGTTCAGCAAGTTCAGCGCACCGCCAAGAATGCAACTATTAAGTTTGTAGTTAACGATACAGGCTGTGGTATTTCTGAGGAGTTTTTAGAGCATATTTTCGAACCATTTGCTCAAGAAGACGGAGGGACTACCAGTAAATATAATGGTACAGGTCTTGGCTTAGCTATATCTAAAAATATTGTTGATATGATGGGCGGCAAAATCACTATTCGTTCCATTAAAGGTATAGGGTCTGAATTTATAATAAATGTGCGCTTGGACGTAAGTTCAAAGAGTGCGCCTAAGGAAGATACGGATATTTTGCACCGCCTTGTTAATTTGCGTTCTTTAGTTGTAGATGATGATGTAAACGTTTGTGAACAAGCAACAGCTACGCTGCATGATATGGGTTTGCAAGCGGAGTGGGTAGATAGTGGCAGGAAGGCCATAGATAGAGTGCAGGCAAAATGGGATAAGGCCAACTATTATGATATTATACTGGTGGACTGGAAAATGCCGGATATGGATGGTATTGAAACTACCAAAGAAATTCGCAAAATTGTAGGACCGGATGTTACTATTATTATTATGACAGCTTATGAATGGGCTAATATTGAACGAACTGCTAAAAATGTGGGTGTTAATCTATTGATGGATAAACCGCTTTTTAGATCATCGTTAGTTTCTGCTTTTGCGAAGGCTTTTCATAGCAAACAAGAAGGAACTTGCCCAATTAGCGAAGAGCAGTTCAACTTTACAGGTAAAAGATTGCTGGTAGTAGAAGATCACCTTATTAATGCGGAAGTTGCCAAGAAACTTTTAGTAAGTAAAGGGTTTGTGGTAGATTGTGCAAATAATGGACTAAAGGCTTTGGAAATATTCACCACAATGCCAGCGGGGTATTATGATGCTATTCTTATGGATATTAGAATGCCGCTAATGGATGGTATTCAAGCTACACAGGCAATTAGGCGCTTGACAAAAGCCGATGCCAAAGCTATTCCTATAATTGCTATGACGGCTAATGCTTTTGAGGAAGATATAGAAAACACTAAAAGAGTAGGCATGAATGCACATTTGGCAAAACCTATAGAACCAAAACTTTTATATCAGACTTTGTATCATTTTATCTATAGTAAAAAAGACTAAAAGACAAAGAAAAAAGCTCCTGTTATAAACAGGAGCTTTTTTAGCTTTTGGTTCTATCTAACACGGGTAAAAGTAGCAAAACGCCAGCCGATGGGAGTATTTACATATGAGAAGTCTTTTGTTTCATAGCGCACTACATCCATTTTATTTTTTTGCGGGTTTTCTAAAATTTCTGTTGTGACCTGCAAATTTATGTTATCAGCAGCCAAACGATTTACGACAAAAGAGCTTTGGCCGGCAAAAACATTTTCGCGAAGACCACTAGGCGCAACGTAAAGGCCACCGTCAAATTCTCTGTAAGTCCTGGATTCAGCCAATATTTTATTTGTTAAATCTGAGATGAATACGGCGTTCATTTCGCGGCGCAAGTCTGACATAGTCCTAACATTAGGAAAATTAACATTGTAGTAAATCATAAAGCCTATTTCTTTTTTTTGCCGCCCATTAGTTGGAAGGGGAGCAATCCCAAACCAATTATAAACTTTATTAGCATTGGTGTAGGCTGCAATTACCTCATCATCGGTAGGCGCTTCCGCTGATGCAAAAACTGTTGAGCATAAAGCAACCAGAGCTAAAATCATCATAAAGCCTCGTAGAAATTTCTTCAAATTTACCACTCCTCATGTTTGTTTGATAGATATATTTTACCACAAAAGAGCGGAAAAGGTATCTTTACTTGAAAGAAAAGAAACTTTAGTTTACAATTGTGGATATATATAAACGCTGATGTTTTAGATTAATTTACATTTGGGTAAAACACCTAAATTATGTTATAATATTTAAATAGATTTTAGTAAGAGGAAGGCTGTGACCATGAATATACTTATTATAGATGGCCAAGGCGGCGGAATTGGAAAACAACTTGTAGCTGCTATTAAAAAATCTTGTAGTGGGGCTATGATTACAGCTGTGGGTACTAATAGCTTAGCAACTTCTGCTATGCTAAAAGCTGGTGCAGATAATGCAGCTACCGGCGAGAATGCTGTGATGGTAGGGTGTCGACATGCTGATATTATTGTGGGACCAATTGGGATTGTTATAGCAGATGCTATGTTTGGTGAAATCACACCGGCAATGGCAATTGCTGTAGGACAAAGCAGTGCTGTACGTATCTTAATACCTGTTAAGCATTGTGATAATATTATTGCAGGAGCTACGGATCAGCCTCTAAATAAAATTATAGAGAATGCGGTTGCGCAGATTAACGCTTTTTGATATAAAATTATCCTACGACAGGATAATAAACTCGCTGAAGCGGGTGATTTTTAGAAAACAGTTCAAATATTTGCCATGAAGGTGATAATGTCCCTTGCAAGGGGACGCTATACTTTTGTGGCTTTTTATTATATAAGGAGGAATCTATTATGCACATGGCAGATGCTCTTTTATCACCGTCGGTGGCAATAGTTATGTATGCAACTAGTATGAGTGCTATTGGTTATGCTATCCATAAGATAAAAGAGGACGAACTTACTGAGAAAAAATTGCCTATTATGGCAGTTACAGGTGCCTTGGTATTCGCGGCACAAATGATTAATTTTACGATTCCAGGGACGGGGTCAAGTGGACATATTGTAGGAGGGATTTTGCTGGCGGCTTTAATAGGAGGCTACCCAGCTTTGCTTGCTATTGCTTCAGTACTTATAATTCAATGCTTATTTTTTGCTGATGGAGGACTTTTAGCCCTTGGTTGTAATATTTTCAATATGGGTGTGCTTCCGTGTTTGGTTGCCTATCCATTAGTTTTCAAACCGCTTAGGCAAAACGGTAAACATTTGGCTCTAGCTACGATTTTAGCTACGGTGGTAGGATTACAGTTAGGGGCTTTTAGCGTAGTCTTGGAAACCTTTGTGTCAGGAATAACTGAGTTGCCTTTTGCAACATTTGCTTTGCTTATGCAGCCCATACACTTGGCTATAGGTATAGTTGAGGGAATTGTTACAGTTGCTATTTTGCGGTTTGTTTATCAGATGCGACCGGAAATCTTAATAAGTGCTGGGCAAAGAGCAGCACTTGCTAGTGGAGTTTCTTTAAAAAAGGTTATTGTTGCTCTTACGCTTATAACGATTTTAGTTAGTGGTGGTTTATCAATATATGCCTCAAAAAATCCTGATGGCTTGGAATGGGCAATTGCCAAAACTACAGGATCTACTGAATTAGAAGCGCAGGGAGAGGCATTTTCAGTTTCAGCGGCACTGCAGAAATCCCTAGCTGTTTTTCCGGACTATGAGATAATTAATGCAAATGAGAAAAGTATTTTTCAAAGCATATCACTACCTGGCATCATAGGCTCAGTATTGGCATGTACCTTAGTAGGAGCGGCCGGGATATTGCTTGCAAAAATAAAAAAATGGAAGAGAACTGTTACTAACGAATAACTTGGCGAAGGTGGTAAGCAAAATGGCTGATATACGCAGCAAAATAGAGCAATTGTATTCTTTAGAACAGCTTTCTGCTCAAAATAGCTGTGTCCATCGTTTACACCCTTTAGCTAAAATATGTATTACAATATTATATATTATTTGTGTTTTATCTTTTGGTCGGTATGCTTTTTGTGAAATTTTACCTTATGCATTTTATCCCTTACTATTAATATTTTTGGCCAAGGTACCTATAGGCATGATTTTTAAAAGAGTAATTATTGCTCTTCCATTTTGCTTGTTTGCAGGAGTTTCCAATGCTTTTTTAGATACAGCACCTGTAATGCAATTTGGAGAGTTTTTTTTTACTTTTGGGATGTTGTCTCTTTTTACTATTATTTTGCGTACGTTGCTTTGTGTTTCTGCAGTACTAATTTTAGTAGCGGTTACGCCTTTTAATGAGTTAACTGATGAATTGCGCAGAATGCATTTACCTAATATATTTATTACACTTTTGGAAATGACATATCGTTATATTGGTGTATTGGCGGAAGAAGCGGCTACAATGTTTATCGGATATCGTTTGCGGAGCAGAACAGGTAATGGTTTAGAAATGAAGCATATGGGCAGTTTTATAGGGCAACTTTTATTACGTAGTTTTGACAGGGCAGAACGAGTTTATCAAGCTATGAAGTGCCGTGGGTACGCATTGCGTAATTTTTCTCATGCGAAAAAAAATCTTGATAAGCATGATTGGTGTTTTATATTGCTTACCGGGGGAATTTTCTTGCTTTTGCGCTGGACCGCTACTCCGTATGTTGTTGGGAGGTTCTTTTAGTGTTAAAGATAGAAAAGCTTAGTGTGATATATCCTGACCAAACAGTAGGGATAGATGATGTAAGTTTATGTGCTAAGGATGGAGAAAGTGTTGCGCTAATAGGTGCCAATGGTGCGGGTAAAACGTCTCTTATTATGGCTTTGGTAGGGGTACTTCCCTCTAATGGCGATGTTTTTGCCGACAATGTTAAATTGGACAAAGATAATTTGAACGAAATCCGCAATAAAATAGGAGTAGTATTCCAAAATCCTGATGATCAATTATTCATGCCAACTATTTATGATAATATTGCTTTCGGTCTTCGTAATATGGGAGTGAATGAGGTGGAAATTAATGCTAGAATTGAGACCTGTTTATCTCTTTTAAATATTAAACGCTTGCGTAATAAAACGGCACTCAAAATATCCGGCGGTGAAAAACGCATGGCGGCGTTGGCTACAGTCCTGGTTATGGAACCATCAATTATGCTATTTGATGAACCCACAGCTTTTTTGGATCCCAAAGCTAGAAGGATTTTGCTTAGTGTACTTAATGGGTTGCAGCATACTAAAATTATAGCTACCCATGATTTAATGTTTGCGGCAGAAACTTGCCAAAGATGCGTGTTGCTTAAAGAGGGCAGAGTTTTTGCTGATGGTCCTTCTAAAGAGCTCTTATATGATATTGAATTAATGGATAAATGTGGTGTAGAAGCTATTGGTAGCTATGGGAGGGAAATATAGTAATGGAACAAAAAGAAATAAAAATGCTTTTGGAGCAAGTGGCGTCAGGAAAGCTATCTGTTGAAGGAGCAACATTAAAACTTAAGGAAGCACCTTTCGAGGATTTGGGATTTGCCAAGTTGGATTATCATCGTAGCTTGCGACAAGGAATAGCGGAGGTGATTTATGGCGCGGGAAAAACACCGGAGCAAATTTCAACTATTGCTAGGGCTATGAGGGACCATGGACAAAAAACGATACTTATTACCCGTATGGGTGCAGATGTTGCTAACATTGTAGGGAATAATATAAAACTTAAATATTTTGATATGGGAGGCATTGGCATTGTTGGTGAAATGCCTATACCAGACGGTAGAGGAAAAATTTTGGTTGCAACAGGGGGTACCAGTGATATGCGTGTAGCTGAAGAAGCAGCACTTACGGCAGAAGCGCTGGGTAACGAGGTGACTAGACTCTATGATGTGGGCGTTGCAGGCCTGCATCGCTTATTGGCAAATAAAGATGATATTATGAGTGCTAGTGTTATTATCGCTGTTGCAGGAATGGAAGGCGCTCTTGCCAGCGTTATTGGAGGACTTGCTTCCTGTCCGGTGCTGGCAGTGCCCACAAGTATTGGATACGGAGCCTCTTTTCATGGCATTTCCGCGTTGTTGTCTATGTTAAATTCTTGTGCTAGTGGTGTAAGTGTTGTGAATATTGACAATGGTTTTGGTGCTGCGTATCAAGCTTCTATGATAAATCACATAGGTACTGTATAAAACCGTATGGTACATATACTTTAAAAGGCTGTTTCTGCATAAAAAAAGGTGGCAAAGGATTTTGTATCCATTTACCATCTTTTTCATATTTTACTTTTCAGTAGCATCGTCTTTTTGGTGTGCTTTAATTATTTCCATAAGAATAGGAATAACTGACACTACTATAATTCCTAAAGCTACATAGTGAAAATTGTTTTTCACAAAAGGAACATTACCGAAGAAATACCCGGCACCGGTAAAAAGACTTACCCAAGAAATTGCTCCTATGATATTCCACATCACAAATGTGCGGTAATGCATGCTTCCGATACCAGCGACAAAAGGCGCAAAGGTTCGAACTATAGGTGCGAAGCGGCATAAAAAGATTGCTTTGTGACCATGCTTATTATAGAATTCTTCCGTTTTCTTAATATGTTCAGGTTTAATTAGAGTAGTTTTGCTGAGCAGTTTATGTCCAAATTCTTCGCCAATCCAATAGTTACAGCTGTCACCTAAAATAGCAGCAGCTAAACAGATAATAAATAGAGTGCCAAAATGAAGACCGCTGCTGGAGGCAGCTAATGCTCCACAGGCAAAAAGCAGAGAATCTCCGGGAAGAAAAGGTGTTACAACCAGTCCGGTTTCACAAAAAATAATGGCGAATAGCAAAAAGTAAACCCAATAACCATAGTTTTCCATAACCATGGGGATGTATCTGTCAAAATGCATAATATATTCTGAAAAAATGTAAATTAATGTTTCCATACAAAATCCTTTCTGTAATTGCTATAATGCATTATTTTACCACACTTTCTGTGTTATAATAAAGAAAATATATATAAGTCCAACGAAAGGGAGAAAAAGATGACTGATTTGGCACAAATTGAAGAAAAAATTGCAGAATATGCAGCAAAAGGATATGAAGTTCCAACTAAAGATATGATTAAAACTCCAGAGGAGATAATAGGAATTCGTCAAGCGTCTAAAATTAATACGAATGTATTAGACGCCGTAGCTGCAAAAATTAAAGCGGGTATGAGTACTGATGATATTAATACCATAGTTTATGAAAGCACCATAGAATATGGCGCAATACCAGCACCTTTAAACTATGAAGGGTTTCCTAAGAGCGTATGTACATCGGTTAACGAAGAGATTTGTCACGGAATTCCTTCTTCTAACGTTATTTTGAAAAGTGGCGATATTGTTAACGTAGATGTGACTACTTTATATAATGGATTTTATGGGGATGCTTCTAGGATGTTTATGATTGGCAAAGTTACACCTCAAAAGAAGGATCTAGTTCTAATTACAAAAGAATGCCTTCGTCGCGGTGTAGAAGCTTCTCAGCCTTGGCATTTTATAGGTGATATCGGAGCAGCTGTTTCTACATTTGCTCATAAGCACGGGTACTCTGTAGTAAGAGAATTTGGTGGACATGGTGTAGGATTACAAATGCATGAAGAACCTTTTATCAGTCATGTTGGCAAAAAAAATACAGGGATGCTTTTAGTTCCGGGAATGGTGTTTACAATTGAACCTATGATTAATATGGGGCGGCCGGAGCTATATGTTGATTCGGCAAATGATTGGACTGCTCTTACTGAAGATGGTAAACCTTCTGCTCAATGGGAACATACAATATTGATAACGGAAAGTGGTAACGAGATTCTTACTTACTAAGACAAAAAGGCTGCCAATGCACGCAAATAGCGGTTAGGGGCAGTCTATTTATTTTCCCCAAAAGTTACGGAACTTAGCGATAATATCTTCTTGAGGTAAGGCCGCCGGCCATAGTTCACGCCCAGGAGTTTCTCGCATGGCGGCAGCTAGGTGACTATATAGTTCGGGATTGTTTTTACTTAAAGTTAAAATTAATTCTTTCATATCTTGTCTTTGGGTGTGTCCATCATAGGGGCAGGGATTTTTTAAAGGTATGAGAGCTAGTTTTTGAATATAATCAATTATTTCGTGCTCTCGATAATATATGAGAGGTCGTAGTACTGTTAGCTGGGTTCTAGTTAGGAAAGTAACGGGCAAGAAGGTTTTTTGTTGACCGGAATTTAACAGATTCAGCAAAAAAGTTTCTACGGCATCGTCGTTGTGATGGGCTAAGGCAATCTTATTAAAGCCTAGTTCACCGGCTTTGCGATTAGTGGCGGCTCTGCGGAAATATGCACAAGAAAAACAAGGAGTATTTCCTCTGTTTTTCCAGGCCTCCATAATATTAACTTGTTCATGGTAATGCTTAAGCCCAAATTGCTGACAGAAGGCTTCTAATTTCTGGGCGGGGAACTTATCGTCAAACATATTATCTACAGTGTAACAGGCTAAATCAAAGCGTACAGGGGCATGCTTTTTTACTTCAGCTAAGGCAGCGGTGAGAAACATACTGTCTTTACCACCGGATAACCCAATTAGGATTTTATCACCAGCAGAAATCATATTAAATTCAATTAGTGCCCGCCAAATTTTTGTAAGATATTTTGCCGGGATGAAGGGTATTTGTGACATTATGTCGTCCTTTCTATATACCAATACATTATAGCAAAAAAAGTAGTAATCTGCTAAAATTATCTTGTACTAAAGAGAAGAGAAACGAGGAAGCAATGACTAATATTTTTGATTCATTAAACAAGGAACAGGCCGAGGCCGTAAAACAAATAGCCGGCCCAACATTGATTTTAGCAGGGGCGGGTTCAGGTAAAACAAAAGTTTTGACTTGTCGTATAGCACATTTATTAGAAGAACACGTGGCCCCATATAGTATTTTGGCCATTACTTTCACTAATAAAGCCGCAAAAGAAATGCGCCAGCGTGTAGATAAATTAGTAGGACCTAATGCTAAGGATGTATGGCTTTTCACTTTCCATGGATTTTGTAACCGTATTTTGCGCAGAGAAATTGATCAGTTAGCAGGTTACAGCCATTCCTTTTCTATATATGATACTACTGATTGTAAAAACGTTTTAAAAGAAGTACTTAAGAAATTAAATCTGGATGATAAATACTATCCTTACAACATGCTAATTTCCACAATTTCTAATGCTAAGAATGCTATGCTTGACGCCCAACAATTTTCGGCTCAGGCAGCAGATTTTCATGGTAAGAAGGTTGCGGAAATTTATACTGAATATGAAAAAAAACTACGGGCAAATAATGCTTTAGATTTTGATGATTTATTGTTGCTTACTATTAGGCTCTTTATTGAAAACAAGGAAGTATTAGCCAAATACCAGCAAAAATTTGCCTATGTGCTTATCGATGAATACCAAGATACTAATCATGTGCAGTATTTGTTGGCAAAGCTTTTATGTGAAAAACATCACAATTTGTGCGTGGTAGGGGATATTGACCAGAGTATTTATGGTTGGCGTGGTGCGGATATTACCAATATTTTAGATTTTGAAAAGGATTATCCTGAGGCAAAAGTTGTTAAACTGGAGCAAAACTATAGATCTACGCAAGTTATTTTAGACGCTGCTAATGCTGTTATTAATAATAATACAGCACGGAAACCAAAGAATTTGTGGACAGATAATAAAAATGGCGTGCCAATTATGTATTATAGGGCTCGTGATGACAGAGATGAAGCCGATTTTGCTATTCGAGAAATCAGGAGCATGCAGGATGAGGGTAAAAAATTAGGCGATATGGCAGTGCTTTATCGGACGAATGCCCAATCTCGTATATTTGAGGAATTATTAGTAAAAAGCGGGTTGCCTTATATTATGGTTGGCGGACTTAAGTTCTATGATCGTAAAGAAATTAAGGATATTTTAGCTTATTTACGAGTACTATTTAATTCTCAAGATAATCAAGGTATGTTACGAGTTATTAATGTGCCACGTCGTGGTATAGGTACTGCTACTATTGAAAAATTGCAAGGCTTGTCTGATAGTTATAACTGTTCCCTTTTAGAGTTGGTGACAGATACCTTTAAATTGGCACCACTTGGCCGTGTTGCTGTTAAATTGGAAAGTTTTGGCAAAACCATGATGGAATTGAAAAATATGGTAGATAAGGTGACAGTAAAAGAGCTTATAGAGGCAGTAGTACATAAGACAGGTTATTTAGAGGAATTGGAAGTAGATACATCCATCCAATCGGAAGGACGTAAAGATAATATTTATGAATTAATGCGTATTGCACAAGAATTTGCAGGAGAAGATGAAGAAAATACTTTAGAGGCATTTTTAAATCATGTATCTTTAGTTGCAGATATTGATGATGCCAAATTCGCCTCTGATGCGGTAACCTTAATGACTCTACATTCTTCTAAAGGCTTAGAATTTCCTATGGTATTTCTAGCAGGCATGGAAGAAGGCATGTTCCCTAGCCAGCGCAGCCTAGCTGATGAAGAGGCTATTGAAGAGGAAAGACGCTTGTGTTATGTAGGCATTACAAGAGCAAAAAGCAAATTGTACTTGACAGCGGCTACGCAAAGGATGCTTTATGGACATATTGTTATGTATCCGCCATCCCGTTTTTTACAAGAAATACCGAGAGCTCTTATAGAGGTACACAAGCCTAAATTGGTTGGTTTTGGCAGTGAAATAATTAGGCAACAAAGTATATTGCGCGAAGTGCCAAAAGCCAAGGTGGCAACGGTATTCTCAGAACCTGTGCAAAAACTAAAATCAACTATGTTGGGGAAACGGGAGAAACGAGGAACTTTCACTCCTGAAAGTACGTGCAATATAGAAATTTTGGCACCGGGAGATAGGGTTAGCCATAAAAAATGGGGTATAGGAACTGTAGTAACGGCTAAAAAAGTAGAAGAAGGACAAGAAGTAAAAGTAGCCTTCCCACAAGAGGGCGTACGTTTGATTTTGACTAAATTTGCAGTACTAGAGAAAATATAAGTCAGTAGCTGGAGGGATACCAATAATGGAGGGTAAGTCTTTTATTGATGCAGAAAAAAGAATAGAGCAGCTAAGGACGGAAATAAGGCATCACGAGTATTTGTATTATGTACAAGATATGCCTTCAGTAACAGATGCAGACTATGACATTCTTGTAAAAGAATTACGAGAATTAGAAGCAGTTTATCCTGAACTCATAGTTGCGGATTCTCCTACTCAGCGAGTCGCTGGACAGATTAAAGGCGACCTTACAGCAGTAAAACATATTACGCCTTTGCTTAGTCTGGGGAATGCTTTTTCCCAAGCAGAAATGGAAGAGTTTGATAGCCGTGTTCATGAAGGTCTGCCGGAAGGCGCTGAAATAGAATATGTTGTAGAACCAAAGATAGATGGTTTGGCTTGCAGTCTTATTTACGAGGATGGTAAATTAGTGCGGGCTGCTACTCGTGGTGATGGGAGTGTAGGCGAAAATGTTACTCAAAATGTTCGTACTATAAAAACGGTGCCATTAGTTTTACGCAAGCTAGAGGGAGAAGAATACCCTTCACTTTTAGATGTAAGAGGCGAAGTATATATGTCCCGCCATTCTTTTATGCGTCTTAATGAAGAACGTCAGCAAAAGGGAGAACAGGAATTTGCTAACCCACGTAATGCGGCAGCGGGGTCTTTGCGTCAGCTAAACCCAGAAATTACGGCAGAGCGAGCATTAGGATTTTTTGCTTATGGTATAGGCACAGGGGCGTTGGCTTCTCATAATGAATCTATGGATTTATTGCAGAAATATGGTTTTCATACTACAGAGGGACGAACTAAGGTAAAAACTATTGCTGAGGTCAATGAATTAATAGTAGCTCATGATCAGCGTAGAAAAACTTTAGCTTATGACACTGATGGCGTTGTAGTAAAAGTTAATGCCGTATGGCAACAAAATATACTAGGGGCTACAGGAAAAGATCCGCGCTGGGCAATTGCTTTTAAATTCCCCCCTGAGCAGGCAGAGACTAAATTGGAAGATATAGTCCTGCAAGTAGGAAGGACAGGAGTGCTTACGCCAACGGCTATATTGACACCGGTGAAATTGTCGGGAAGTACCATTAGTCGTGCAACATTGCATAACGAAGATTTTATTGCAGAGAAAGATATTCGCATAGGTGATACGGTAGTTATTAATAAAGCAGGAGAAATTATTCCTGAAGTTTTAAAAGTTGTTCCGGAAAAACGTACAGGCGAAGAGAAACCTTTTGTTATGCCGACTACTTGCCCGGAATGCGATTGGCCGGTAATTCGTAAGGAGGGTGAGTCGGCAGTTCGCTGCACAAATCCTCATTGTCCTGCACTAGGCAGAGAGGGACTGATACATTTTACCTCTCGTTCTGCCATGGACATAGATGGCTGTGGACCAGCAGTTATTAACCAGCTTATTGATGCTGATTTAATTAAAGACCCGGGGGATTTATATTTATTAGCCAAAGAACAATTATTAAAACTAGAGCGCAAGGGTGATAAATCCGTAGATAATTTGCTTGCTGCCATTTCCGCCAGTAAAACCAAGGGTTTGGACAAATTGCTTTTTGCTTTAGGTATACGTCATGTAGGAGCTAAAGTGGCTAGAACTTTAGCTATGAAATATAGAAGTATGGATGACCTTATGATAGCAGGTGAAGAAGAACTTAGTGCCATACCTGATTTAGGAAAGGTTATTGCGGAAAGTGTCGTAACATATTTTGCAGATCCGGCAAACCAAGATTTAATAGAAAGGCTAAAAGAGCTGGGTATCAATATGACCATGTCTGTGGAAGGCGAATTGGATGAAAATCATCCTTTCTACGGCAAGACAATGGTTTTTACAGGGACGATGCCAACATTGGACAGAGCATCAGCACAGGCTATGGCTCAAGATGTCGGGGCTAAAGTTACCAATTCAGTAAGCAAAAATACTGACTATGTGGTTGCAGGGACGGAAGCTGGTAGCAAGCTTACCAAAGCGGAACAATTGGGTGTTACAGTGATGGATCAGGAGAAATTTTTACAATTATTAAACAAAAAGTAATATTGTTTTGGTAATGTTGGGAGGGTTTGAATATGGAAAAAATGCCGGTATTATTTATTGGGCACGGTTCGCCTATGAATGCTATTGAAGATAATGCAATAACACAGCAATGGAAAATATTGGGTAAAGCAATACCGAAGCCAAAGGCTATTTTATCTATTTCAGCCCATTGGTATACAGGGGCTAGCTATGTGCAAGATGTCCAACAAACAAAACAAATTTACGATATGTATGGATTTCCTGCACAGTTGTATGAGATTAAATATCATGTTCCCGGCAGTCCGCGGCTATCAAGGTTTGCACAAGAGCTATTAGGCTCAACAGTAAGCGTGAATAACTCTTGGGGTATAGACCATGGAACTTGGTCTGTATTAGTACATTTGTATCCTGCTTGCGATATTCCTGTTGTTCAATTAAGTATAAACGGTAATTTAACGCCAAAGGAATACTTTGCTATGGGTCAGGCACTGCAGCCTCTTCGTAATGAAGGTATTCTAATATTAGGGAGCGGAAATATAGTACACAATCTAAGCATGATAGATTGGGATAACGCTGGCGGCTTTCAGTGGGCAGATGCTTTTGATAAATGGGTACAGGAGTGTATTGAGGAAAAAGATATGGACCAGCTTTTTCAGTATGCAAAACAGCCCAATGCCTGGCAGGCAGTGCCAACATCTGAGCACATTGACCCCTTGTTTTACTGCCTAGGGGCAGTGGAAAATACTCAGTATGATTTGCGCATTATAAACGATTTTCGTGTATTGGGCAGTATGTCAATGACTAGCTATCTGTTTACAAACAAAGAATGAATAATACAATAAAACCAGGCATTATGGTAAAAAAAACCATAATGCCTGCTTTTTTTAAATAATATGGGTATTTGAAATATTATAAATTGAGAAAATAATTGTAAACACTTAAATCTTCAGTTAATTCTGGGTGAAAAGCAGTAGCCAACATGCGATTTTGTTGTGCAGCCACGATTTTATCTTCGTACTTAGTTAGTACTTTTGCAGTACTGCTTACAGCTATAATTTGGGGTGCTCTAATAAAAACCATTTTTATGGGTATATTACTGAGTGGTGGTATTAGTCCCTGACCTTCAAAACTAGCCAATTGGCTGCCATAAGCATTACGGCGGACAGCTATATCCATAACGGCTAAATGTGATTCTTCGCCCTCGATTTTTTTTGCCAGTAATATAAGTCCGGCACAGGTTCCCCAAACAGGCATACCTGATAGTATACGCTCACGTAATTTGATATTTAAACCTGTGTTATTTAGTAATTTGCCCATAGTTGTGCTTTCACCGCCAGGGATAATTAAACGATCAACCATTGCTAATTCATCTGCGTTTTTTACAAGTATGGATTTTATACCAGCTATTTTTCTCAATGCTTGTATATGTTCTGCAAAGGAGCCTTGTAAAGCTAGTACACCTATTGTTTCCATATTTTACCAACCTCGTTTAGCAAAGGTTTGTTCTTCAGGAATCTCAGTAATTTCAATTCCCTTCATGGCTTCTCCCAAATCTGATGATACGTCAGCTAATACTTTTGGATCTTGATAATAACTAACTGCCATAACAATTGCTTTAGCTCGTTTTACAGGATTGTCACTACGGAAAATACCGGAACCTACAAAAACTCCATCGCTGCCAAGTTGCATCATAAGTGCTGCATCAGCAGGTGTTGCAATTCCTCCAGCGGCAAAATTCACGACGGGCAGTTTACCGGTTTTAGCTATTTGAGCAACTAATTCATAAGGGGCACCGTGCTCTTTGGCAAATGTCATCCATTCTGCACTTGGTAGATTTGTTAATTGATGTATTTCATTAGTTATAGCACGCATATGACGAACAGCTTCTACTACGTTGCCTGTGCCTGCTTCTCCCTTAGTACGAATCATAGACGCTCCTTCACAAATACGTCTTAATGCTTCTCCCAAATTTCTAGCACCACAAACAAAAGGAATTTTAAAAGCATGTTTGTCGATATGATATAAATTGTCGGCAGGCGTCAAGACTTCGCTTTCATCAATGTAGTCTATTTGCAAGGCTTCCAATATTTGGGCCTCTACAAAATGACCAATTCTAACCTTGGCCATTACCGGAATACTAACAGCCATCTTTATTTCGTTAATCATTTTGGGATCACTCATGCGTGCTACACCGCCTTCTTTTCTAATATCAGACGGTACTCTTTCTAATGCCATAACAGCAACGGCTCCTGCTTCTTCTGCAATTTTGGCTTCTGCTACATTAGTTACGTCCATGATGACGCCACCTTTTAGCATTTTTGCCAAGTCTTTGTTTAATTTTGCTATATCTGTCATATTGATTCCTCCTAGTATTTTGATATTCACATCCTGAGTGTAATTATATAAATAAGACTGACCATTTAAAAGATACAGTTTACAGTTTTTTTATAAGGACAGTTTAACCTTTTAAATACATATATTGGTGTGCTTGCAGGATTGAAAATTTGACCACATTAAAAGGTAGCTAAGATTTGTCCAGCAAGCATTTTTTGTGGTATAATTTATAAGTTATTAAGCAACTATATTATGCTTTTCAACAAATGAGCAAATAGGATGGTGAGATTATGAAAGTTACAGCTAAGGAAGTTAAGCATATTGCTAATTTATCCCGCTTAACTGTTCCAGACAGTGAAATGGGAAAATTTACAGAACAATTTAATCAAATTCTCAATTACGCGGATATTTTGCAAGAATTGGATACTACAGGCATAGTGCCTACTCCTTATGTATTACCGATTAGTAATGTATTGCGTGAGGATATAGCAGTGGAAGGTGTTAGCCATGAAGAAGCTTTGCTTAACGCACCTGATGTACATAATGGTGGGTTTAAGGTGCCAAGAGTAATCGAATAAGAGGGGGATTAAAGTGGATTTATATAAAAGTGCAGCTCATGAACTTCATGAGAAACTTGTGAAAAAAGAAATTAGTTCTGTAGAATTAACTAATAGCATATATAGCCGTATTGACCAAGTAGAGGATAGCGTTAAGGCTTATTTAACCTTGGACAAAGAAAATGCTTTGGAACAAGCGGCCAAAGTAGATAAAATGATTTCTAGCGGTGAAAAAATAGCTCCTTTAGCTGGAATACCAGGAGCTATTAAGGATAATATTTCAACAAAAGGATTAAGAACTACTTGTTCTTCAAAAATGTTGGAGAATTTTACACCGATTTATGATGCTCATGTTATACAAAAATTGCGTGCTGACGAGGCCATTTTTTTAGGGAAAACTAATATGGATGAGTTTGCCATGGGTTCTACAACTGAGACGTCCTATTTTCAAACTACCCACAATCCTTGGAATTTAGAGAGAGTGCCGGGTGGTTCATCGGGTGGAAGTGCGGCAGCAGTTGTAGCAGGAGAGGCTATTTGGGCTTTGGGCTCTGATACTGGCGGATCAATTCGTCAGCCGGCGTCATTTACAGGATGCGTAGGTATTAAACCAACTTATGGTCGTGTTTCTCGATATGGTTGTGTAGCCTTTGCTTCTTCCCTTGACCAAATTGGGCCTATTACCCGTGATGTTACTGATGCTGCTACAGTTTTAAATACTATTTGCGGCGTGTGTACGATGGATTCCACGTCTCTTCATGAAGAGGTGCCTGATTTTACTAAGGCATTGACTACTGATGTTAAAGGTTTGCGGATTGGCGTGCCTAAAGAATATTATGCTGCAGGATTAGATCCTAAGGTTGATGGCGTACTGAAAAAAGCGTTAGCTGACTATGAAGCTATGGGTGCAAAAATTGTGGATGTTTCTTTACCACATACTGAATATGCTGTAATAACTTATTACATTATTGCTCCTGCTGAGGCTTCGGCTAATTTAGCACGTTTTGATGGCGTTCGTTATGGCTATCGCGACATGAAAGCGACTTCTGCTCCGGAAATGACGACTGCTAGCAGAACTGAAGGGTTTGGAGCTGAAGTTAAACGTCGTATAATGCTAGGGACTTATGTATTGAGCTCGGGATATTATGATGCCTATTATTTGAAAGCTATGCAAGTTAGAACGTTGATTCGTCAAGATTTTGCGAAAGCTTTTGAACAATGTGATGTTTTATTGACACCAACATCTCCTGTTGTCGCTTATCCTATCGATGGTAAAATGGATCCCTTGGCTATTTATTTGCTGGATGTATGTACCATTCCTGTTAATTTGGCAGGTTTACCAGGTATTTCCATTCCTGCAGGTTTTGTAGATGGTATGCCCGTTGGTATGCAATTAATTGGTAAAGTTTTGGATGAGGAAACCATATTGCGTGCTGCTTATGCTTTTGAACAGTCTCATGACTATCATAAAGTTATGGCACCATTGGGAGGGAAATAATCATGAAAAACTATATTACTGTTGTAGGACTGGAAGTTCATGCAGAACTCAAAACCAAATCTAAAGCTTTTTGTTCTTGTTCCACGTCTTTTGGTAGTGAGCCTAATACCCACGTCTGCCCCGTATGCCTTGGTATGCCGGGAGCCTTACCTGTGCTAAACAAACAGGTTGTAGAGTTTGCTATTAGAACTGGTTTAGCTGTTAATTGTGAAATTCAAAAATTTAATAAATTTGACCGTAAAAATTATTTTTATCCTGATTTATCTAAAAATTATCAAATATCCCAATTTGATAAACCTATTTGTTTGGGTGGACATGTTGATATCCATGTTGGTAAAGAGCCAAAGCGTATTGGTATTACACGTATTCATATGGAAGAAGATGCCGGTAAATTGGTTCATTCCGGCTCAACTATTAAGACCTCAGATTCTTCTGCTGTGGACTATAATAGGGCAGGGGTTCCTCTTATTGAAATTGTTTCTGAACCTGATATGCGTAGTGCCGCAGAAGCAAGGGCTTATTTAGAAAAATTAAAGGCAATTTTAGAATATATTGATGTTTGTGACTGTAAAATGCAAGAGGGTAGTATTCGTTGTGATGCTAATATCTCTGTAATGTCAGAGGATGCTACTGAATTTGGTACTCGCGCTGAGATTAAAAACTTGAATTCTTTCCGTGCTTTAGAACGTGCAATTGATTATGAAGTAGAAAGACAGATTGAACTTATTGAAGATGGTGGACATGTAGTACAAGAAACTCGTACTTGGGATGATGCTCAAGGAATGACCTTTTCTATGCGTTCCAAAGAAGAGGCTCATGATTATCGCTATTTCCCAGAACCGGATTTGGTACCGGTAGAAATTGATGATACTTGGATAGAACGTGTCAAAAGCGAATTGCCGGAATTGCCGGCTGCTAGGCAGGTACGCCTAATGAGCGAAAAAGGTTTACAAGCATACGATGCAGAAAACATTGTTGCCACTAAAGCTATGGCTCAATACTTTGATGATGCAGCCAAACATACTGATGACGCTAAAGGACTGGCTAACTGGTTGTTAGGGGATGTTTCAGCATATTTGAATAATGAAAATATTGAAATTGACAAATTTCCCGTAACCCCTGCACATTTAGGAGAATTAGTGACCTTGATTAAAAAAGGTGTGCTGTCTAGCAAACTTGCCAAAAAAGTTTTTGTGGAAATGGTGAAGGATGATAAGGCTCCCAAAGACCTAGTTAAAGATTTAGGACTTGAACAGGTTAGTGATAGCAACGAATTACAAAAAATGGTTGATGAAACTTTGGCGGAAAATCCTCAATCAATAGCGGATTTTAAAGCTGGTAAAGACAGAGCAGTAGGATTCTTGGTTGGCCAAATAATGAAGAAATCTCGTGGTAAAGCTAATCCAGCTATGATTAATGAAATGCTGCTAAAAAAATTAAAGGAATAGTGTAGATTTTGCCGGCGAGTTCATGGCAGCTGTTTTGTTACAACAAGGTTATGCGTGTCCGCCCTATGCTTTATTGGTATGGCGGCTCATTTTAAAGAGGAGGGCTGTCTCGTTAATATGAGATAGCCCTCTTAATGTTTAATTGTGGGGGATTTTAACAATATTAGAAGGAGTGAAAAAAATGGACCAAAGATTTAGAACATTAGCTAAAAGTCTTATTAACTATTCGATAAATTTACAACAGGGGGAAAAGCTTCTTGTTGAGGTTACTGATTGTGGTATTCCACTCGCACAGGCTTTAATAGAAGAAGCCTATGCAGTTGGTGGTGTACCATTTCTTACAGTAAAGAACAGCAGCTTACAAAGAGCTTTAATCTCAGGGTGCTCACAGGCACAGATTGAGCAAATTGCGGGATATGAGGCTGAGCGTATGCGTTCTATGGATGCTTATCTTTCTGTTCGTGCAGCAGAAAATATTAGCGAAATGTCTGATGTTCCAACTGAGAAAATGCATATATATCAGACTTATTGGAATGACCCTGTGCATAGTAAAATACGTGTTCCAAAGACAAAATGGTGCGTTTTGCGCTACCCTAATGCAGCAATGAGTCAACTGGCCAATATGAGCACGGAAGCTTTTGAAGATTTTTATTTTGATGTTTGTACTTTAGACTATGCTAAAATGGCAGCTGCCATGACGCCATTAGTAGAGCTTATGCAACGTACGGATAAGGTTTATATTAAAGGACCGGGTACAGATCTAACGTTTTCAATTAAAGGGATTGCCGCAGTAAAATGTGCTGGGGAATGTAACATTCCTGATGGTGAAGTTTATACTGCTCCTGTTAGGAACAGTATAAATGGGACTCTGGCTTACAATTGTGCAGCTGTTTATCAAGGCATTACATATGAGAATATAGAATTTACTTTTAAAGACGGCAAAATTATTAAGGCAACTGCTAACAATACGGTGCAAATAAATAAAGTGCTTGATACCGACGAAGGTGCACGTTATATTGGAGAGTTTTCTTTTGGTTTAAACCCATATATTCTAACGGCCATGAAAGACACTTTATTTGACGAAAAGATTTGTGGGAGCTTTCATTTTACGCCGGGTAATTGTTATGAAGAGGCCCCAAATGGCAATGTTTCTGCTATTCACTGGGATTTGGTCTGTATACAAAGAAAAGAATATGGTGGGGGAGAAATCTATTTTGATGATGTTCTAATTCGTAAAGATGGGTTGTTCGTTATTGATGAATTAAGAGGGTTAAACCCTGAAAATCTTATGACTGTAAAATAATATAATAGTATGGTTATTTTAAAGTGCGTACTTAGAAAAGTACGCACTTTTTTAACGTTACTGAATATTTTTTTTGTCATAAAGAAGCACTATTTTTGTCATAAATTAAACATATGTTATAAGTATTATAAGCATAGGGAAGTTGACTAAATAGTCAGGAAAAACAAAAGGAGTGGTTATAATGTTAATAAAAAAAATACAACGATTAGTAGCAGCATTAGTATTGGTAGGGTTTGTGGGTTCTACAGCTTTAACAATTAGTGCAGAAGCTTCTCCTAGGTATCCTCAAAATCGTCAAGAGGAGATACAGAGACAGCATAACTATCAAATGATTAAACATAGAAGAGAAGTGGAACGCCGCCATCAGGAAGACGAAAGACGTGCATATCATCGCAGGCCAATTCCACAACGACATGACACGGAAAGTCATAGCGATACAGGTAATTTAGTTACTGGATTAATTATTGGCGGGATTATTGGAGCAGTTGTTGCTAATAATAGCTAATGTGAATATTAGCATTTAAAAACAGTGAAAGGAGTTTCTCTTATGAGATACCCCTTTCACTGTTTTTATACTATTGTGGTTTTTAGTTAAGAACTGGGAGGAAAATAGATTTTTATGCTATGTAAAATCCGCTTTATTTATTTACAAAATTAAGATTTTAATAAAAGCCATTCTCTTTTTCTAACCATTATGTTATATTTAAATGACAATAACATAATGCAAGATACTATTACAGATGGGTGGTTTTTCGTATGAAAGAAATGGCCTACGAGGAAAAGAATCGCGAGCATCAGAGTATGGCAACATCATTAAATTCATTAACTATAATTTGTCCTATTTGTGGCAAAGAATTTGTCTGTAACAAGAGGTATCACACTTACAAAGCGTACACGGATCATAAAATTTGTTACTACTGCTCTTATAGTTGTTTTAACAAAAGACCAAAGGCAAAAGGGAAAAGTTAAAGAGATTACTTTTATAAATTAGAATTATTAAATGAAATATATTTTTAAAGATTACTGCTATTATTTTATATAACAAATAAAAAGACAGCCACGATAAAAAATCGTGGCTGTCTTTTTACTAACCTGAAAGGCTATAAAAATTATTTAATTAAGGACATGCCTAATTTAATGGCCTTTTCATTTACTCCTTCGGTTCCTTTAGGAACACGGTTTAGAACGGCTTTAATAATAGAGGCTTCAGAAACGAGACCGGTGAGTTTAACAATTGCTCCCAAGGCAATAATATTAGCAAATAATGCTTTGCCTAATTCGGTCTTAGCAGTATGAGTAATAGGGAGTTCGTAAACTTTACCTTTGAAAGAAGCTGGCAGCTCTTTGACAAAAAGACTGTCAGTTACCAAAACTCCTGCATCACTCAAATCATCAACATATTTTTTAGCTGCTTCCTGGCTCATAACCAAAACCAAATTTGGTTTCGTTACTTTAGGGAAATAAATCTCTTCATCTGAAATAATGACTTCTGATTTACTGGAGCCGCCACGAGCTTCAGGCCCATAGGATTGAGATTGAATAGCTAATTTTCCATCTAATAGTGCGGCTTCTGCTAGAATAATACCTGCTAAAATCAAGCCTTGTCCGCCACTACCGGATAAACGTAATTCTTGTTTCATATTATTTACCCCCCTTAGCAGCAGCAATTAATGCCTCATAAGCGTCCGTGTATTCTTGCGCGTCTAATACTTCATATAGCAGGCCGATAGGGAATTTAATTAATTTGTCTTCAGTACTTAGCTTTTCATAAGCAACCATGGGAACGCCATGGTCACGTTGCCATTTCATCATATCGGCTGGGCCGCCCATTTTGTTTTGACGCCCATAAGAAGTCGGACAGGCAGAAACGACTTCAATCAGACTAAACCCTTTGTGTGCAATACCTTTGGCAATTAAATCCGTAGTCATTTGCGCATGGAATGAAGTGGAACGGGCTACAAAAGTCGCTCCGGCAGCCTTTACTAATTCGGCCACATTGAAATCACGTTCAATTGTACCATAAGGAGCAGTAGTTGCTTTGGCATGGACAGGAGTCATAGGTGAATACTGCCCACCGGTCATACCATAAATACTGTTATTATAAAGTACTACCGTCATATCAATATTCCTACGGGCAGCATGAATCAAGTGGTTGCCGCCAATGGCAGTAGCATCACCGTCTCCGGTTACTACAATAACGGTTAATTTAGGATCTGCTAATTTAATACCTGTTGCAACGGGAAGCGCTCTGCCATGAGCAGAATGCACCGTATTAAAATCCAAGTAGCCGCTGGCACGCGAAGAGCAACCTATACCTGAAACAACGGCAACCTCATCTTTACTTAGAGCAAGTTTATCAATGGCTTTGACAATACAGCCAGTAACAACACCATGACCGCAGCCTGGGCACCAAATATGAGGCAAGCGACCAGGACGGAAATATTGATCAATTAATTCTTCCATACTCATGTTATTTACCTCCTATTTAAATGTTTCTTTAATTTTTGCCAACAATTCATCAGGGGTTGCAGGCTCATTGTTATAAACGCCATAAGAAGTTACAGGTACTTTTCCTGCAACAACGCGTTGAACTTCCTCAACATATTGACCGTAGTTTAATTCATGCACCATTATATGCTTAACTTTAGTGGCCAAAGCCTTCATTTGTTTTTCAGCGAACGGCCAAATCGTTATAGGACGTACAAGGCCAACTTTAATACCTTCGGCACGGGCCATATTAACAGCTTCATATACAGCACGAGCTGCACCACCAAAAGCAACGATAGCATATTCAGCATCATCCATTTTGAAGTTTTCCACTTCAACGATATCGTCAAGATGATTATATAGTTTATCGTGTAAACGATTAGTAGATTCTACGGTAGCGGCAGGAGTACCTTTTGGGAAGCCGGTTTCGTCATGGACTAACCCGGTTACATGCCAACGATATCCACTGCCAAAAGGAGGCATTGCCGGAACTAAAGATTCATCTGTAGCATAAGCCTTGAAATCTTCAGGCTT
>Ga0183100_1000595_pt1 | contig 26080 bp, 22 predicted proteins | sample Biomet2_FD_127789 | JGI IMG/M metagenome (GOLD analysis project Ga0183100, IMG submission 127789) | Microbial communities from bioreactor (seeded with anoxic lake sediment) at LBNL, California, USA - Biofuel metagenome 2 | ecosystem: Engineered > Bioreactor > Anaerobic > Unclassified ...
CGACGACTGGGCCGCCGGGCGCGCCAACCTCGCGGCGGGCGCGCTGGCGTGGGCGCTGCTGGCCGGGGCGTGGACGTGGGGCTGGCTGGCGGGCTGGCCTCTCGCAGGTTGACCTCTTGCCGACTAGCCCATACGGGCTAGCCCATACGGGCGGGCCCATACGGGCGGGCCCATTCGGACGGGCCCATTCGGACGTCTGATCTTATCCCTCCGAGGTCACGCAGCGGGCAAAGAGCTCGCAGTCCGCGTCGCGCCACCAGATGAAGCCATGCTCGGCGTCGGCATACCACCCGGCGGCGTGGGACTTGATGTCCGCGCTCCACAGGCGGCGTTGCGCGGCGTCGAAAACTCCCGTCAGGCACAGGCTGCGCAGATCCGGCCCCGGCGTCAGCAGCGTGCACAGCTCATGCACCGTGGGCAGCCGCCAGCCGGTGCGCCCGCCGAAACGCTCCGCGTTCAACCGCGCCGCATAGCTCCGGGCCCCGGCAAGCGTCAGGGCGTAGGGACTGCCACCGCGTTGCCACACACGGCCCGTGGGTTCGTCGCGCACGGTGTCCGCGTCCACGGCGCGAAAGCGCCCGCGTATTGACCACTCGGGCTCCCAGAGAACTCCAAGATCGAAACGGTCGCGCGCACCGCGCAGGGGCTGGCGCACGGGCCAGTCACGCAGGGGAAGGCCGCCTGGAGGCGAACCCGGGGCGGAAGGCGGCGGCGGGGCGGCGGCGGACGTGGACACGGCGTCTTCCTGCGGCAGGGCGCAAGCGGCGGCGCGCAGGCGCTCCCAGTGCGCGGCGAGGCCGTCCAGCTCGGCCAGCAGCGCACGGGCCGAGTCCGGGCGCAACGCCGGGTCGCCCGCGCAGCAGCGGGCGAAAAAGTCGTCGAACCGCGCATCAAGCTCCCTGCGCAGGCTGCTGGCGGAGGCGCCCTCCTGCGGCAGGCGGCCGGTGAGGCAGCGGAACAGCGTCACTCCGGCGGAAAACACGTCGGCGCGCTCGCCGGCCGTGGCGGGGTCGGCTTCCTGCTCGGGTGCGGCGTAGTACGGCGAACCCACCACCGCGCCCTTGACCCGGCCGGGCTCCACCTCCCCACGCAGGCGCGAGAGGCCGAAGTCGATGAGTTTGAGCGCATCGCCGCCGGGGCCGCAAGAACCCGACGTATCGGCCAACATCATATTATATGGCTTCACGTCGCGGTGGAGAATGCCCTCGTAATGCAGCCGCGCCAACGCCGAGGCCAACTGCCGCGCAAGCGAAAGGGAGCGCGCCACGGACAGCCTGCGCGTGGGCTCCTCCACGCGGTAGCTTTCGCCAAGCAACGCGCCGAGGTTGTCGCAATAGTATTCCATGACGAAAAAAGGCCGCCCGGCGGCGTCCTCGTCCACATCAAGCACCCGCGCCACGCCGGGATGCCGGATGCGCGCCATGAGCGCCGCCTCGCGCAGGAAGCCTTTGCGCAGGGCCTCGGGGTCGGCCATGGCGGCCATTTCCTCGGATGGGGCCAGAAGCTTGAGCGCCACCGCCCGCCCGACGCGGGGCATGGCGGCCTTGTAGACCGCGCCCATGCCCCCGCGCCCAAGCAGACCGAGAATCGTATAGCGCCCGATGCCGCGCACGCCTACGCCTTGGGGTGGCCAACGCACTGGGCCAGGATGACCCGCTGGTGTTCCGCCAGCCCCATGGCCTTGGACAGGATGGGGATGTCGATGCCGGTGCGGGCCACGGTGGCCAGGCCCGCCGCCGCGCAGAACAGGTACACGTTCTGGCTGATGAAGCCCGTGTCCAAACCGGCGGTGACGAACCGCGCCTCGGCCGTGCCCCCGGCCACGCGGTCCATGTCGGCCACGTAGACGAGGTTCACCGGCGCGGTGCCCACATAGCCCTGCACGCCGGTGCGGGCGCGCAGGTCCGCTCCCAGCTTGCGGGTCAGGCTGCCGGCGTGGGCGTCGTACAGAAACAGCCCATCCTTGCGGGCAACATAGATGGAAATTTCCTGGCGGTTCAGGGCCGAGGGCGCTGTGCGTCTGCCATCGGACCGGTTGACGCCGAAGGCCGCCCATAGAAGCTCAAGCAGCAGCGGCTCCTCCAGCGGCGTGTCGGCGTAGGCGCGCTGGCTCATGCGGGCGCGCAGGGCGGCCTCCAGCGTCTTGCCGCCCAGGCTGGGCGCGCCTTCCTGTTTTGGAGCGGCGGCGGCCAAAGAGGCGGCGCCCATTCCGGCCAGCCCCACGGCCAGGGTTCCCGCGGCGCAAATGAATTTCCGACGATCCATGACGACCTCCCGCGCATTGGCGCGTTGGCTTTCAAGGGGGGGGATGCGGCGGGCAACACGCTGCGCGCCGCCGTTGCAACCAATCGACACCAGCAATCTACACCGTTGCCCGCCGGGACGCCAGAGCCCCCTACGAGGATATGCCGTCCCGGCCGCGACGAAAAAGGCCGCCCATCGCAAACGCGGCGGGCGGCCCGGATCGGTGAGGATGAGCTTTGTCTGAAGCGGCTAGAAGCGGTGCTCCAGCAGCTCCACAAGGGACTGCTCCAGCGCGCTGCGGCACACGTCGGCCGGGCAGCTGTTCACGGCCTTGCAGTCGTCCGTGGCGGCGCGGCCCACGTACATTTCGCGCTTGGGAGCCGCACCGGCAGCGCTCACAACCACAAGCACCCGCCCCTGGCAGTAGTCCGGGGTGGTCTGCCCCAGGGGGGCGCCGCCGCGGTCGGTCTGGCTGGAATAGCCCATGGTGCGCGGCCCCTGCCGCTTTTGCATGCTGCTGCGCAGCTCGCTGCTTTCGCGGTTTTCCGCGCCAAGGCCCCGGTCGGGCAGCCAGGAGTACACGTGTTCGTCGTAGCCAGCGCCCACGGCGGCCGGAGGAACGGGCAGCGATTCGGACATGAGGCCCATGTCCGCCGTGCGCATGTTGCCGCACAGCAGGTGCACGTCGATGTTATAACGGGCGGGGCCGCTGGCGCGCAGCACGTATCCACGGGGAGACAGGGTGCGCGTCACAAAGCCCTCCAGCGAGGGATCGGCGGCCGAGACAAGGCGAGGATGGCCCTTTTCGTCCAAGTCATACAGGTTGACGCGCAGGGTGTAGTCGCCCGCGGCGCGTCCGAACTCGCCCAGGCCCCGCACCACGAGGTTGGGGTCGCGCGGGGCGCAGCCGAAAAGCATCACCAGCGTCGTCAGGATAATCAGGAGGGCCTTGCGCTGCATCTACTGCTCCTTGCCTGGAAATTCGCGCGGCAAAATGCCGCTTTGCTTCCGATAGCCCATCGGGCCCGCTCCGGCAAGCCCCAAGGCCGGCCCGCCCCCCGTTCCGCCCCTCCGTGCGGCGAGCGCCCGGGGCTTGCCAGCGCCCCGCCACGCAGGTAGTAGTGCGCGCATGGCACTCACTCTGCGCGCCAAGGGCCCGCTGGAGGCGCTTCTGCGCCTGGTCGGCATGTTCCTCGTCATGGGCCTCGCCGTGGTGGGCTTCTGGAAAAACAGCGAGCGCAACCTGGAGCGCATCAACGCGCGCACGGCCGCCCTTTCCGGCCTGGCGGACGAATCCGGCGGACTCACCGAGGCCGACCGCACGCACGTGCTGGCGTTCATGGAAGGAATGCGCAAAAATTACGGCGTGGTGGCGCAGGTGCATATCGCCCGCGCAACGCCGCCCCCACCGGAGACCGACGGCAAGACGCTGTTCATCGGTCTCGGGCTGGACGCCAAGACCGCCGTGGTGCGGCTGCCCCCCCTGGTGGACCGCGCACTTGGACCGGACTTCGCCCGCAACCTGGAGCGCGAGCACTTCCCCTTCCACTTCGCCCCCGGGCGCAGTTGGCAAAAGGGGCTGCTCGCCGCGCTGGACCTCATAGAAAGCCGCCTGGCCGCGATAGGCGCGGCGCGGCAACCGCAAGACCCAAGCCCCCGGGCGAAAACAAGCAAGGAAACATCGTGAGCGAACTTCCCCGCGTGACCATCTATACCGACGGCTCCTGCCTGGGCAATCCCGGCCCGGGCGGATACGGAGCGGTTCTGCTGGCCGGTCCGCACCGGCTGGAGCTTTCCGGCGGCTTTTCCGGCACCACCAACAACCGCATGGAGATCATGGCCGTCATCGCCGGTCTGGAGGCCCTCAAGACCAAGAGCGCGGTGGAGATCGTCACCGACTCGCAATACGTCAAAAAAGCCTTCACCGACCGCTGGCTGGCGGGCTGGCAAAAAAACGGCTGGAAGACCGCGGCCAAGCAGCCGGTGAAGAATCAGGATTTATGGAAGCGCCTGGTGCCGCTCATCGAGGCGCACCAAGTGAATTGGCGCTGGGTGCGCGGGCACAGCGGCACGCCGGAAAACGAGCGCTGCGACGTGCTGGCGCGCTCGGCCGCCTCGGCCCGCAACCTCACGCCCGACGTGCAGGGCTAGCTATCCCGACAGCTCCGCGCCCCACTCCCACTGTTTGCGGGCCAGCAGCTTGAACGAGCGGCGGCCATGGACCATCGCCGCCAGCGGGCCCGGCGCGGAGCGCACGAAGCCCTTGATGGGCGCGGCCCCCAAGTGGCGCATGCCAAAAAACAGCGCCCAGCGCAGCCGGTTGGACCACACGAACTCCGGCCGCACCGTGCGGTCCAGCAGGCCCTGGTACTCCCGCGCGGCCGTGATGCCCGGATCGCCGCCGCCTGACCAGTCTGGCCCGTCTGTCTCATCTGGCCCGGCTGGCCCGCACGACAAGGCCCGGCAGGCCGCCGTGCCCGCGTGCGCGCCCGTGGCGATGGCGTAAAAGATGCCCTCGCCGAAAAGCGGCTCCACAAAGCCCCCGGCGTCGCCCGCCAGCAAAAGCCGCCCGGCGCAGGGCCGGGCCAGGGCGTTGCCATAGGGGAGCGGATGCCCGCGCAGGGGCACGGACTCAGGATCGGGAACGCCCAGCAGCGCCAAGTAGCCGCGAAAAATGTCCGAGAACGGCCGCTCGCCGCGCGCCCCCAGGCCCCTCGTCAGGCCGCAGATGCCCACCTTGGGCCCGCGCGGGCCGGGGAACACCCAGCCGTACCCCGCGCCGGGAACATCCGGCCCGCCCACGTGCAGCTCCGGCGTTTGCACACTGCGTGGAAACAATCCCGGCCCGCGCCCAACGGGCAGCTCCACCTCTATGGCCGCGGCAAGGTCCGCGCGCCAAGCGCCTTTATCGGGCGCAACGGCCCGGCGGGTGACGGAATTGGCCCCGTCCGCGCCGATGATGAGCCGCGCGCGCAAGGTTTCGCCGTCGCGGAAGGTGAGCGTCCCGGCCGCGGCGTCGCAGGCGGCCACCTCGCGGCCGGGCAGGGGCACGGCTCCGCGCTCCAGCGCCTGGGCGTACAGCAGCGCGTCGAAAACCGGGCGGTCGATGAAGCGAAAGGGCTCCGCCGCCGCCCCGCGCGCCAGCTCGCGCCCGTTGTGGCAAAAAACATAGTCCGGGGTGGCGTGGAACAGGCCGCCGCGCGCGGCGAGATCGGCCTCGCCAAGGCCGAAGACGCGGGCGAGGGCCAGCATGGTCTTGGCGGTGAGCAGTCCGCCGCACAGCTTGAAGCGGGGATGCGCGGCGCGGTCGGCCAAGCCCACGCGCAAACCCCGCGCGGCCAGCACGGCCGCCGCGGCGCAGCCCGCCGGACCGGCTCCGGCCACCAACACGTCAAAGCCCTTGACCACTGCCCCCTCCATCCGTCAGATTGCCTTGTCCGTGTAGCGCGCCAAGGCTGCGCGGGCAAGCCCCACACCCCCAGAGGTAAGCATGCCACACGCTTCTTTTTCCGCGCTTGTTTTCGACTTCGACGGCACGCTCTCGCGCCTGACCATCGACTTTGACCGGCTGCGCCGCAAAATAACCGCGCTGGCCGAACCGTTCCTCGGCGAAGAGCCGGAGCCCTCCGAACTGCCCGTGCTGGAGTGGATCGACGAACTGGCGACGGAGATACGCGAGTTCGACGAGGACCTGAGCCGCGAGTTCCACACGCGCGGACGGCTGGTGGTGCAGGCCACGGAGCTGGACGCCGCGCGCGAGGCCGAGCTGTTTCCCTTCACCCGGCCGCTGCTGGTTGGCCTGCGCGAAAGCGGGGTGAAGACCGGCGTGCTGACGCGCAACTCCACCGCCGCGGTCAAAAGCGTGTTTCCCGATATTTCCGCCTGCTGCGATGTGTTCATGGCCCGGGAGGACGCCCCCCGTGTGAAGCCCCACCCGGACCACGCCCTGGCCCTGCTCCAGCGCCTTGGCGTGGCCCCGGCCGCCGCCCTGCTCGTGGGCGACCACCCCCTGGACGTTGAGACCGCGCGCCGCGCCGGAACGGGCGCCGCCGCCGTTGTGAGCGGCCACGCCACACGCGAGGAGCTCGCCGCCGCCGCGCCGGATTTTCTGGCCACGGACTGCCGCGAACTTGTGGAACAGCTCCGCGCCGCCGGGATCTTGCCGCTGGCGGCCACCCGTCATTCCTGATACCCAAAGGGCAAAACGCGGAGGAGCGATGCAACAGCGGGTGAAGCGCGAACGACTGCGGCCGGGCATGTACGTGGTCAGCCACGGGCTGGGCACCTTCGACTCTCCTCTCGTGCGCGTGGACAAGCCCCTCCTCGCCCCGGCGGACATCGCCCTGCTCGTTCCGGCCGAGGTGGCCGACGTCACCATCGACACCAGCGTGAACATTTCGCTGCTGGGCCAAGCGCGGCCCGTGGGCGTGCCCATCACCACAGGCCTGGCCGACGAACTGCCAATAGCCCGCAGGCTTTACACAGAAGCGCTGGCCCATGTGCGCGACTTTGTGGACGATGTGCGGCGCGGCACGGACATCGACTACCACAAGGCCGAGCCGCTGGTGGAGAATTTCATCGAAAGCGTGCTGCGCAACGAGACCGCGGCGGTAACACTGTTCAAGCTGCGCGGCTTCGACGAATACACATACACCCACTCCATCAATGTCAGCCTGCTCTCGGTGCTGCTCGGCAAGCACCTGGGGATGGACAAGGCCACCCTGCTGGAGCTGGGTCTGGCGGGCATGTACCACGACGTGGGCAAGGCGCGCATTCCTGAATCCATCCTGAACAAGCCCGGCAAACTCACCGCGGCGGAGTTCCAGGTCATGAAATCCCACCCTCTGGAGGGCTACAAAATCATGGTCGGCCAGCGCGACCTGAACCCGGATATCTTGCGCGCCGTGGTGGAGCACCATGAGCGCAACGACGGCTCCGGCTATCCGCGCGGGCTCACGGGCGACGAGGTCGGCCTGTTCTCGCGCATCGTCTCGGTGGTGGACGTGTACGACGCGCTGACCAGCAGGCGCGTGTACAAGGACGCCATGGCCCCGGCCAAGGCCCTGGGCATGATGTACCTGTGGCGCGAAAAGGATTTTCCCCATCAGGCCATCGAGGGCTTCATCCGCTGCATCGGGGTGTATCCGGTGGGCAGCTTCGTCAAGCTCTCCGGCGGAGAGTACGGCATCGTGGCCGGGGTCAACCCCATCAAGCCCACCCGGCCGGAGGTCAAGGTCGTGATGGACGCCAAGATGCGCCCGCAGATTCCCCGCGTGCTGGATTTGCTGGCGCTGGAGGGCGGGCCCCAGGCCCAGGAAATCGTCCAGGTGCTCAACCCCGCCGAGTTCAAGATCGACCTCGAACCTTTTTTCCTCTCCTAGGTGGCGGGCGGCAGCTTTTGCCGTGCTCCGTAAACATAACATACTGATTTTACTGCATCGCAACTTTGGAACGGCTTTTGAAGTGGAGCCGCTCAAAGGAGCAACCGATGCAGGAAGTCACCTCCACCACGACCGCGGGCAGCCTGGGCGCCAGCTTTGACAAGTTACGCAACAGCGCGCTTGTCGATTCGACTTCGTCCACGCGCGCTTTCTCCGACTTCATGGGCTTGGTCAGCCAGACCGGCTCGGGTTCCGCAAGCGCCATAAGCACGGAGCTGTCCACCGGAACAGCCCCCACCGTGGGGTCCGGGGCGCAAAACCTGTTCACCCAAATAAATGCCGCGCAGGCCACCCCGCCCGTGCAGCCCCTGGTGCAAAGCGATACCGCCAGCACCATGGCCACCACCGTGAGCAACACCACAGCAGCCGCGAACAATGCGGCAGCCACGAACAACACCGCCACCACATCCGGCACCGCCGCAACCGCGAACAACAACGCAGCAGCGAACAATACGGCAGCCAGCACAAGCGGCACAAGCGCCCGCTCCAACACCGAGTCTTCGCTCAACGCGGCGAAGAACACCCCCGTGACCAGGCAGGCCTTCGAGGAGGCCAAGCCGCTGCTCATCAAGGCCGGCGTCACCGAAAAGGAACTGGCCGATCTGAGCGAGCGCGTGCAGGCGGGAACTCTCACCTGGGGGCAAATGGTGCAGACCATGGCCGGGCACACCGCCGGCGCCACCAAGAGCGTGAAGCTCTCCGCCAGCGAAACAGCAGACTTGCAGAGCATGTTCCAAAAGCTCGGCTTCGACTCCCAAAACGCCGCCGACATGGCCGGAGCCATGGGCAAGGGCGAGGGGCTCAAGGTCCTCTCCGCCATTCAGAGCAAGCTTTCCGACGCGTCCGACGACTCCACCCTGGGCATAACCAGCGGCGAGCTCTCCACGTTCTTCAAAGCGCTGCGCGCGCCCAGCGCCACGGCCGAAAGCCTGACGGCGAAGCTCGCCGGCGACACTGCCACCGTGGCCGACATGAAGAGCGCCCTGTCCACCCTGGGCCTGTCCCTGCAGGAGCAGCGCACCAAGCAGGCCGCGGACGACACCGCCACGGCCAAGAGCCTGGCCAAAATCATGGAAAAGGACGTGGCTAAAAACGCCCGCGACACCACCGGCGAAACCACCGCCGACAGCTCCGGCGGCAAGGTCGCCTACGACCTGAAGACCAAGGACCGCAACGACACCAGCTGGTTCAACGACCACGAGAAGAACCAGCAGAAGGCCAGCGACGACGCCTGGAAGAACTTCGTTTCCAAGGTGCGCCAGGACGACTCCGCCCAGCGGCAGAATCCCTTCGCCACCGATTCAGGCTCCTCGGCCAGCGGCACCGGCGCTTCCGGTTCAACCGGCGCTTCCGGCTCAACCGGCCAGAGCGCGGCGACCCTCGCCGCGGGCCACACCGCCAAGGACAGCGACGACGCCTCGGCCCTGAGCCGCACTGCGCAAAGCATGACGGCACAGCAGACCACGGCTCAAAGCGCCACCACGCAAGCCAAGTCGTCCTTCACCAACGTTACGGCCCCCAAGGTGCTCGACCAAGTGACCGAGGCCATGATGAAGGACCTGGGCCAGGGACGCAAGCAGCTCACCGTGGAGCTCGACCCTGACAATCTCGGCAAAGTGCAGGTGATGCTGCAGGTGAAGGGCAAGGAGGTCAGCGCGGTCATCAACGCCGAGGACTCCGGCACCGCCGCCATGCTGCACGCCAACATGGAAGGCCTGCGCAAGAGCCTGGAGGAGAAGGGGCTTACCGTGCAGAACATGGAAGTGCAGACAGGGCTCAGCTCGCGCCAGGATCAGCAGGCGGCGTTCAACGCCAACCAGCACAACCAACAGGCCCAGGAGCAGCAGCAGGACATGTCGCGCGTGCTTTCACAACTGCGCATGATGCGCGCCGATGGCGACGGCATGGCCTTGGATATGCAAAACGTCAATATGCAGGCAATTCTTGCCGATCATGGTCTGCATCTCATCGCATAATGTCAAGGAGAAGAGGCAATGTCGACAGTCAGCTCCACATCAGGTAGCAGCTCTACCAGCACAATAAGCACAACGCATTCCACAACGCTGGATCAGAGTGACTTCATCACCATTCTCCTTGCGCAGCTTCAGTATCAGGATCCGAATAACCCGATGGATGACAAGGAAATGGCCGCACAGCTTGTGCAGTACTCAAGCTTGCAGATGCTGACAAACATTAATGATAGCCTCACTACGCTTGTTACAAACAGCAGCGATGACAACATCACAACTGGCGTTAATTACATAGGAAAGAGCATCAAGAGCACCGGATACAACCTCACCGTCAAGGACAAGACGGTGAGCACGCTTTACTACAGCCTCGGCGAATCCGTAACGGACGCCACGGCGAACATCTACGATTCCGATGGCGACATCATCCAGTCGGTGTCGCTGGGCTCCAAGAGCTCAGGTGACTACACCTTCGTCTGGGACGGCAAGGACACCAACGGCAACACCTGCTCCGACGGCACATACGGCGTCATCATCAAGGCCAACAACGCCGATGGCGACTCCGTGGTCGTGCAGTCGCAAATCAGCGGCGTGGTCACCGGCGTCAAGACTTCCAGCGGCACCGTTTACCTGGAGTTGGAGGACGGCCGCACCGTCGAGCTCGGCAACGTCACCGAGGTCGTCAACACCGCCAGCACCGGCGACAGCACAAGCACAAGCAGCTAGCAACGCACTCAGGCGAATTTTCGGTCGATTCACGAAATCAAGACAGGGGTTCAAGGAGGTCAGGCATGTCTCTCACTTCTTCACTGTACCAGGGCATCACCGGTATGCAGGCCCACTCGCAGGCAATATCGGTCATCGGCAACAACCTGGCGAACGTCAGCACCACGGGCTACAAGGCGTCCAACATCTATTTCGAGGACCTCATCAGCCAGGACATCACCACCGCCGCCGGCAACTCGCAGCTCGGCCTCGGCGTCAAGGTGGCGGCCATCTATGGGGATTTCTCCCAGGGCTCCATCCAAACCACCACCTCGGCCACGGACTTGGCCATCGGCGGCAACGGCTACTTCTGCGTCAAGCCCGCCAACTCCGACGAGACCTACTACACCCGCGCGGGCAACTTCACCTTCAACAAAAACGGCTATCTGGTGGACGCCAGCGGATACCGTGTGCAGGGCTGGGCCATGAAGAAGGCCAACAGCAGCAACACCACCTCCACCGACTACCAGATTTACGGCTCCGCAGGCGACATTCAGGTGTCCAACTTCCAGTCGCCCGCCTCGGCCACCACCAAGGCCAGCGTCATCACCAACCTGGATCCCACCAGCGACAGCCAGTGCGACTCCACGGACGGCAATCCGTTCTTCGCCATGTTCGAAAATTGGGACGGAACCAAGGACACCCCGCTCGACAGCGCCAACTACGGCTACAGCAGCACCATCAAGGTGTACGACGACACGGGAACCTCCCACACGCTGACCGTGTACTACGACAAGGTCACCATGAGCTCCAACGCCGGCAGCGACACGGTGTGGGAATACACCGTCACCTGCAATCCCGGCGAGGACGGCCGCACCATCAATGGCCAATCCGTTGGCAGCAGCAGCTCCGCAGGCCTTTTGATGACCGGCACCATGACCTTCCGCTCCGGCGTGTTGGTGGGCGAAAGCGCCTACACCCTCAAGAGCAACGCCTCCGGCGACCTGCACGCCCTGAGCAACTGGACGCTGGCGGACTTCTCCAGCAGCGGCTATCCGCAGTTCACCGCCAACTTCACCAAGGCCTCCAACGCCAGCACCACCGATTCGCCCAGCGTGCAGAGCATTGCGCTTGACCTTGGCATGCGCAGCAAGAGCAAGAGCTGGACTCAGGGCGCGGGCACGCTTTCCACGCAGGCCAGCGCCGTGGGCGACACCACCAGCAACGCCAGCTACCTGCCCAGCATGGGCAATTCCCTGGTCAGCGCGCTGTCCACCGAGTCGTACGACACGGGCGGCAACTCCACCCTGTACCAAACGCAGGACGGCTACACCGCGGGCTATCTGCAAAGCGTCGCCGTCGATGCCGACGGCGTCGTCACCGGCACCTTCTCCAACGGCCAGGAAATCGCCCTCTACTCCGTGGAGCTCGCCACCTTCACCAACCAATGGGGATTGCGGCGCGACGGCAACAACCTCTTCAGCGAGACGCTGGACTCCGGATCGGCGCTCACCGGCACGGCCAACTCCGCCGGTAAGGGCAGCATCACCTCCAACGCCCTGGAATCGTCCAACGTCGACATGGCAACCGAGTTCGTCAGTCTCATCACCGCGCAGCGCGGCTTCGAGGCCAACACCAAGGTCATCACCACGGCCGACAGCCTGCTCAGCGAAGTCATCGCCATGAAGCGCTAGCCTAAGGCTGCGTTATTCAAGGACCAAAGCCTTACCCCTGTCCGCCCCGTCCGGTTCGACCGCCGGACGGGGCACTTTTTTCGCACGCGGCAAAAAATGCCGCGCGGCGTGAGCGGCCGCGCAAAACGCCGGAATGCCGCCGCGCCGGAACGCCGAGGTGAAGACCGCCCTGACTGGCCGAAGGACGGATGCCCAAGGACGAATGCGGGAGGGGGCAGACGCGGCCGCGTCGCAGGCCGACGGCCAGGATTCGGGCGGAAAACGGCGCGCCGCGATCAACCGTGGAGAAGGCCCGCCAGCCGCTCCAGAAGCTCCAGGGATTCGCTGGTCCAGGCGGGCGCAGCGTCGCGGTTTTTCCCGGCCATTTCCAGGTGCGAGGCCAGCGGCCGCCAAAAGGGCGGCGTGCGGTCCAGCGAGGCGCTTTCGCCACGGGCGGTTTCCATGACGATGCGGCCAAGGCCCGGCAGCGCGCGCCGGACGGCGGCGGCCAGCGCGGGATAGGCGGCGGCCAGGCGTTCCCAGGCCACGGCCACGGCCTCCCACGGCTGCGGCGGCTGGGCGGAAATGCGCCACAGAAAAAAGCTGCGCCAGAATTCCCCGGCCAAATCCGCGGCGCTTTGCCTGCGCCCAGGCTCCGCCGGGCCGATGCGCCGCAAAGTGAAAAGCCCCTCCTGCGTGCGCGCGCTTTCAAAAAGATCCAGCCCGGGCAGGCGCACGCGCGCCAGCCGCTGGCGCGGCCCCTTGAGCAGCAAGGCGGCCAGCGCGGCCACCGGACCGGGAGCCATGTCCGCGCGGCAGGGACAGCCCGGCGTGCGGCAGCTCCAACACCCCCGCGCGCACGAGGCCGAGCTGCGCAGCACCAGATGCCCCGGCTGAAACGGCCCGGTATCCCACGGATTCACGTGCCCCACGGAAAGATTCAGGGTGGGCAGCCCCGTCCAGGCGGCCAGATGCATGGGGCCGGTGTCCGGGGTGATGAACAGCGCGAGGCTGCGGCCGTATTCCACCAATTCGGAAAGGTTCATGCGCCCGGTCAGGTCCACCAGCGGCAGCCCGCTGGCGGCGCGCGCGGCCTGGGCCAGGGGCTTGTCGGCCGGCCCGCCCAGCAGCACGGGCTTGAGGCCGCGGTCGAGCAGCCCGCGGGCCAGCGCGGCGTAAAAAGCCGCGTCCGGCCGCTTGTCCGGTTCGCTTGCGCCCACGAACAACCCCACGCGGCCGTTGCCCGGTTCTGGCGCGCGCGGCGCGTCAAAGTGCGTCAAACGCAGGGCGTCCAGCGGCACCATGTCCATGGCGTTCAAATCCGCCCAATGAAAGCGGTTGTGGCGGCCCTGGCCCACCAGCCCGGCGCGGTAGAGCTGCCAGCCGCCGTGCACGCGCAAAATCCCGTCGGCCCCGCGCACGGGCCCCACCTTCACCTCCGCCTCCAGACCGCCCGCCAGCCGCGCGGCCTCCTCGCGGATGCTCAGGTTCGCCAGCAGGCGGTAGCGGCGGCCGGAAAGCGCGCCCGCCGCCGCATCCCGCCAGGAGATGTAGGTCACGTTGGGGCTTATGGGCACAAGCGGACGAAAGAAGGCGTCCTCGGCCACGATGTGTATGGGCCTGCCGGGATAGCAGCGCGAAAGCCAGAGCATGAGCGGAAAGGACAGGATGAGGTCGCCCATGCGCTGCATTTGCAGCACGAGAATAGGATCCATGCCCACAGCCTAGCTCCTGTCGGGGAAATGCTCGTCGATGGCGGCGAAAAGGGCGCGCAGGCGGTGGACGTAAGTGTGCTGCCCCAGCACGCGCGCGCGCCCGGCGGCGGCTATGCGCGCCCGCGCGGGGGCGTCGGCCAGGTAGCGGGCCAAAAGCTCCGCCGCCTCTTCGGGCCCGTCGTACACGGCCGCCTCGCTTCCGGGCTCGAACAGCCGCTCCAGTTGGGCGCGCCGGTCCGTAAGCAAAAAGGCGCCGCTGGCGGGCACGTCGAACACACGCTGATTCACCGCGCCTTTCATCTGCACGCTGGTGCAGTTGAAATTCACGTCGCTGAGCGGATAGAATCCCGGCAGCTCTTCATAGTAGCCAATTTCCGGGTGCAGGCGCGCGCCGCCGCCGGAGAGCAGCTCGCGCCAGCCGGGATCGCCCGCGATGAGCGGCGCATACGGCAGCGTGGCCTTGATGCAGGAGAGCCGGTAGCCCAGAGTGGCCCGCCAGACCACGGCGGTCTCGTACGCGGTGCGCCGCGCCACGCCCAGCGCGTCCAAGTCCGGCAGCAGGCCGGGCGCGCGCCGGGCCACAAATTCGCGCACACCGCGCGTTTGCGAGGCGGCGAAGGCCTCGGCCAGGGGGACGAAGGCTTCGAGCAGCGCGGGCGTTGGCCGGGCCGCGGCCAAACGCTTGCCTGTTTTGACGAGCATGGAGTTGCCCACGAAGCTCACGCGCGCGCGCCATTCCGGCCGGTTGGCGCCGCGTCCGGGGCGGAAGCGCTCCTCATCCGCCCCAAGGGGCAGCCAGCCCACCTTGCGAAAGCCGAAGCCGCGCACGGCGTCCAGGCTGTCCGCGTCCCAGCTGAGCACGAGGACGTTTTCGGCGTCCGGCTTGGGGAACAGCGGCAGAATGAACTCCGGGTTGTCCACAAACCAGGAGACTATGGGCAGGCGCAGATCACGCGCCAGGGCGTACAGCACGCCCTCGTGGTCCACGCCCAGGTGGTTCACGGTGAGGATGACGTCGGGCTTGAAGGAGGACGCGGCCTCGCGCAGGGTGGAGACGAAGGCCGCAGCGTCCATCTCCCGCGCGCCCAGGTCCAGCAGCAGGTGCGGCGCATCCAGGCGGCGGCAGGCCGTGGCCAGCTCGCCCAGCAAGAAATAGGAGCTGGTGAGCAGCAGCAGGCGCGGCGGCCGGGGACCATGGCTGGAGGCGGCGTTCATGCCGCGAACCCTAGCCGGGAGGCGCGCGGCTGTAAAGGAGCCGACCTCGCGGGAAGCGAGCAGGAGCGCGCCAGAGTCGCGGAGTGCGCGGGATATGCCCGGCTGGGCGCGGCGCGGGCCGGATTTACGCGGACGCGCCCTGCGCGGCGGAAATCGGAGCCACCTGCACGGCGTTGCCGCCGGAGCGCTTGGCCTCGTACATGGCGGCATCGGCCCGGGCCAGCAGGGAATCCTGGTCGTGGCCGTTCTCCGGGTAGCAGGCCAGCCCCACGGAGGCTCCCAGGAACATCCGCCCGCCGCACGCCTCGGGGTCGTACAGCGTCTGCTGGATCTTCTCCGCCACGGGCAGGGCGTCCCCGGCGTGCATCAAGTCAGGCAGAACCACCACGAACTCGTCGCCGCCAAGGCGCGCCACGGTGTCGCTCTCGCGCACGCAGGCGCGCAGGCGCAGGGCCGTTTCCACCAGCACGCGGTCGCCGTGGGCGTGGCCGTAGGCGTCGTTCAGGCTCTTGAAATGGTCCAGATCGATGTACGCGATGGCCACATGTGCGCCGCCGCGCTTGGCCCGGCGCAAAGCCTGGTCCAGCCGGTCGAGAAAGAGCTGGCGGTTGGGCAGACCGGTCAGGTGGTCGTGCAGGGCCATGTGGCGCACGCGCTCCTCGCTCACCTTTATTTCGGTGAGGTCCTGAGCGTTTATCACCAGGCGCTGGCCGCCCATGGGCGAGACCTTGAGCCGACACCAGCGCCGCACGCCGCTCTTGTGCATAAAGGAAAACACGCGCTCCGGCGGATTCTCCTCGGCCATGTCGGCCTCGAGATTGGAGACAAAGGTCCGGCGCTCCTCCGCACCGGGAAAGATATTGTCGGCCAATGCGGCCAGGGAGGGCGTGTCCTCCACGGTGCAGCCGAAGAGCCGCTCCATGCCGGGGTTGCAGTAGGCCACGGCCCCGTTTCGCCCCACCACGGCTATGCCGTCGAAGGAGCCGTGCAGAATGGCCCCGCGCTCGCGTCCCTCCTGCTCCAGGCGGGCGTACAGCTCGGCCAGTTCGCCGGTCATGGCGTTGAAGGCCTTGGCCAGATTTCCCAACTCGTCGTCCGTCTCCACCGGCGCGCGCGCGGCAAGGTCGCCCCCGGCCACGCGCATGGCCGCGCTGGTGACGGCGAGCACCGGCCGCGCCAGCCGCCGCGACAGCACATACACGCCCGCGCCCAGGGCCACAGCGGCCACCAGCCCCACCAGCACCAGCATCAGCGCCAGCCGCCCCGCCGGGGCAAAGGCCTCGGCCTGCGACATCTCGGCGATGAGCGCCATCTGGTAGGCGGGCATCCAGCGGTACACGCCAAGCACCGGCTGGCCGGAGTCGTTGACGTAGAGCCCCTTGCCGCTCTTGCCGGAAAGGGCGCGCACAACACCCTCGGAGTGGGTGCGGCGCTGGCGGGCCTCCATGTCCATGTGCCCCACGGCCACCAGCAGGCTGGAGGAATCCACCAGGAAGGTATCGCCCGTATCGCCCAGGCCCGCGCGCGAGCGGATGATCTGTGCGATGGGCTCCAGGCTCAGGTGCAGGGCCAGCACGGCCTTCAGCCCGCCCGAGGCGTCGCGCAGGGGCATGCTCACCGTCAGCACGGAGCGCAAATCCGGCGAGGGGTAGACACTCTGCACCGAGGGGCCCTGCCGCCCCTGAGTGTAGAAGTTGTACGACGCGCGGTACCCGCCCACGCTGGCCTCCTCCGTGGAGGCCAGCACCTTGCCGCCCGTTGGCGCAAGCACCAAAATTTCCATGATGTCCTGCTGGGAGGACTTGAAGTCGTTCAGCAGACGCATGGTTTCCGGGCCGGGGTGCGCGGGCGCGCCGGGGGCGGTGCTGAAGTCCGGGGAATCGGCCAAGAGCATGCCCAAAAACTTCAGGTCGCGCAGGCGCTCCTCAACCCACAGGGCGAGGTCGGTCTCCTTCTGGCGCGAGGAGGTGCCCAGCCGCTCGAAGACCGCGTCGCGCAGCAGCTCGCGCCCGGCCAGCCAGCTCACGGCGCCGACGCTGGCGATGACCACGAGGGAGAGCACGAAGTACGTGCTCACCAGTCGCGCCACCAGGCTCTTGCGCACCGACCAGAACATTATGCCCCCCTACCGCTTGGGTTCCGGAGCAAGCTTGGCGCGCAGCACCAGCCCCCCTCCCTGAATGCCCACAATGAACGCCGTGCGCTGCGGATCGCCGCCACCCGTGTACGAAACAGGTCCGCTGAGTCCCTCGAAACCCGACAACCCCGCCAAGCCGGCGCGCAACGACACCGGGTCCACGCTGCCCGCGCGCTGCGCCGCCGCAAGCAAAATCTCCAGCGCGTCAAAGCACAGTGCCGTGACTTTGTTCAGCTCCGCGCCGCTCTGGGCAGCCAGGGCCGACATGCTGTCTTGCAGTTTGGAGTCCGCCACGGCGGAGGCATAGTCCGTGCTGTACACCGCGCCCTGCGCCTCGGGAAGGCTATGGAAGCCAGCGTCCGTGTCCCACGAATCGCCGCCGAGGAATTGCCCCGTAAAGCCCGCCGCGCGCGCCTGCGGCAGCTGCCGACTCAAATCGCCGGGGAAATTCGGCAGGAACAGCATCTGCGCGCCTGAAGCCCGTATGCGGGCCAGCTGCGGACCGTAATTCTCCGCGCCGGACTCGTACGCCTCGGCCACGATGGTGGCTCCGGGCCGGGCGGAGAAGGCCCGGCGGAAGTACCCGGCCAAGTCCGCGGAGTAGGCGTCGGCCTCGTCGTACAGCACCGCCGCCCTGCGCACGCCCAGGGTATCATAGGCGTAGCGGGCCAAAATCTCGCCCTGCGCGCTGTCCACCTGGCACACGCGGAAGGCGAAGTGGCGGCCGCGCGTCACGTCCGGGTTGGTGGCCGATGGCGTGAGCATGGGCACGCGCAGCGCCTCCATGGCCGCCGCCACGGGAATGGCGTCGCGGCTGTAGTTTGGTCCAATAATGGCGGAGACGCGCTCCTGCTGGATGAGCCGACTCATGGCGCTCAAGGCCTGCTCCACGCGGGTGCCGGAATCCACCACGATAAGCCGCACCTTGAGTTTGCGGCCGCCCACTTCAAGCCCGCCCTTGGCGTTCAGCTCCGCCACGCGGGTTTGCAGCAGCCGGTGCGCGGTAAAACGCACAGGGGCGGAGATGGGGGCGATCATGCCGATGCGGAACTCGGTTTCCGGCGCGGGCTCCGCATCGCGGCGGGAGCAACCCAAAGCGACCAGCGCGACCGCCACCAGCAGAGCCAGGCCACAGACAAGGGATCTCGGCGCGCGCTGTCGGTGCATATGTGAGCCCTCCCTCGCCCGTGGACGGCAGGCATCAGCCTACGGCTGCGCGCCACCTATTGAAAATTCCGGTGAGTCGCCAGTTTTAAACTATAGGGATTCAGAGCGTGATTGACAAGCGCCAAATCAGGCAAAACTATCCAGCCGCAGCGCCGCCCCGGCGCCGGGCGAGCCTGCGCCCCAGCGCCCCGGCCAGCTGCCTGGGCTCGGGAAGCCCGAAAAGCGCCGCCAGAGCGAAATACGCCACCGCCCACACGGGAATAAGAAAGGCCCACAGCAGATGCGTGCCGGAACTGGCGTAGGCCATGCCGCCCATGACCAGACTGGCCGCCGCGCATTTGAGCGTGGGCGCAAGCTGCATGGGCCATTGGCCCAGCCGCCGCCGCAGCAGAAACGACAGCAGGCCCACGTTGGCGTACGATGCGACCGAAACCGCGAACGCCAGCCCCACATGGGCGAAAAACTGCATCAGCGCAAAGCCCAGCAGAATGTTCACCGCCACGCAAAGCGTGGCCACCAGCACGGGCATGCGCGTGTTCTCCAGCGCGTAGAACGCGCCCACCAAGGGCCGCACCAGGGCAATGGCCGGAAGTCCAATCCCGTAGGCCACAAGCGCGGCCGACGTGGCCGAAATGGCCTGCGGCCCGAAGGCCCCACGCCCAAACAGCAGCCCAATGAGCGGTCCGGCAAGCGCGATGAGCCCCGCCATGGCCGGCAGGCTGATGAAGAGCGAAAGCCGCATGCTGGAGCGGATCACCGCGCGGAACTCGTCCATGTCGCCCTTGGCGGCCAGGCGGGAAAGGCTGGGCAACGCCGCCGTGGAGACAGCCAGACCGAACACCCCCACGGGGAACTGCACCAGCCTGTCCGCGTAATACAGGTACGAAATGCTGCCCACGGGCAGGAACGAGGCCAGCAGCGTGCCCAGCAGCAAGTTGATTTGATACACCGCCGAGCCCAGCACCGAGGGCAGCATGAGCTTGCCCATGCGCACCACGGCGGGGTCGAACCAGCGCCACGGTCCGAACCAGGAGAATCCCAGCCGCGTCAGGTAGGGCTGCTGGAACAGGAACTGCCCCAGGCCGGAGGCCAGCACGCCCCAGGCCAGGGCATAGGCCACGTTCACTCCCAGCTTCCAGCCGATGAGCGCCGCGGCGATGAAGCCGATGTTCAAAATGCAGGGCGCAAAAGCCGGGGCGAAGAAATGGTCCATGGCGTTCAAGATGCCCATGCACAACCCCACGGCCGAAATGAACACGATGAACGGAAAGCAGATGCGCAGCAGATCCGCGGTGATCGCCAACTGCTCCGGGTTCTTGGCGAAGCCCGGGGCGATGAGCTCCGTGACCTGCGGGGCGAAGACGATGGCCAGCAGCGTGATGACCGAAAGAATGCTGACCAGCCAGATCAGCACGGCCCGCGCCATCTCCTGCGCGCGCGCCTCGCCCTCCTCCGCCCGCACGCGCGAGAACGTGGGAATGAAGGCCATGGTGAGCGACCCTTCCGCGAACAGGCTGCGCAGCAGGTTCGGAATGCGGTAGGCCACGAAGAAGGCGTCGGCGAACATGCCCGCGCCCAGGGCGAAGGCGGTGATGAGGTCGCGCACGAAGCCAAGCACGCGCGACACGAGCGTGGCCCCGGCGACAGTGACGGCGCGGCGGGCGATTTGACGGGATTCGGCGTTCATCGCGCCAAGGATAGACTATGCGGCGCGGCCTGTCACCAGCGCAGCGATGCGGGAACCAGGGGCGGGAACCGGGGGCGGCTCCGCTTCCGCCGCGCCTCTTTGCAAGGGGGGCGCGCGCCTTTGCCCCCCGCGGCCGCCGTCGGCATTCGCAAGGCCGCCCCCACCAGCGGAGAAACGGAGGCCTGGGAATCTGGCCGGGACCGGCCCGCAAAAGCCGGAGACGAAAAGACCGGCGCACACGGAGCAGGCGCGAGAAAAAAGGATCAGCCCAGGCGCAGCAACTGGCGGGCGATATCCTCGGGCAGGCGCACCGCCGCGCGCGGCAGGCGGGCAAAGGAAAAGGCGGAAAGCAGCGCGGCGGGCACCGTGGGGCGCGGCGCGGCGATGAGCCCGGCGCGGAAGGCCAGATAGCCGGTGATTGCGGCGGCGCGGACGCCGCCCTCGCGCAGGGAGGCCAGCGTCAGAGACTGGTGCCGTTTGGCCAGGCGTTCGCCCGCGGCGTCGAGCAAAAGCGGCGCGTGGGCATAGGCCGGGGCTGGCGCGCCCAGCAAACGGTGCAGAAAAATCTGCCGGGGCGTGCTGGCGAGGATGTCGTCGCCGCGCAGCACCTGATTCACGCCCATGGCGATGTCGTCCGCCACCACGGCCAGTTGGTAGGCGTACACGCCGTCGGAGCGGCGCAGGGCGAAGTCGCCGCCGCATTCGGCAAGGGTCATGCGCCTGTGCCCGGCGATGCGGTCGTCGAAGGCCACGGTTTCCCCGCCGCCAGCGGCATCCACGCAGCGCAGACGCAGGCAGGGGCGGCGGCCGCCCGCCAGCAGCTCCGCGCGGCGTTCCGGCGAGAGGTTCCGGCAGGTGCCGGGATACACGGGCGAGCCGTCCTCGGCGTGCGGGGCGGCGGCCACCTGCCGCAGCTCCTTGCGCGTGCAGAAGCAGGGGTACACGAGCCCCGCCCGCGCGAGCTTCTCCAGCGCGTCGGCGTAGCGGTTTTGCCGTTTGCTTTGCGCATACGGCCCGTGCGGGCCGCCGACATCCGGGCCCTCGTCCCAGTCCAGCCCCAGCCAACGCAGATCGTCCAGAACCGCGCGGGCGTATTCCGGCCGGGAGCGTTCGGGGTCGATGTCCTCCAGGCGCAGGATCACCCGGCCGCCCTGTGGCCCCCCCTCTGGGCGGCCGGAACGCGCCGCCAGCCAGGCGAGCAGAAAGGCCCAGGCATTGCCCAAGTGCAGCAGGCCTGTTGGGCTGGGAGCCAGCCGACCGACCACGGCGCCGCCCGGCGTGGCGCCGTCTTCGCCGCCTGGCGCCGCCGCTGGCGTGGATGAAGATGGCTCGATTGACCGCATGGGTTCTGCGGCAACATCATCGGGCAAGAAAGTCAAGAGCGGACAGTGGAATCGAACGCGGGTGGAGCTTCAGCGCGTTGACCGGGCGCGCGGCCTCCGCTACACAGGGCCCAGGTAGGCGGAATCAGGCGGAATCCGGCGCGGCCGGGCCTGAAGCGCGCGCGAGACGCGGGGAGCAAGCCCCCGGGGAAAGCGGGGGGAGGTGCACGTGGAAAAGCGGATGGAGACGCGACAGGCGGACGAGCAGGTTTACGGCATCGCCCTGGCCGAGGGCCAAAGCCTTGCCTGCGCCCTGCCGGAGAAAAAGCTGCGCGACCTTGCGTTGCTCCAACTGGCGAACCACTTCGGCCCATTGTCCGCCAGCGAGCGCGAGACCATCGCCAGACGCATGCTTCCCGCCCTTTTCATGCTGCGCCGCTGCTTCGCCCGCGTGCGCAACAAATATTACCGCCGCGAGGGCCGACCCTATCTCAATCCCTTCCACGCCGGGCAATACTGCCTGTTTCTGCACTTTCTCGCCCGCGCCCTGCGCGAGGACAAAAGCGCCCCGCTCTCCCTGTGCGACCGCGTATACTACCTGAACCGCGTGATGCACGCGGTGGACTTGTTCTACGACGCGGGCCTGCCGGACGTGTTCTTTGTGGAGCATCCGCTGGGCAGCTGCATGGGCCGGGCGGACTACTCCGACGAGCTGCTGTTTTTCCAGGGCTGCACCGTGGGCGGCCGTCCGGGCGAGCACCCGGCGCTTGGCCCGCGCGTGGTGCTCTTCGCCGGGGCGCGCATTCTGGGCCGCGCCGCCATCGGCGCAAACACGGTGCTTTCGGCGGGCGCGTCCGTCATCAACCAAAACGTGCCGGGCGACTGCCTCGTGTTCGGCTGCTCTCCGGCGCTCACCTTCAAACCGCTGCCGCCGGGCTTCTTCGACGCGTACTTCCAGCCGCCGGAATAGCCCGGCCCGTCACACCGCCCCACCAACGCGCCGCATGCGGCGGAACGTAAAAAGGGCCCCGCGGGAGCAAACCCCACGGAGCCCTTGAAACAGGCGGAAGCGTTCGGCCTTAGATTTTGTATCCGGCGGCGGTGGCGTCGTTGTAAAACATCTTCACGGTGTCGAGGGAATACTCGTCCAGATCGTATCCCAACAGGGCCAGCTTCTTGAGGATGCTGTTGGTGACGGTGATGATGTGGCAGCCAACCGCGTCGGCCTGGAAGATGTTCAGCAGCTCGCGCGGGCTGGCCCAAATGAGCTCGGAGAGCGGATTGGCCTTCATCAGCTCCACGGCGGCGGCCATGACGGGCACGGGATCCACGCCCGTGTCGGCCACGCGCCCGGCGAAGACGGAGATGTAGCTCGGGGTCTTGGGATCCAGCGCATCCACCACGTGGCGCACCTGGGTCAGGGTCATCAGCGCCGTCACGTTCACCTTCACGCCCTTGGCGGAAAGCCTGCGCACCACGTCGTAGGTGTACTCGCGCCTGGTGTTGCTCACGGGCACCTTCACGTACACGTTCTCGCCCCAGCTGGCGATCTCCAGCGCCTGCCGCTCCATCTCGGCCAGCTCGTCGGAGAAGACTTCCAGCGAGATGGACCGGTCGGGGATGGCCTGCAATATATCCAGCGCAAAGGCCTTGTAATCGCTGATGCCGGCCTTGCGCATGAGCGTGGGGTTGGTGGTGAGGCCCTTCACGAAGGGCTTGGCGTACATTTCGAGCATGCCGGCCTTGTCGGCTCCGTCGGCGAAAATCTTCACGTTCAGCTGGTCGATGGTCTTCATGAGCTGTCCTCGTGAGGGTAAGGGTTGTGGCGGCATGCCCCCGGAAAGGAGGACATCCGCCGCCTCGGCCAGGGAGCCCGCGCGCAGATCATAGCGTTCCGGCCGTTTCTCGTCATAACCGTAGTCGATGAACACCGTGGCGCAGCCGGCGTTTTGCCCGGCCTCGATGTCGCGCCAGCGGTCGCCCACCATCAGGCAGGCGGAAAGGTCGAGTCCATGTTCTTTCGCCGCGTCCAACAGCATGCCGGGCCTCGGCTTGCGGCAGGCGCAGGCGTCCGGCCCGTCGTGGAAGCAGGTGCGGAACTCGTCGAGGGGCAGCTCCGCCGCCAGCCGGGCATTGATGGCCTCCACATCCTCGCGCGCGGCGGTTCCCCGCGCCACGTCCGGCTGGTTGGTCACCACGATGAGCATGTAGCCCGCGGCCTTGAGCCTGCGCAGCGCCTGGGCCACGCCGGGCAAGATGACCACTTCGTCCGCGCGGGCGGGCGGATAGGGCTTGCCTGCCCGAATGACGGAGGCGTTGAGGACTCCGTCGCGGTCCAGAAAAACGGCGCGGCGCGTGGACATGAAAGCTATTTGCCCCCGCTGGCGCTTTCCCACTTGGTCTGCTTGGCCTTGAGCTTGGGATGGCTGACGAGCAGGTGCCAGATGACGGCCTGGAAGGCCTCGGTGTGCGGGGTGATGGTGTCCGGGTTGACCACGGGGATGACCACGCAGGCGGGCGAAACCTTGGCGGTGAAGCCGCCGTCGCGTCCGACCACGCCGGTGACCTTGGCGCCCACCTCCTGCGCGTATTGCAAAGCCAGCACCAAATTGGGGCTGATGTTCTTTTCCAGGTTGCCGCCGCCCACGGAAAGCACGAACAGCGCGTCCTTGGCGTTCAGGCGGCTGGTCTTGAGCCACTCCACGAACACGGTGGCCCAGCCCTCGTCGTTGGTGCGGGCGGTGAGCTCGGAAACATTGTCGGTTGGGGCGTAGGCCTCAACGCCCACGATCTTGCGGAAGTCGTTCACCGCGTGCGAGCAGTTGCCCGCGCCGCCGCCGACGCCCAGAAAAAAGACGCGTCCGCCCTCCTGCTTCACGGTGGCGATGAGATCGGCCACCTTCTCCACTTTCTCGGGGTCCAACAGGCGGATGACCTCCGCGGCCTCGGCCAGGTGCTGCGCTGCGTAGCTCATGGGTTCTCCTTGCTCGAAAAATATTCCTCGGCCTCGCGCAGTCCCGCGTGGGAGCCGATTTCATAGAAGCGCTCCGTTACCACGAAACCCGCCAGTTGACCACTCAAAGATAGGCTGTTGTACACCTGGGCCAAATCCACCGCCGCGCCCGGTGCAACACCGGCCAACGCCGGTGCGGAAAGCACGGAGAGGCCGTAGTCGATGTGGCGCATGGCTGGCGTCGGCGCGGCCTTGTCGTACAGGGTCACGCGGCCCGCCGCGTACTCGGCGTTGCTTTTGTCCCAGCGGTCGGCGTTCTCCAGCACGGTCATCAGCGCGGGCAGGCCGCTTTGCCGATAGGCCGTCTGCACGGCGAAAAAATCGATGGGCAGAAAGCTGTCGCCATAGAGCACGAAGAACTCCCGGCCCAGCAGCGGCAGCGCGGCCTTGAGCGCCCCGCCCGTGCCCAGCGGCGCGGGGCCGTCGGGCGAGTACGCCACCTCCACGCCGAAGGCGCTTCCGTCGCCCACGCTGGCCTCTATCTGCCCGCCCAAATGCCCGGTGCACAGCACCACGCGGCGCACGCCCTGGTCGCGCAGATATTCCAGCTGGCGGTGCGCAAAGGGCCGCCCCGCCACCTCCACCAGCGCCTTTGGAATGGTGAGCGTGATGGGCCGCAGCCTTGTGGCCAGCCCGCCCATGAGGATGGCGACGGGCAGCAGCGCCTCGCGCCCGCTCACGACAGGATGGCCTTGGTGCCTTCAAAGTCGAAGCTGAAGCGCACTTCCTCCAGCCCGGCGTGGGTCATGGCCCGGCGCAGCTTGTTGCGGTCCTCGGCGTAGAACATCAGAAAACCGCCGCCGCCCGCGCCCACGAGCTTGCCGCCCACGGCGCCGTTTTTCATGCCCAGCCCGTACCATTCGTCGATCTGCGGGTTGCTCATGCCGCCGCTGCGGCGCTTCTTGTGCTCCCAGTGCTCGTGCATGATGCGCCCGAACTCCAGCGCGTCGCCGCCTTCCAGCGCGGCCTTGCTGCGGTAGCCCAGCTCCTTCACGTAGTGCAGGTTGTTCAGCATTTCGCCGTCGCTCTGCTTGGTGCGGGTGTTCTGGTCCTTCAAAATGCTGCCCGCGCTGCGCGAAAAGCCGGTGAAGAACAGCATGAGGTTATCCTCAAGGTCGTGCATGGTGTCCACGCTCAAGCCCAGGGGTTTGGCCTCCACCGTGTCGTCTTTATGGAAGGTGAAGCAGGTGACGCCGCCAAAGGCCGCGATGTACTGGTCCTGCTTGCCTATGGGCTCGCCCAGGCGGTCTATTTCGATGTGGCAGGCCAGCTCGGCCAGCTCCTCCGGGTGGATGAGGCGCTTGCGGTGGGCGTACAGCGCCTTCAAAAGCGCGGTGGTGAAACTGCCCGAGGAGCCGAGCCCCGTGCCCGCCGGAATGTCGGCCAAGGTGGTGATCTCGATCTGCGGGGTTTTGAAGTTCAGCTGCTTTATGGCCTCGCGGATGATGGGGTGCTTGACCTCATTGGCCTGGTCCACATGCTCCAGCTGGGAATATTTGAGGAAAATGCCCGGTGTGAAGGGCCGCATCACCGTGACGTAGACGTAGCGGTCGATGGCTCCGGCGATGAGGAAGCCCTCGTGGTCGCGATAGTACGAGGGCAGGTCTGTGCCGCCGCCGCCAAGGGAGATGCGCAGGGGACTACGGACGATGATCATAACCCGACTCCTGATAGATCGTTTGCACAACGGAAAGCGCGGCGATGCCCTCTGCCAGGCCCGAGGCGGGCTGGCGGCCCAGGCGGATGTCCTCCTGGAACTCCGCCATCTCGGCCCGCCCGGGGTTGGCGGCCCAG
>Ga0183100_1000596_pt1 | contig 26074 bp, 24 predicted proteins | sample Biomet2_FD_127789 | JGI IMG/M metagenome (GOLD analysis project Ga0183100, IMG submission 127789) | Microbial communities from bioreactor (seeded with anoxic lake sediment) at LBNL, California, USA - Biofuel metagenome 2 | ecosystem: Engineered > Bioreactor > Anaerobic > Unclassified ...
CCTTCCTCTCCAAGGAGCTGGGGTGCGAGGTGGCGGTCTACCGCGCGGACGACGCGCAGGCCCCCGACCCCCAGAAGAAGGCTAGGGCGGCCCAGCCTCACCGGCCGGCCATCTACGTCGAGTAGGACGCTCCGAAAGGCCGCTCTCGCACGGGGTGCGGGGCGGCCCCCTTAGTCCTATTTTGTTGACCCAGATAAGATTTATTTAATAGCCAGTGTCCGGTCCGAGGGAAGAACGCGTGCCCGCGCAGATCCGGCACGACGGGGCAGGAGGGGTCAAGGACGTTCGCTGGACTGGCCGATCTGATCACCAGGCGGTACAAGCTGATCATCGCGGCCTGGGTCGTGGCCTTGCTCATGGCCATTCCTATGGTGCCGCTGGCGAGCAGTGTCGTCCAGTACGAGGAGACGGAGATGGCCCCGGCCTCCCTGCCCTCCTCCGTGGCCAACGGGTACATATCGGAGAACTTCGGAAGCGTGGCCGACCAGTCGACGACGGTGATCGTGCTCACCTCCCACGATGTGACGGACAACGAATCGAAGCGCATCGCGATGGAGATCGAGAACGCGATCAGCAACGCCTCCCTGCTCGGGGACATCAACCGGGTCGACGTGACCTCCGTCTACACCCTTTCCGAAGATTATGCTCTCAACGTGCTCAAGGCACTGAACTACGCTTACTACAGCGCGAACCTCTCTGCCTACCTGGTCTTTGGCATTCCCGAGGACTATCGGGCGGTGTGGGTGCAGGCCAACGACTCGGCCACCGCCCTGTACGCCGTTCCCGAGGCCTACGCCCGGACGTGGTCGGACGTTGCCGCGGCGAACCCTACCTTCACCGTCCGAGAGGTGGACGACGCCACCTACCGCACGTTCCGCCCCCAGCTCGAGGAACGATCGCAAGACATGGGCGCATCGGAGGGTGCCCTGCTCCTCGAGTGGTTCCAGGCGTTCGCCGAGGGATGGAACACGACCGATGCGACCGCCCTCACGCCCGAGCAGCGGGCCTCCGCCGCCCATTCTGCGGCCTTCTCGCCGTTCCTTGAGGGCATGGACCTTTCCAAGGGGGAGAGGTCCTTCCTGGTCCAGGTCAACGACTCGTTCGCCGCGATGGCGGTCGACCGCTCCAACGTCAGCGCGTTCTCCAAGTCGGTCTTCGATCGGAGCGTCGAGGCTGCTATCGCCGCTCTGCCCTCGGAGCAACAGGTCGTGGTCCGCGAGTACGTGGACGCCGTATGCGCGTGGTGGGCCTCGTCGCCCGGGGAGCCGTCGGACGAGGTCTTCGAGGCGGGCGTGCTCGATACCTCCCTGGGCTTCGGGGAGAACATCGCTGATCAGAGCACCAGGGAGCTCTTCCTCGGTTCCCGCGCCGCGATGGGGAATCTGTCGAACTACGACGATCCGGCCGTGCGCGCCTCGCTCATCGCCCACTATGTCGCCTCCATGCCCGCCGTGGCCGACCAGCTCGCCCCCGAGCCCTGGGTGGTGGCCTTGGCGGGGGAGATGGGCTCTTTCGACCTGGGAAGGGCCAAGGCGTTAAGTCGGGCCATCGTGGCCAACTCCTCCCTGGACCATCTTCCGTTCAAGCTCTCCTCGGACCTCGTCGGGCAGCTCGTGTCGGCCGACCGCTCCACGATGCTGGTCGCCCTGACCTATGCGGACATCGATGGCGACATGCACCCCGGCCGGGAGTGCGTCAGCACCGTCCGCGCCATCGTCACCGCCATCGCTGCCGGTTCATCGGTCCACTGCTACGTGACCGGAACGGACGCTCTGAACACCGATATGGAGGCCAGCACCTTCGAGGACCTCAGGGTCATCGAACCGATGACCATCATTCTGGTGCTGGTCCTCATCGGGCTCTTCTTCCGGTCGTTCGTCGCCTCGTCCATACCTCCCATGTCCGTGGGCGTCGCGCTGGGGCTGAGCTATGCCGCCGTTTACATCATGGGCGCGTACGTGCTCACCGTGCACTACGCGGTCCTGACCCTATTGCTCACGGCCACCATGGGGGCGGGCTGCGACTATTGCATCTTCGTCCTGTCACGGTACCGGGAGGAGAGGAGGAGGGGAAGGGATAAGGACGGCAGTGTTCGTCAGGCCGTCATCTGGGCCGGCGAGAGCATCCTCACCTCGGGGGCCACGGTCATCATCGGCTTCGGCGTGCTGGCCATCGGGGAGTTCTCGCTCTTCAAGTCCCTGGGCGTGGTGCTGGCGCTGGGGATCTCCATCGCCCTGATGGTGGCGCTGACCCTGCTGCCGTCGATGCTCGTCCTCTTGGGCGACCGGACCTTCTGGCCGGCCAGGATGGACCGGCCGGTCAGGGCGAGGCCGAGGCCGGGATACTTCACCCGCAGCGCGGTCCTCTCCATCAGGCATGCCAAGGTCCTGCTCGTCGCTGCCGTCCTCATCTCCGTTCCGGCCACCTGCCTGGCGCTGTCGGTGGATACCAGCTACGACTACATCGGCTCGATGGCCGATACCGAGAGCAAGCAAGGGCTACTGGTCATCGAGGACGGCTTCGGCGGGGGGAAGGTGACCCCTACCCAGATCGCGGTCGAAATGGACTCCCTGGTGACGGTCAATGGTACATACGACCCGGCGGTCCTGTCGTCCATCGAGAGCCTCTCGGCGACCATCGCCGGCCTGGACAACGTGGAGCGGGTGACCGGTCCGACCCGGCCATACGGCGTCCTGGTCGACTTTGCCAACGCTACCCTCATGGAAGGCTACAGCGCTATCATCGGTACCATGGTGAGCGAGGACAACAGGGCCGTCCTTCTCACCATCACCTTCCAGGCCGAACCGTTCGACATGCGATCGATCAACAGCATCCAGGAGCTGAGGGACGTCGCCATCGTGGCGCAGGGGACGGGCGGCATCGATAGGGTCGTGGTGGGAGGAGCGACCGCCTCGATGTTCGACATCGCGGCGATGGTCGAGAGGGACTTCGTGGACATGGCCGTCCTGGCCATCGTCTGCATATTCATCGTCCTCATGATGGTCATGGGCTCGGTGGTGAGCCCCCTGCGCTCCATATTGACCATCCTGCTGAGCATATCCTGGACCATGGCCGTCGCCTTCCTCCTGTTCCAGGAGGTCCTGGGGCAGCCCATATTGTACATGGCCCCCATGATCCTGTTGCTGGTCTGCCTGGGCCTGGGGATGGACTACGACATCCTGCTGACCACGAGGGTGAGAGAGGAAGTGACCAGGGGAAGGAACAACGACGAGGCCATCGTGCACGCGGTGGAGCAGACCGGAGGGATCATCACCGCCTGCGGGGTGATCATGGCCTCCGCCTTCGGCTCGATGATGCTATCGAACGGCTACCTGCTCAAGGAGTTCGGTTTCGTCCTCATGTTCGCCATCCTGCTCGATGCCACCATCGTTCGCATCTATCTTGTACCGGCCATCATGTCCCTGCTCGGCAAGTGGAACTGGTGGGCCCCTGGCCTTCTCAAGCGGAGGAACGAGGAGCACGACCGAAGGAGGCTGGACGCCCTCAGGGATGCTGAGATGATGAGCCCGGGCGAGGGCACCGTGAAAGGGAGAGGCAGCGATCGGTGATCGTCCCCCGCTTGGGCATAAAACATATCATGCAATAAGGCGGCTCACTCCCAGCGCTTGAAAAGCTCGTGCTCCTGCTCCAGCTGGTCGAGTATCTTGCCGACGACAAAGTCGATCATCATCTCGATGTTTCTCGGTCCGTGGTAGAAGGCCGGGGAGGCCGGCAGGATGGTGGCCCCGGAGCGGGCGAGGCGGAGCTCGTTCTCCAGCATGATGACGTTAAGCGGGGTCTCTCGGGGCACCAGGACGAGCCGGCGGTGCTCCTTCAGGGTCACCGAGGCGGCCCTGGTCAACAGGCTGTCGGAGACCCCGGCGGAGAGCTTGGCGATGGTCGACTGCGAGCACGGGCAGACGATCATGGCATCGATGACGTGCGTGCCCGAAGCGGGCGGAGCGAAGAGGTCGTGGTCGTCGTAGACGTCGTCGGCCAGGGAGCACAGTTCATCATAGCCGAGATCGGTCTCGTGCTCCAGGACCTTCCTGCCCATGTCCGACACGATAAGTTCCTTCTCTCCCTCGAGCTCCTCGAGCAGCCTGATGCCGTATCGTATCCCCGAGCAACCGGTGATGGCCACGACGTAACGCATGACGGTAGGAACGGCCAGGGGCTATTATTAGCTACCGCGCCCCAATATCGTCCCGTGCCGAGGGGAGCTATGAAATAGGTGGAATGTCTGTCCTACTCCGGACTTGGACGCTTGGCGAGAAACCGCGCGAACGTCCAGCGCTCTTTCCAATAATGGTCGTCGTCTCTCTCCAGTGGTGTCTAACCCGGGAAACGCTTTTATACGACCTCCATATTAATGCCGTAGGCATTATCCACATTAGGATAGAATTAAATGTCATTTCGAGGTAGATCAGATGGTCACAGTCTATGATGTCCCGCCGGAGAAGCTCATTGCGAAGGCCGCGGCCCAGCTCAAGCAGATTGATACGATAAAGGCCCCGGACTGGGCAGAGTTCGCCAAGACCGGAAGGCACACCGAGAAGGCCCCGGTTCAGGAGGACTGGTGGTACACTCGGTCCGCTTCAGTCCTTAGGAAGGTATACATGAAGGGGCCCATCGGGACCTCCAGGCTCGCTGGGGAGTACGGCGGCTTCGCCGACCGGGGCTCCAAGCCCAACAGGGCCGTTAAGGGAAGCCGGGCCATCGCCCGCCGTTGCCTGATACAGCTCGAGCAGTCCGGCCTCATCGCCAAGCAGAAGAGGGACGGAAGGGTCATCACCCCCAAGGGTCAGGCCATGCTCGACAACGCCGCAAAAGCGGTATATGACGAGACCCATTGAAACTGATTACGAGTGATCAAGATGCAGGATGCTGAACTCGAGGAACTTCGACGCCGTAAGATGGCGCAGATGCAGCAGTCCCAGGAAACCCAGCTCCAGCAGCAGGCCATGATGGCCGAGCGGCAGAAGCAGATGGAGCAGGCACGCCAGGAAGTGATGAGAAAGGTCCTGACCCCCGAGGCAAGGGAAAGGCTAGCCAAGGTCAAGATGGCATATCCGGACGTTGCCGCCGCGGTAGAGGACCAGCTCATTCAATTGCTTCAGATGGGCAGGATCCAAGATCAGATCGATGAAAATACTCTGAAGGCCATCCTCAGGAAGGTATCGCCTCAGAAGAGAGATATTAAGATAGAAAGGGTGTAATCCAATGACCAGGAACAAGCCGTCAGCAATGAAGACCCGCCTGATGAGGGCGGAAAAGTCCAACCGCAGGGTACCTGCCTGGGTAATGATCAGGACCAACAGGACCGTTCTCCGGCATCCCAAGAGGAGGAGCTGGAGGCAGAGCAAGCTCAAGGAGTGATCTCCATGGATGAGAAGGTAATGAACATCACGCTCAAGAAGACGAAGGCGGCCCCCCGCTCCAGGAAGGCGAAGAAGGCTATCAGCGAGATCCGGAAGCATGTCATGCGCCACATGAAGGCTGAAGAGGACAAGATCTGGATCGATCACCGCCTCAACGAAGCTATCTGGGCCAACGGGATCCAGCACCCTCCGATGCACATCACCGTGAAGGCGGTCAAGTTCGAAGACGGCCTGGTTGAGGTCTCCCTGCCGGAAGACGCCACCGTGGAAGAGTAAGCACGGTGCCGGCATGATGAAGCTCTCTAACTACAACGGAAACCCCTTCATCGGAGTTTACTGTGTGGCCAACGAGAGCCTTTCCCTGGTCCCCATGGACGCACCCCCGGGCCTTGTCTCGGACATCGAGGAGGGAATGGGCGTGAAGGCGATCTCCACTACCCTGGCCTCCTCCAGCATTCTCGGTACTCTGACGGCGATGAACTCGTACGGGGCCATCACCACTGGCATGGCGACCCTGGCAGAGGTCCGTCCCCTGAAGAAGCACCTGCAGTTCAAACGGATCAAGGACCGCCTGAACGCCTGTGGGAACAACATCCTGGTCAATGACAATGCGGCCCTGGTCAACCCCGATCTCGGACGCACCGCGATTAAGCAGATCGAGGACATCCTCCAGGTGGAGGTCGTGCAGGGCATGGTGGCCGGCCATAAGACGGTCGGCTCGGTGTGCGTGGCCACGAACAAAGGTGTCCTCTGCCATCCCTCGACCAGCAAGGCCGAGCTGGAGATGCTCCGCTCGCTCTTCAAGGTACCCACCGCGATAGGCACCTTGAACTACGGCGCTCCGATGGTCGGAGCGTCCATGATCGCCAATTCCAAGGGCGCGGCGATCGGTTTCCGCTCCACGCCCATAGAGATGGGCAGGGTCGAGGACGTACTGTTCCCGTGACCCCGCCAGCCTTTCCCTTCTTCTTTTATAGGCATATCCTTCGAGCGAAAGCATATTCTGCGAGGTCCGGTTTCTATGTTCGTGACCGCACCGGGACCGAGATGCGATGTTAGCAGGTACAGGCTGAGGAAGGATGAACTCCAGTTCTTGATCATCGACGTCCAGGAGCGACTGGTGGCGGCGATGCCGGAGAGAGAAAGGGTCGTGACCAACATCGGACACCTGGTCGCTCTTGGGAAGATGTTCGCCATCCCCGCGGTGGTGACGGAGCAGTATCCCCGCGGCCTTGGGCCCACCGTCCCGGCCGTCGCCGAGGCCATCGCCGGCACCAGCGTCATCGAGAAGCTGGAGTTCTGCTGCCTGGAAAAGTGCGAGGTGGCCACAAGGCTGGCGGACTCCCAACGGCGCCAGGTCGTGGTCGTGGGCATGGAGGCCCACGTGTGCGTGCTACAGACCTGCCTTGACCTGCTGGCCGACGGCTATACTGTTCACGTCGTCCGGGACGCCACGTGCTCCAGGTCGGCAGAGGACAAGGAGAACGCCCTGGAGATGATGAGGGACGCGGGGGCGGTCATCACCACCACCGAGACGGTCCTTTTCCAGGTCCTGCAGAGGGCGGGCACCGACGAGTTCAAGGCCATCTCCAAGCGCATCAAGTGAGCTTCACGGAGAGAAGACCCAGTACTCGGTCGTGGGAGGAAGGTCCTCCCGGCCGAAGTCCACCTCGTTGCCCACCCTCACCACCGCGTCGTTGGGGAGCCCCTCTAGGAACGGCTCGATGGTCTGTACCGATATCGACAGGCCGCCCCACCGGAAGTGCATGGGGACCGCCACCCGGGGGCGGAGCTTGGCGACGAGGGCCTTGGCCTGCGCCCCATCGATGGTGAACACCCCGCCCACCGGGATGAAAAGGATGTCGATCGGCCCGATGGCGCGGACCTGCTCCTCGCTAAGGTCATGGCCGAGGTCGCCGCAATGGCAGAACCTCATGCCGTCCATCTCGAAACGGTAGATGATGTTGCGCCCTCTTCTGGCCCCGCCTTCCTGGTCATGGAACGTGGGAAGCCCGAAGATCCTGACGCCCCTGAGGAAGCGCTCCCCGGGGTCCCGAACCACCGACGGGTCGCCCTTCACGATGCGAACGCAATTGTGGTCGAAGTGGTCGTGCGTCACCAGGACGATGTCGGCCTTGACCAGGGGGGTCTTGATGCCTATGGACTTGCCGTCATGAGGGTCCGTGACCACGGTCACCGCGTCCTTGATCTCAAAACAAGAGTGACCGTGCCATATTATTCTCATGAGTTCACTCCCTGGAGAGGGTCTCTCTAAAACGGACCCCGCAGGAAGGGCACTTGCTGTCACTGTCCGACACGATCTCGTGGCATACTGGGCAGAGGATCGTCTCGTTCTCGCCCTTCTTCCTTCCCCTGGTGATCATCGGCAGGTAGCGGATGACCGCGTATACCATGAGGAGGGAGGCAAGGATGGAGATCCCCCAGGCCAAAACGCCGGTCAGGATCCCGGCCGATACCACGTATATGTCAAGAGCATAGACGCACAGGCCCATGGCCAGAAGGCCACCGGGCACGAACTGGGGCATACCCACCACCTTGTGCTGGGGCAGGCTGCTCGCGGCCACCGCCGGCTCCTCCACCGCGATCGGAGCCGTTGATACCTGGGGTGCTGGCTCCGCCGGAATAGCTACCGGTTCAGGGGCCGCCACGGGTGCGGCCTCAACGGCAATAGCAGGGGCAGGAGGCTCAGGCTCCGCCTCCACCGCTACCTCCGCGGGCTGAGACATGACGTCACCCTGGTCGTCCAATGAAAGGTGGGGAGGTACCTCAAGTCGGACCCCGGGCTTCTTCTCCGGAGCGGGCATCTCCGCCGGCTTCCTTATCGTAAGCTCGATCTTGGAACGAAGGGCGTTGTCGATGTCGGGAACCTCGACGTTCATGCCGATGCGCTCGAGATCGTTGACCTGGCCCATCCAATCATCCGATGCTGCCTTGAAGTCCCAACCGCAGAAATCGCATTGGTACGCCCCCTGGCGATTTCTGAGTCCGCAACGGGGGCATTCCTTTAGACCAGATGACCTATCCATGGACCTGCCTTCGCGTTGCATTATCATCCATTATTATAATCGTTTTGCCAGGAAACTCACATTTTGAGAGGCCTACGGGCGTCGTGTGGACCGAGGCGGTAAAGGTCGCGCTCCGCCTCGCCCCCTGGCTCGATGATTGGGCGGAAGGACGAGCTATCGGCTTTCCTGCCGCCATCAAATCGGATAATGATAATATACGTTGTTTGACAAGGCATGAGCGATGCTAGCTGTTCCCCAGCCTAGGCTCCCGCCCAACGGTGCGCCAAGGGCCCGACTTACACTATCGATGCACCGCCACCAAAAATTAATTAGAATGTAACTGGATAGGTAATATAAATGAAGACCCTCGTTCTCTGCGGGGACCGGGACGACGACTTCGGGGTCAAGGCTGGCCTGAACAGCCCCTTCGTCGGCCGGGAAGAGAATCTCAAGGCGGCCATCGGCCTGGGGCTCAAGGACGCCGAGGATTCCGACACCAATACGCTCCTGGCAGCCATCAGCCTCTACGATGAGATGATAAAGAAGGGCATGGACGTCGAGATCGCCACCCTGTGCGGTGACATCCACGTGGGCTACGAGAGCGACCTGGTCCTGTCAACGCAGCTGGAGACGGTCCTTGGCCTGGTCAAGCCCGACCGAGTGGTGCTCGTTTCCGATGGAGCGGAGGATGAGTACATCTATCCGGTCGTCTCGTCGAGGGTCAAGGTCGATTCGGTCCGCAAGGTGTTCGTGAAGCAGGCACCGACCGTGGAAGGCACCTATTATATTCTCATCAAGATGTTGAACGATGAGAAGATCCGTAAGCGCATCGTCGTCCCCATCGGCCTGGCATTGCTGGTCTTTGGCATATTCGCTCTTCTGGACCCGCTGATCCAGCTCTTTCAGGGTTCGGCGGAGGTGTCCTTCACCAACATGGGCCTGGCCATGATCTGGGCGGTCGTCGGCTTTTACCTCATCATGTTCGCCTACAAGGCCGGCGATAGGGCCAGGGAATGGTGGCGGGAGACCCGCACGGCGGTGCAGCAGGGAAGCACCATGATCCCGTTCGCCGTGCTGTCGGTCATGATCTTCCTTCTGGGAATCCTGTACGGCCTGGACGCGGCCTTCGCCGATCCGGAGACGGAGCTCCTGGAGATGGTCGTGCTCTTCGCCGGCGGCTTCATGTGGATGTGCGTGTTCGCCTACTTCACCTTCGAGGTCGGACTGTTCATCAACGATTACCTGTCTAAAGGGGTGCTGCAGTACTCCTACCTAGTGGCCTCGGTCACGATCTTCGCCCTCGGGTTCATCCTCCAGGGAGCGCTGGACGCGACCCAGGTGTTCTTCGGGTTCCGGGAGTACGACCAGGCCGTGATATTCTTGGAGATCATCGCTGGGTTCCTCCTGGCAGTGTTCGGCGCCCTGCTGAACACCTCCCTCCGGGGGATGAACGGCAACAAGAACGGCTCCGAGGCTGGCGAGAAGGTGGAGAGCGCCGAGTAGGTGGTCGGATGGACTTCCCGGAGTGGGAACCACATTACCTCAGGATCGTCAAGGAGTTCGGCTTCTCGGTGCAGGAGGATGAGCACGCCGCTCACAGGCTCCAGGCGCTCGGCAGGGGCAAGGGGCAATGCGCCCCTGACTGCCTTGGCCGGAGAATGGGGAAGGAGGTCACCGTGGCCGGCGACGGCCCTAACCTCGAGCGGGAGCTTCTGGAAGCGCCCCCCCGGGGGACGATCATCGCCGCGGACGGGGCCACCTCGACGCTCCTGCATTCGACGGGCAGGGTGCCAGACATCATCGTGACCGATCTGGACGGGGACGTTGCCGATCAGCTCTCCGCGAGCGCCCAGGGGGCGGTGGTGGTGGTGCTAGCCCATGGTGACAACATCCCCGCGCTGGAACGGTTCGTACCCTGGTTCACCGGGCCGCTCACGCTGACCACCCAGGCGCGCCCGTTCGACGGCGTCTACAACTTCGGAGGATTCACCGACGGGGACCGGGCGGTGATGCTGGCAAGGCATTTCGGGGCGAAGCAGATACGGCTCGCGGGTTTCGACCTCGAGAACCCCCGGCCGAAGGCAGGAAGGGACCCCTCGGTCAAGCGACGCAAGCTAGAGGAGGCCCGCATGCTCATTTGGGACCTCAACCCCCGCGATGTTACGTTAATCGGTCGATAATGACCAGCACGGCGCCCATCCGACCCGGGACCGGATTTCGTATTTTTCACGTTCCAGGCGCAGAGCCTTTGTTTCTTTTTTTGATAAATTCGGCGTATTCCATCTGTTATAAATATTTATATATTGCTATTTATTTATATGCTGGGTATCTCAATCATTTTAAGAAATGCCCGATAATTATTATATAGCTTTGCTGTGATATCAAGCTGTCATGTCTATCCCGTTTTTCACAGGGAGGACATAAGGAGGAAACTGTATGGAAGGTAGTGCTAGTGCACCTGCTGTAAAAAAACGCGGCATAAGCAAGAAGGTCATAGCCATTGTGCTGGTGGCCGTCATGGTTGTCGCCGCTGTAGGAACCGCACTTTGGCTTATGGGAGGGGCCAAGTCTAGCTATGACCCCACCGTATTCCGGTACGGCACAATATCTGGAAATTATGACAGCCTGGATCCTGCGTACGACTATGAGACGGTCGGCGGCGAGATCCTACAGAACGTGTACGAGACCCTGGTCTGGTACAATGGTTCGTCTGGTTCGGACTTACAACCAATGTTGGCTACGAAAGTCCCGACTATGGCCAACGGGGGCATTTCATCCGATGGTCTGAACTATACATTCACCATCCGTGACGGTGTCAAGTTCAGCGACGGGACCCCGCTCACTGCCCAGGACGTAAAGTACTCGTTCGACCGCGGCCTTATGCTTAACGACCCTGACAGCGCCTTCTGGATGTATGGCAGCGTTCTCATCCCTGACTACCAGAACGCATCCGCATCATCCTACAATGCTGACGGTACCCTCGTTCCTAGCATCAACCAGACCGTTCTGGACCAGCACATCTGGGCTCACGACAACATGGTTCAGTTCAACCTGACCCACTCCTACCCGGCATTCCTGACCACCATCGCCTTCAATGCGGGCTCGATAGTCTCTCAGAAGTATGTCGAGGACAACGGTGGCCTCACCAAGGCTGGCTATGATTTCATGGCGGCTAATGCTATGGGTACCGGGCCATACAAGGTCGGGGAGATCAAGACCGACTCCTATACCAAGCTGGTTGCCAATGATAACTACTGGAGGGGCGCCCCCAGTCTGAAGACCATCATCATCACACAGTATGCCGATATATCGGCAATGAAGATGGCCTTGCAGAACGGGGACCTAGATGCCGCAGCTATTCCCCGTTCCCAGGTAGCTGATGTTAATAACATGGCCAACGTCGTTATCGATAACAAGAGCATGTCCCTTAACCTCGACTTCATCGGCCTGAACCAGAAGCTGAACGTGACCGGTGCTGACACCAGTACAATGAACGTCCCGTCCAACTTCTTTGCTGATCCCAATGTGAGGTTGGCGTTCGCTTACGCCTTCAACTACGATCAGTACATCAACACCACCATGCAGGGCATGGCCATTCAGCCTAACAGCGCCCTCCCCAAGGGTCTATTTGGCTACGACGCCAGCATCCCGGTGTATGAGTACAACCTGACGAAGGCGGCCGAATACTTGAAGATGGCCAAGAACGGGACCACTAACAACTGGCTGGATGACGGCTTCAAGATTGAGCTGTACTACAACTCCGGCAACACCGCCAGAGAGACCGCCTGCCAACTTCTGAAGTCCGGTCTGGAGCAGCTCAACAGCAAGATATCGGTGACCGTCAAGGGCCTCGAATGGTCCGCTTACATGGACTACAGGAAGGGCCACAAGATGCCGGTTACTTTCCTTGGCTGGGCCCCGGACTACGCAGACCCTGATGACTATGTGGCGCCGTTCTATCTGTCGACTGGGACCTATGCGTCCATGGTCGGTTATAGCAACGAGTCCCTCGACAACGAGATCCTGGCTGCCGGGCGGGAGATGAATGAGACGGTCCGCGGGCAGATGTACCACAACATCAGCATGGACATGCAGAAGGAGTGCGTGTTCATATGGACCACCCAGGCCACCAACTTCTTCGTCTCTTACGACTACGTGCATGGATATAGCTACAACCCGCTGTACTCCAACCTCTACTACTACGACCTGAGCAAGGTCGACAAGAAGTAAGGACGAAGGAGAAACCTCTTCAAACCTTTTTTCCATTTTTATTTATGGTAATGTTGCAATGATAATGTTTTGAGCATCTATCCACAAAGACTTGCTTTTATCCTTCATCGGACACGATCAATCATGGGTCCGAGAGGTCCCAAACCAATCCTTCCAGTGGTACGAAGTGGATGTCAACGTTGCAGTGAAATCAAGGCGGTTGGTGATAATTATTTGTATCTGGTACCTTATCCCACGACCATAGATAATCTAAGTAAAAAATTAAATGGATTCATATAGCGTTAAGCGGTTTGGCCAGGTGGTACTGATGCGGCTATCCAGTTATATTATCAGAAGATTGCTGTTGATCATTCCCGTCATCATTGGGGTCACTTTGATCGTCTTCATGCTGACTAGGATCGCGGGCGACCCAGCGGCAGCATACATCAACGAAAAGATGAGTGAATCTCAGATTGAACAGGTCCGTGAGAAGTACCATCTAAACGAACCGATCTGGGACCAATACCTGTATTGGTTTCAAGGCATCCTTCAGGGGGACTGGGGGTGGTCGAAAACCGACTCTAAACCAGTCCTTGACGCCATAGCTTATCATTTTCCCGCAACGTTCGAATTAGCCTTAGTGGCTATGGTTCTCAGTGTCTTCATTGGTATATGGCTAGGTACCAAGTCCGCCATCAGGAAGGACAAACTGTTCGATCATGGCACCAGGGTGGTCTCCCTGTTCGGGGTCTCTATTCCTGTATTCCTTCTAGGTCTGCTCTTGCTTGACCTATTTTACTTCCAATTGCACCTTTTCCCCATTCATGGGCGTATTAGCGAATCATACGTAGTTGCTGGCACGGTGCCCAATGGTCCGACTGGCTTCTACCTGATCGACTCCCTTGTGGCGGGCGATTTCCGCATGTTCCTCGATGTCGTTTGGCACCTCATACTGCCGGCGATCACTCTTTCGCTTGCTAGCATCGCTGTAATTTTGAGGATACAGAGGAATAGCATGCTGGAGGTCCTCGGCTTAGACTATGTTAAGACGGCTAGAGCTAAGGGGTTGGATGAAAGGACTGTAATCAACGTCCATGTACGCAAGAACGCACTTATACCTACCACCACGGTCATCGGGCTAACCTTTGGGGCGTTGCTCGGAGGCGCTGTCCTTACCGAGTCGGTCTTCGCCTGGCCTGGCCTAGGGAGATGGTCGGTCAGCTCCATCGGCCGCATGGACACCGCCTCCATCTTGGGGTTCTGCATGCTGGTCGCCCTAGTCTATGTGCTGGTAAACCTCATTGTGGATATAGTGTACGCCTATCTTGATCCGCGGGTCAGGCTGGGGTGATATTCTGGTCACCGCTAACGAGAAGATGTCAAATGTCCGGGTCAAGGATAAACTCTCGACCGAACATAGACTAATCGATAACATCAAGGCCGAGCTCAAACCACGTTTGAAAGAGTGGAGGAACTCGTGGTCGATGATTCGTAACAACTGGACCGCGATGGCTGGGGTGATCATGGTTGGCTTCATTGTCTTTGTTGCCCTCGCCGCTCCCCTTCTCGCACCACCTCATGGTGACAGAGACCCGCTGCAGATTCCTGCTGACTTTCAGTTCCCAAAGCCCCCCTTTCAAAGCGGGGAGCCGATCTTTGGAACTGGGGCTAATGGCATTGATATGTACTACGGCATTGTGTGGGGCGCGCGTACCACAGTGACCACTTCATTGTACGTCGTCCTCACAGCTGCGCTCATTGGACTGATTATCGGGGCTATCGCAGGTTATTACGGAGGCAAGGTTGACGAGATTCTCATGCGGCTCACCGATATCTTCCTCTCCATGCCCGCCCTGATCATGGCCATGGCCATCGCTTCGATCCTGTCGCGCAGCCTGGAAAACATGATGTTCGCGCTTATTATCGTCTGGTGGCCAGCGTACGCCCGACTGATACGAGGGCAGGTCCTGACCATAAGAGAGAGCACCTACGTGGAGGCTGCCAAGGCCATCGGGGCAAAGAGGAACAGGATCCTGTTCAGGCATATCGTCCCGAACTCCATCTCGCCCCTCATCGTGAACATCACCCTGGACCTCGGCGCGGTCGCCTTGACTGCCGCCAGCCTGAGCTACATCGGTTTCGGTGTTCAGCCCGGTTACGCTGAGTGGGGGCGAATGATATCTGATGGGCAGAACTGGTTCATGAGTATCGTCTACTACAATGGTGTCGCGTACAATCCCTGGTGGGTGATCTTCTTCCCCGGTATAATGATCCTGATATTCACAATGGGCTGCAGCCTGATCGGTGACGGCCTCAGGGACATCCTCGATCCCAGGAGCAGGAGGTAGACACCATGGACGCAAGCTCTATCATCGAGATACAGGACCTACACACCAACTTCTACACCAAGGGAGGCATCGTCTACGCGCTGGACGGCGTCAACCTGAGTATACGCAAGGGCGAGACCCTCGGCCTGGTGGGGGAGAGCGGCTGCGGGAAGAGCGTCACCGCCAACTCCATCATGCGGCTCGTGCCCAGCCCGCCAGGGAAGATCGAGGGGGGCCGCATCATGTTCGGCCTGCCTCCGGGGTACAGGGCCCACTTGGAGAGGCTCCTGGACAAGGAGGCCGCCAAGGGGTTCAACGACCCCGAGGTCGTGACCGCTCGGCAGGAGTTCGAGGAGGCCTTGGCCGCCGGCGAATATCCCATCCCTGGGCTCAGCGACATGTACACCAACTACCGTTCGCTGGAGTCGAAGAAGGGAAAGAATGATGTCGAGGTCGTCGACGCGCGCAACAAGCTCCTTCAGTCCATGGGCGAGATTAACATCCTGGACCTGGCCCAGGTGGACCTGCAGAGGATTCGCGGCAAGGTCATATCCATGATCTTCCAGGAGCCGATGGCTTCCCTCAATCCAGTGTTCTCCGCCGGTGATCAGATCGCCGAGGTCATTCTCCTGCACGAGCAGAAGGACCTCACCGCTGCCGCCCTCAAGAACCTGGAGAGGAAGGAAAAGCTAGTGCACCACAACGAAGGAGCAGACAAGCTGACCGATCACGAAGGCAACATGACCTGCTCGAACTGCGGAGCCAAGGTGCAGAGGGAGATGGACCACTGTCCTAACTGCGACCGGTCGTTCCCCATCCGCCATGTTCCGTTCTTCACCCCGCTGAAGCTGAAGGTCCTTCACAATATCTACAACAGGATGAGCGAGAACCCCAACGACGGGTTGCTGTGGCTGATGTCCAAGACGCCGCTGGTCAAGAGGTACCGGAAGCCGTTGGAGGGCGAGGCGTTCAACCGGGCCATCGGGATGCTCAGGATGGTCAGGGTGCCCGACCCAGTAAACGTCGCCACTTCCTACCCCTATGAGCTCTCGGGAGGTATGCAGCAGAGGGTCATGATCGCCATGGCCCTGGCCTGCAAGCCGCAATTGCTGATCGCCGACGAGCCGACGACGGCGCTCGACGTGACCATCCAGGCGCAGATCCTCAAGCTCATGAGGGAACTGCAGAAGGACACCGGGACCACGATCTTAATGATCACCCACAACCTCGGCATCATCGCCGAGATCTGCGACCGCGTCGGGGTCATGTACGCCGGCAACATCGTGGAGCTCACCTCCAACCAGGAGATATTCAAGGAGCCCCTCCATCCCTACACCCAGGGGCTTCTCTCGGCGATCCCGCGCATCGACCAGGAGCTCCCCCGCCTGGAGATCATTGAAGGCAGCGTCCCCAATCTTTCCAAGCCCCCCGCGGGCTGCCGTTTCCATCCGCGATGCCCGTACGCCATGAGCATCTGCAGCAAGGAGAAACCGGCTATGATCGAGATAAAGCCAGGCCATTCGGTGGCCTGCCACCTGTACACGGAGGCGAAACAATGACCGACGCCGATATACTGATCGAGGTCAGGGGGCTCAAGAAGTACTTCCCCATCCGCGGCGGCCTGATGTCCAAGAGCTCGAAGACGGTCAAGGCCGTGGACGACGTATCGTTCTACATCCGCAAGGGCGAAACTCTCGGGCTGGTGGGGGAGAGCGGCTGCGGGAAGACCACCACCGGGCGGTGCATACTACATCTCACCAAGCCGACTGGAGGTAACATCTACTGGAAGATGCCCAGCGACGTCCGGGAAAAACTGGACCGGCTGGAGCAGCGTGAGGCTGAACTGGAGGCCGACCTCGGCGGCAAGGAAGAGAAGGACGGGGACCCGGCTGTGAGGAAGGAGCTAGAGGAGGTCCGGTCGGAGCTGGAGGGCATAAAGAAGGAGTGGTCCCTGGAAGGCCGCTCGCCTGAGGAGCTCAGGCAGATGAGGAAGAACATGCAGATCGTGTTCCAAGATCCTTACTCCTCTCTCAACCCCCGCATGCTCATCAAGGACATCGTGGGCGAGCCCCTTTTGATCCACGGGGTCGCCAAGGGACAGGAGATTAAGGACAGGGCCATGAGCCTCATGGAGGCCGTCGGCCTGAACCCCGAGCACCTCTACAGGTTCCCCCACGAGTTCTCCGGAGGACAGAGGCAGCGGATAGGGGTCGCCCGCGCACTGGCGCTGAACCCCGAGCTGGTCGTCCTCGACGAGCCGACGTCCGCGCTGGACATGTCGGTGCAGGCGCAGATCCTCAACATGCTGAACGACCTGCAGGATACCTACGGACTTACGTACCTGTTTATATCTCACGACCTGAGCACTATCCACTACATGTGCGATCGCATCAACGTGATGTACCTCGGCAGGATCGTCGAGTCGGCGAGCAAGAAGGACCTGTTCAACCGCCCGCTTCATCCGTACACCAAGGCGCTGCTTTCCTCCATCCCCATCCCCGACCCTGACCTGAAGAAGGAGAGGGTGCCATTGGCCGGGGAGATACCGTCGCCGGCCAACCCACCCACGGGGTGCCGGTTCCACACCCGGTGCAAGTACCGCCAGGCAAAGTGCGAGACCGATTCCCCGCCCCTGATCGACATCGGCAACGAACACTTCGTGGCCTGTCACTTTTGGGAAAAGCAGTAGTATGGCGCACAAGCGCAGGATCGTGGTAGAGAGGAAGGAAACCCCGGTGGAGAAGGAGCCAGAGCCACTTGGCTGGAGGGACTGGCTCCTTCGGAGGTACGCCCGCTACTGGTATTGGGTGGTGATGATGTTCATCGACATCGTCATCTTCCTGGAGTTGCCCCGGTCCACGGGCACCGGCTACCTCGTCTCGGGGATGGCCGCCGTGGGCGCGGGGGCCGTCCAGTTCGCCCTGTACTTCCGGATCTGGGGGCGCGGCGCGCCTCTGGGAGAGAGATTGGACGAGAACAAGAGGTAGCAAGGTCTGCCGAGCGCCTGCTCGGCACATTCCTTTCCTGTCTCCCGGCACTTGTTCTCGGGACCGCGAACGCGCTTCCAGGCCTGGGAGAAAACGTTATTATTACTGCGTTCTAATGATAATCCAGAAAGGTATATATGGGGTCGCTTCCAATGATAAAACTATGTCGGTGGTCAGTATGGAGGAGCTTGTCTTAGCGTTGAAAAACACGCTGGGCAAAAAGGGGATGCAGGAGAATGACATCAAGAGATTGGCCGAATACATCATGAGCTTTTTCGGTTACACCGACTCAGTGATAGACAACCGCCTCACCTCGGAAGACCGTGACGTCTTTTACATGCTGGAAGAGGAGGGGTTCGTGACCACCACGGAGGAAGAGGTCCATCTCAAGAAGGGCAAGATGTGGCGCATCCATTATTGGATCCTGAAAAAGGACCAGATCACGCGGCTATCGTCGATACCGGAGGAGACCAAGCCGGAGGCGGACGAGGTGGCGATGATCTACGAGAACATCGACAAGGACGTATGGGCTCGGGAACCACCTAGCCAGTCTCATTGAGGAACCTCCACCAACGCTTTTAATAGTGCGATGGCATTAGAGCGATAGAGGAAGCGGATGGACGGACTTCTTATCGCCCTTTTGATCATCGCAGCGTACCTTATTATCGCGATCCTGCTCAACAAGAAAGGGATCCTGGCCAAATTCAACATGAGCATGTGGGGTCCGTTCATCATGTGGCGGACCAGTCGCGGCCGGAACCTCATCGACAAGCTGGCCAAGCCATCAAGGTTCTGGAAGGGCTACGCGGCACTAGGCAAGGGCATCATCATCGTGGTCATGGTGGCCATCACCGCCCTCCTGGTCTGGGAGGCCTTCCTGGTGTCCAACATCCCCGCGGACCAGGCCCCCTCCGTCAACATGCTCATCGGGCTCCCGGGGATCAACCCCATCATTCCCATAGGGTACGGGATCCTCGGTCTGGTGGTGGCAGTGGTCATCCACGAGTTCGCCCACGGCATCCTGACCGTGGTCGGGAAGATGAAGGTCAAGGCGCTGGGGATAGTGCTCCTGGTCGTGCCCATGGGCGCGTTCGTGGAGCCGGACGAGGAGGCCCTCGAGAAGGTGGAAAAGAAGAAGCGGACCTCGGTGTACGCCGTCGGTCCGGCCACCAACGTCATCGCCGCCCTGCTCTGCGCGTTCCTTTTCTCCTCGGTCATGGTGTCATCGGCCGAGCCGGTCAGGGACAACCCCGTCATCGTCTCGGTGCTCGACAACAGCCCGGCGGACATCGCCGGACTGGCCTATGGGGACCAGATCGTCAGCATCAACGGGACCGCGGTGCCGGACGGAGGCTATTCCAACGTGAACGCGCCCGATCCCAACACCTCAGTGACGGTGACATACTATCATGGGAATGAGCTGCACGAGGTGCAGGTCGTGTCGGGTGTGGTCATCACCGCCACTTCCACTGACCTGCCGGCGTCCAATGCAGGTCTACGGGCGGGCATGATCCTGACCTCGCTGAACGGTACCGTCATCCGCAACGAGGCGGAGTTCAAGAGCGCCCTGCTGGCGGTCCCGCCTGAAAGCACGGTTCCCATTTCCGCGCTGGAGTACAACTCCACGGCCGGGCAGTATGTGAACGCCGGGGTCACCAGCCTCACCACCATCAGCAAGAACGACTACTATCAGAGCACCTACGGTCAGTCGTCCGACAACATATCGTTCATGGGTGTTAACACCGCCTACCTGGGCGCCAGCACCAACAACCCTCAGGTGATACTTGACCTCCTGGCCCACCCCTTCGCGGGGGCCAATTCACCCGGCGACTTCGTCTCTGACGGCCTGTACTATATCGCCCTGCCGTTCTACGGCCTGCAGCCGCTGTCATCCCCGCTCTCGAGCATCTTCCATCCCACTGGAATATTCTCGTGGATGCCCACTGACGTGTTCTGGATGGTCGCCAACAGCCTGTACTGGATATTCTGGATCAATCTCATGGTCGGCCTGACCAATGCCATGCCGGCGATCCCCCTGGACGGGGGATTCCTGTACCGCGACTGGATCGACACCATCGTGAGCAAGGTCAAGAAGGGCATCGACCCGAAGGTCAGGGACCGCTACGTCAACTCGATCGTGATGACCACCAGCCTGTTCGTGCTGTTCCTCATCGTGTGGCAGCTCATAGGCCCGAGGATCCTCTGAATCATTCGCTGACGATCACGACGTCCTTGGCATTGCACTCCGGGCACATGTCGTAGTCCAGTGCCCGGAAGTTGGAGGCCACCTCGTAGACCGAGCCGCACCTCTTGCATCTCTTGAACGCGATGAGCACCGGGGTGAAGTGATCGCACTTCTCGACGATCTCACCGCGTCTATAAATGCACAGGTCAGCCGAGCAATTATCGCATAGGCTGCGCCTGCTCAGGTTCATCCACAGATGTTCTCCGACCTTGACCCGTCCCATCTCGTCACCCCGTGACAACGTGTGTCGATGACCCCCACCCGTATATAACCACGTGAGGGAAGTATCGACGAAAAAGAAATGAAAGGATGATGGAAAAGGTTTGAAAATAAGGAAAACAAGGCGAGGGTAGGCTCAGCCGATGTTGTTCCTGTACCTGTCCTTCAGCTCGCCCATCTTGCCCTTGTTCCAGCCCTTGGTCTTGGAGAAGAAGCCAGTGACCCGGGTGATGCCCTCGATGTCCGGGGATCCGCAGTACGTGCAGGCCTCGTGAAGGCCCCTGCTCGTCCGCCCGCACGATAGACAGGAGGTGAACTCCGGGCTGAAGGCGATCTGAGAGTTGGAGGTGTTCTGGAAGGTCTTGATCACGAACGCCGCGATACTCTCCGCGGGAGGTTTCGATTCCCCCAGCCACACGTGGGTCAAGGAGCCCGCATCGATCAGCGGGTGGAAGAGGCCTTCCTGCTTGACCCTCTCGATGGCCGATATGGGCGCCCCGACGTTCATGTAGGTCGAGTTGGTGTAGTAGACCTCTCCGTTCGACTTGTTGCCCTTGATGACGGTGGCCGATTGCAGGGGATAGTACTTCATATCCAGCTTGGCGAACCGGTACGCGGTCGACTCCGCCGGCGTCTGCTCCAGGGGCATCTTGAGGCCATACTCGCTCCCGATGCGCTCGGCCTCCTTCTTCATGTACGCGATGACCTTCAGGCCGAACTTCAGGGCTTCCTTCGACTCGTGCATCTGCTGCCCGGTGTGGTACTGGACCATCTCGTTGAGGCCGACCATGCCCACGAGGAAGGAGGACTTCTTGATCCGGTAGTAGGTCTCCCCGTCCAGGTTCATGGTCAGGAGGGATAGCGGGCCGTTCTTGCCCATGTTGAACAACTGGGTGATGAACTCCCTCTTCTGTATGTGGGCCTGAGCGACCATCTCGATGCGCTGGGTCAGTAGCTCGAAGAGCCGGGCGTCGTTCTGGTGGGCGTCATAGGCGACCCGGGGCAGGTTGATGGTCACGTTTTGCATCGCGCTGTACCGCATCTTCCAGGGGGTCTTGGCGTCGTCCAGGTCGCTCTGCTCCAGCTTGAAGGCCAGGCGGCAGCACTCCGAGATCTTGGCGGTGCCGCCGCGGTCGAACACGAAGTAGGTGTTGCCCTTGTCCGACGCGACCTTGGAGATCTTGTTGAGAAACTCCTCGTGACCCTCGGTCTTGAAGAACTTCTCGGTCATGTGCACGTTCGGTTTAGGGAAGAAGAACGGCCGCCCCATGGCGTCGCCCTCGAGGTACACGTCGAACAGCGCGTTGACGAATCTCTGGGCCTCGGGCATGTAGTCCTCGTAGTTCTTGCCGGTGAACTTGCCCTCCGGCCCTATCGCTGGCACGCCGACGAAGTGGTCAGGGCATTCCCAGTACAGGTTCAGGTCGGAGAATATGCTCTGACCGCCCCTGGCGACCGCCTGCTGCGCGAACTCGTATATGAGGATCTGCGCAAGCTGCTTCATGCGCTTGTCGTCGACGTCCACGAGGTACGGGGCGAGGAACAGGTTGAAGGCGTCCCAGCCGATCGCTCCGGCAAAGTGCCCCTGCAGGGCCGCCGAGAACTTGATGATCTGCTCGATGAGCACTTCGGGATGCTTCGCCGGTTTCGCGATCGATAGGGCGTTCGGGAGGTTCAGCCCGAACTTCTTGACGTATTCGATGCTCTGTCCCGAGCAATAAGGGCGGTCGACCATGCCCAGGTCATGCAGGTGGATGTCACCCCGCATATGGGCGTCAGCGAGGTCCTGCGAGAAGACCTCGAGGAGGGCGAACTCCTTCTTGATGTTCTCCGCGAGGGTGAGGTTGGTCGCCTCCGGCCCGTGGGGGACGTTCGCGTTCTCCTTGTTGGGCATCATTATGATCTGCCTAGCGTCATAGAGGGGGACGCCAAGACGGGTGTGCTGCTTCCGTATCTTTGATAACCCGTACTCAACAAGCTTTGCGTTCGTTAGTTCTCTGATGAGAGGAGCGGTAATCATGTCGATCTCGAGCTCGGAGATCATCTTTTCGACCTCGCGAGAGATGATCGCTGCGGCATCCTCGCTGATGGTCGTTTCCCTGATCAGAGCATCGTAGATCTTCGAACGGTCCCACTTCTTGAGTTCCTCATCCGAGGTCCTAACAAACAGGGTTAGTTCGGTCGACTCCTTATCACCGTAGATATCTGTCGATCTTGCCATAGGATCCGATGCTTTCATTATATCACACATGCCCATCCAAATTAATTCGCTATAAGAGGCAAAAAGAGCTATCAAGCCTATGGTTTAAAGTAATTTTTGAACGCGTTTTGGAGCGGGATTTGGTAATAAACTAATGCAAAAATGTCCATCGTTCCATGCTATCGTTACCATGTTTGTTATCAGATGCGCTGTCCAGATATCAAATTTTAACAGCGTTATGGCATGTTAATCCGCGTTAATTGAGGTCGAGTTATTATTGTTCCTGATTATAGGAAATGGTACTAAATAGGATTTTTTTGATTTGATATGCTTGATAAAATACTTAGTATTTTAATAAGGTTTTCCGGATGCTCATAAACATGCATCGCCCCCTTTCGGCGAAAAAATGCCGATAGCGGATCAGGAACAAGTACCTCGGACCTGTCCGAAACCGCGTAGGAGCTCATTCTTTTTGGCGCATGCAAGTCCGGACGAAATGCCCCTTTTTTCAGGCATTGTCCATGCTCATAATGGGAAAGCCGTAGACCAAGTTATTTAATGTAAATGTTTGTTACCATGTTGGTTACCAAATGACCGACCCAGACAAGGCATTGAAGGAAGATATTTTCGACATTCTAAAAAATGACGGAAAGTCCATCAGCGCATTGTCGCGGGACCTCGAGGAGCGGGGGATCAATATCCACCGGCTGATCCTGACCGGTTACCTGCGAGCATTGACTGATTATAACTATCTACGGGAGAAGGAAGTGCCCCCGGCCAAGGTCTACGTGCCGGTGAAGGGGAAAGATAAGGACATCTACGAGATGGTCGGCGAGTTCTCCCGAAAGCTGGAGACCGGCCCGGAGGCTGATCTTCTAATACTATATAGCTTGAATCGTCTGTTCAAGCGGCCGGTGTTCTTCGAGGAGCTGCGAAAGGCCGGGGTCAGGGACATGCCCTCGAACAAGCAGGTGGGGATCGAACGCCAGGAGGCCAAGAAGTTCATCCAGAGAGCGGGCCTGAAGGTCAACGACCTCAATCTTGTCTACAAGCACGACGATCCAGCGATGGCCTCCCGTTATGAGGACCTGCTCTCGATGGTCTTATGCGACCTGATGTCCTTCTCAAGGCTGGTGCGAGACACCAAGCAGACCAAGCTGGACTTCTCCGAGGCCGGGCCCTGAGCCTGGGTCGCCGCCCAGATAATGTATTTATGCCACCAGGCCATTGCGAGGTCATGGACCTTCAAGGGCTGGTAGATGGCATAAGGAACTACCCGGGCGTGACCCGGAAGAGGACCATCTCCGAGGTCATCAGCTTTTTCCCGCTCATACCTAACAAGAACGTTCTGGCCGCATATGGCGAGGACGCCGCTGTGATTAAGTTCAACGACGACGTCCTCCTTCTTGCCGCGGACGGCATCATGGAGTCGCTGATGAAGGCTCACCCCTTATACGCCGGCTACTTCGCGGTGCTGGTGAACCTCAACGACATCTCGGCCATGGGAGGCGTTCCCCTCGCGCTCGTGGACATCATATCCATGAAGGACGAGAAGGTCTGCGCCCAGGTCATGAAGGGCATCGAGGGCGCCGTTCAGAAGTTTGGCGTCCCGGTGGTCGGCGGCCATACTCACCCAGACTGCGCTTACAACGCCATCGACATCGCGGTCCTGGGGACCGCCCGTCAGGACAGCGTTATATACTCGCACACTGCCCAGGAGGGCGACGACATTATCTTTGCCATGGACCTTGATGGGTTCTTCCCTGCCTCCTTGCCCTTCGCCTGGGACACCACCACGAAGAAGGATGCGGAGACCTGCCGGCGTCAGATGTTGATCATGAACGAGATCGGTCGGAAGCATCTGGTACGCTCGGGGAAGGACATCAGCAACCCCGGAAGCATCGGAACGCTGGGCATGCTCCTGGAAACCAGCGGGAAGGGCGGGGTCGTCAACATCGAGGACATCCCTCGGCCTGACGGAGTGGACCTGGCCCAGTGGATAAAGGCCTACCAGGGATGCGGCTTCGCCGTTACCTGCGATCCGCACAATTCCGCCCTGGTCAAGGAAACCTTCGCCACGGTGGGGGTGACCGCATCGGTGGTCGGCAAGGTGGACGGCACCAGGCGCCTGACGGTGAGGGAAGGAAAGGAGAGCGCGGTCCTCTTTGACTTCGCCTCGGACAAGATCACAGGATGCGACCCGAGCAAGGTTCCGGTGTACAAGGAAAAGTGCTAGGCCACGAGGGTTGCCGCTCGGATTGGTACGAGTGATCCTGCCAGCTTCTCAGCCCCGCTCCCCTTTGAGCGTTAGTAGTCCACGGTAAGGCTGCTCCCGTCAGGGCCTGACCCGTTCCCCGTGACTAGGGATAGGCATGCGACCCTCCGATCGCACCTCCTATCCGCCTCCAACCCCATAGGACGATGCCTCATAGTCGTTGGCAGGGCCCGCGCCTTTCCGGTTACGACGTCCCTCGCTGTCACCCCCGCTGTCGACGTCTGCGGTGTATAAGGGCGTGCCGAACGTCCCGGTCGAGCCTAGCCTTCCTCTTAAGTTGCTGTACCTATTTATCCTTTCCGACATGCTGGATGGGCCGCAAGATGACCCAGGTTCGATGCACTTCTGCTTTGCCCCTAGCTTGCCTAGATTCTTTTTCCCATCCCGCTCCTTTGAAGGCGGTCCTCGCGCGATGGAAGAGGGCTACCTTGAACCGTCGGACCAAGGATAGTGGGATTCGACAGGGGTCGTTAAAAGGAATTCACGATGGACGGGGATTCTTAGATAATCGTTCGCTTCGTCCCCGGCATCTGTGTCCCGGCCCGCTCGCGCTTCCGCCCAAGGGGTCAGGTGAATCGTAACACATTATCATTTCTGATTTTTATTCTTGATAACAGTAAGTCAGGCGGCGGCGCGAAATATTCGTAGATTCGTTATTGCCAGCGTGTTATCTGGTAACAAATGTGATAACACTTGGTCGTGGGATTTTTATATAATGTACACATTTGTCCGTGTTTGTTACCAGACCCTTCCTCAAACCCAGTCTAAAAAATTAATATAAATATCAAAATAGATTCTGCTAGATGGTAGCGAGCGGGGCTCGAGGGCGCTTGAAAACGCCTTCCGGTCACCGCGTGCGAGGTGGAAAATGAAGGTCTGATGGGGAAGAAGCGTGCGATCTCACCATATAAGAAATAAGCCACATCCCCGGGTGCCTCTGGGAAGCTCGATACCCACTTCTTGCAGGCCCCTGGGGAACATAGTGGTTTTCTGTGCTGACCGTTTCGCCAAGATCTCTCTTGGTCTTTGATCGATGGGCACTTGTTCTTTAAGCGATGCTTGACGGATAGGCATCCGTCCATGCAGCGGTCTCCGATGTGCTGATCATGGGCCGTGGTCCCGGCGCTCGTTCCATATAGCCGCCTTAGCTTCTCATGAAGGTCAAGGTCTCAGTATCTCTTGGGCGAGGTCCTCTCCCCACCCCT
>Ga0183100_1000597_pt1 | contig 25987 bp, 19 predicted proteins | sample Biomet2_FD_127789 | JGI IMG/M metagenome (GOLD analysis project Ga0183100, IMG submission 127789) | Microbial communities from bioreactor (seeded with anoxic lake sediment) at LBNL, California, USA - Biofuel metagenome 2 | ecosystem: Engineered > Bioreactor > Anaerobic > Unclassified ...
TTAAAATTTGGCCTGCAGATTTATTGCGTAAAATATGGCACGGGTTTTGTATTTTTGCCATGACCTTTGCATTTTTTGCCCGTATTCCTTATTACAAAATTTTTAATTCCGGCTATAATCTTATGTTATTTAATGGAGTTAAAGACGATTGGCATGCTATTTATGAAACTGCTGTCAAACAATATCAACTTTATCCACGTTTGATAGGCGTTTTTATAACGTTTTTAATTTTAATTTATGTTTTAAGGCGTATTTTAAACACACAAACTTGGCAGCCGAGAAAACATAAAAAAACAATCATTGCAATAACATTAGTGCTTTTATTTCCATTTATGTATATTGTGCGTTTTGGCGGGGGATATAACTATGATACATCCATGTATTGGGAAAATGCGGCACGCATGAAATCAAATCTACTTAATGAAGCCATTATGGACGATGGACAGGCTTTGTATCGTACTTGGAGTATGTTGCAAAGAATGGAAAACGACGAACATATTAATGTGACAGCTTCTGAATTAAAAGAAAAAATAAAAATATTGGGTGGAAATCCAGAGGCAAAAACCGTTGAACAAGCTTTTTCTCGTACTACTAAGGGTGGGTACTTAAGCAAGCAACCACAGCAAGTGGTTGTTATTTTAGGCGAGAATTATGCATTATGGCCGTTTTTAGAGCGTTATCAAAATCTAGGGTTGGTTGCGTCAGGTGAAAAGCTATTGAGTTCAGGAAAAGTGGCACGCATACCAAATTTTTTAGCTAATGGTAATGGCACCATGACTTCTCTTAAAGGTTTGATTTCAGGCTTAGCAGGGCAAGGCTTGTATGAAAATTATGAAGCTGAAACATATAAGCATCATTATGCTACAGGGATTGGTAATGCCATGAAAAAGTTGGGCTATAAGACTGTTTTTTGGTATGGTGGGTTTAGCAGCTGGCAAGATATAAGTAAATTTACTAGGGCCCAAGGGTTTGACGAATTTCATGGTGCCGAAGATATGGTGGGTACAAAAGCTAGTTCCTGGGGCATACCGGATGAGGAATTATTTGCACACATCAGCGAGTATATTGAAGAACACGATAATACTAAAACGTTTCATTTTATTTTAACCACCAGTAACCATCCGCCCTTTGGCCTAGACGTAGACAGTAAAGGATTTAAACGACAAGAGGTTATGTCTAAGCTGCCACCTAGCATTGGCAGAGATAAAGCAACCATAGACCAATTGGGGCATATATGGTATGCAGATCAAGCTATGGGCAATTTTATTGAAAATACAGAGAAAAAAGATCCTACAGCTTTATTTGTAGTAACTGGTGATCATGCAGAACGTTTTAGTTTTGCCAAAGAAGAAACGCTACAAGCTAATTCTTCTATTCCCTGTATATTTTATGGCCAGGGCGTGCGGGATGATTGGTTTGCCCAAAATGCGACAGGCAGCCATATGCAGATTGTTCCAACATTAATAGAAATATTAGCTCCACATGGTTATAGCTACAGTAGTCTGCTCCCAAGTCTCTTTGATGTGCAGCCTATTAGTTTTAATCATAGACTATGGGGTTATGGCTTAAATATGGGTAAATTAAGCTTACTAAAGGAATCTACCCTTACAGAGGCGCAGCAAAAAGAAGTAGCTAGCTATGCAGATGCTGCCAAGAAGGTTAGTATTTGGCGCATAAAAAATGGCAATGCTATTGAATAGGGCAATATTTTTTAGCTCTGCACATTTTAGTGCAGAGCTGCTTTTTTTGTGGTATATTACTTGTAGGATATAGTAAAAAAAGGGGCGTGGAACTATGATTTATGTTATTATAATGTGCATAGTAAGTTTATGTGTAGCTTTGTTTGCAGTGCAAAATTCTATGACGGTAGCAGTAACATTTTTGGCTTGGAATTTTACAACTAGTTTGGTTATGGTCATATTGAGTTCCCTGATTGCTGGTCTCTTGATTGCTTTTTGCTGGGGCTTGAAGCTTAAGACCCAACATTATTTGCATGACCGCAAACGGCAAGAGCAGATTACAAATTTGGAAGATGAAAATGTCAAACTGCAAGAAGAAATTAAAATGCTAATGTATACGCAAAAACAACGATTAGCAGCACAAAGCGTCAGCAATACATCAGTTGTCTCGGATAAATTGAAAGGTTTGTCTGAAACACCTGTTATTCTAAGTTTCAAGCCTGAAAAATAAAGTATATTATCTCAGGTATTGCTTGAGTGCCGACATATTAGCAATGCATGTTTTGTACTAGACAGGAGAACCTATGTTAAAAAGTGAAATTGAACGGACAGAAAACTATAATTGGGACAGAGCTGAAGAAATTGCCAATGAGCTGAAAATTTCTCCCCTAGTAATAGGTGTCTTGCTAAATAGAAATATAACTGATATAGAGCAGATTAAAAACTTTCTTTATGGTAGTGAGGAACCTTTTCATGATCCGTTTTTACTAAAGGATATGACTAAGGCTGTGGTTCGTATTATTGCAGCCATTGAAAAAAAAGAGAAAATAACCGTTTACGGTGATTATGATGTTGATGGTATTACGGCTAGTTCTCTTTTGTATATGTTTTTAAAAGAACAGGGAGCAGTGGTAGATGTTTATATTCCTAAACGTGAAGATGAAGGGTATGGACTTAATAGTGATGCGCTGGAAAAACTCTTTGCTACGGGGACTAGACTGCTTATTACTGTGGATTGTGGAGTTAGTGGTAATAAAGAGGTAGCAGCGGTGCAAAAAGGAATGGATATAATAATTACAGACCACCACACGCCACCGAAAGAATTACCGGCGGCGTTTGCTATTATAAATCCGCACCAAAACGACTGTAAGTACCCATTTAAAGACTTAGCAGGCGTAGGGGTAGCCTTCAAACTTTGTCAAGGCTTATACAAGTATTTGACAAAAGAAGAGGAGCTGTGGACTGACAAAATAGAATTTGCAGCTATGGGGACGGTAGCAGACATAGTTCCTCTAGTTGGTGAAAATCGCGAATTGGTACGTTTGGGACTTAAACGTATTAAACATACTAAAAGTAAGGGATTGCTAGAACTTATAAAGGTTGCCGGAGTAGACTACAAAAGGGTTACAGTTGAAACCATAGGCTTTGTCATTGCACCTCGTCTTAATGCCGTTGGCAGGTTAGAACATGCTATGAGTGCGGTAGACCTATTGACAACTGATGATAATAATAAGGCGGAAGAAATTGCACAGAAGCTTAATGAAGAAAATATTCTTAGGCAAAGGATTAGTAAAAAAATTTTTGAAGAAGCAGAAGAAATGTTACATAAAGCTGATAGCATAAAAACAGCTATCGTTTTAGCAAAAGAGGATTGGCATGCCGGTGTTGTTGGTATAGTAGCTTCCAGGTTGGTGGACAAATATAATTTGCCAACTGTTTTAATTACTATGGATGGAGAAAAGGCTAAAGGTTCCTGCCGTAGTATACCACCTCTTAATATTTATGAAGCTCTAGAAGGTTGTAAGGAGTTTTTACTGCAGTTTGGGGGACATAATCAAGCAGCAGGACTAACTTTAACAAAAGAGAACATCCCTAAGTTTAAAACAGCTTTTGCAGCAAAAGTTAAAGAGATGATGCCACTAGGAGATTATATCCCTACGGTAACACCTGATTATTTTGTGCCTTTTGATAAAAAAATAACAGTAAAAACTATTAATGATTTAACATTATTGGAACCTTGCGGGGCAGCCAATCCTTTTCCTGTCTTCGCTTTTGCGGATGCTACCTTGACAAACTTTTATACTATTGGTCGTGAGAAAAACCATATGAAGCTTTCCATAAACTATAGTGGAACGCAGTATAAAGCTATTATTTGGAATGAAGGAGAAAACCTCTCTCACTACTATGCGGGAGAACGCGGAGACATTGCTTTTGTTCCTAAATACAATGTTTTTCAAGGTATAGAATCTGTAGATTTACACTTGTTGGCCATTAAACCTTTTCGTAATATTATAGATATGAGGAATGGCAAGGAGAGTAAGAGACATACATTAAAAAACATTTTACAAACCGGAGAAAAAACTGTAATATATGTAAGTAACAAAAATGATTTTGACCAATTAAGTGTAAAGAGTAACTGTCATTTTTTTACCTATGATCAGAAAATAGTAGACAGTGATATTAAAAATATAGTTTTTTATGATTTGCCACCTCTGGCACTTTTGGAAAGCATTGCTTTGTTGCTAAAAGGACGAACATATTTTGCCCTCTACCTCCTTTATAATAATGAAGACATGCTAAGGCGTGAGCGTGAGCTAAGCAAATCTTATCCTGATAAAAGTATCATGCGAGTTAATTATAAATATTTAATTAATTTAATAAAGTCACAAAGTGTCGTGAAAATTGATTCTTTACTGGATCATGCAAAAACTAAAGATTGCTTTTTTACAAAACGTATTTTAACAGTATTTGCGGAGTTGAACTTTATTGATATTTTCCAGGAGCAAATAACTTTTAAATCTTCTAAGCATAATGAATTGCTTAATTCACAAACATATTTCCGGATGTGTGAAGAGTATAAAGAAAAAAAACAAATTTTGAAAAGTACAATGAGTACTTCGGCTTTAGAAATAATGAATAATTGGAAATAAAACGAGAAAGGGGATATCATGGAAGACTTGCGAGCATCATCTGACATAAGTGTGGAAGACTTTTTTGCCACAATAGCTAAATATCTTTCACAAGAACAAGTTGCGTTTGTACGCAAAGCCTATAACTTAGCAGCAGACGCTCATGCTTCGCAAAAACGTGCTTCCGGTGAACCCTATATTATTCATCCGCTGGGAGTGGCAATGATTTTAGCCCAGCTGCAGTTAGATGAATTAACTTTGGCTGCTGCGTTTTTACACGATGTAGTTGAGGATACTGCTTATACTTTAGAACAGCTATCAGAGCTTTTTGGGCCAAAAGTTGCAGATTTAGTTGATGGGGTCACAAAGCTAAGCAAAATTGAATACATATCCAAAGAAGAACAACAGGTAGAGAATTACCGTAAGATGTTCTTGGCTATGGCCAAGGATATTCGTGTGGTTATGATAAAACTTGCTGATAGATTGCATAACATGCGTACAATGCGCTTTATGCCTCTTAATAAGCAGAAATCTATTTCCAGTGAAACCTTAGAAATTTATGCACCTCTAGCTCATCGTCTTGGTATTTATGCCATCAAATGGGAGTTAGAAGATTTATCCTTTCGCTATATGGAGCCTGAGCGCTATTACGAGTTAGTAGAGCAGGTAAAGAATCGGCGACGTGAGCGTGAAGCTATGATTGAAGAAGCTATCACGGAGATGAAGGAACATATTGATGCTGCCGGTATACACTGCGAAATTCAAGGAAGACCAAAAAGCTTTTATAGTATTCATAAAAAAATGCAACGTGACAATAAAACCATAAATGAAATTTATGATCTTTTAGCTGTTCGTGTTTTAGTAGATACGGTTAAAGATTGTTATGGGGTTTTGGGTATTGTTCATAGTTTGTGGCGGCCGATCCCCGGCCGTTTTAAAGATTACGTTGCTGTGCCAAAGTCAAATATGTATCAGTCTTTGCACACAACTATAGTTTCTTCCAATGGGCAACCATTAGAGATTCAAATACGTACCTTTGAAATGCATCGTATTAGTGAGTATGGTATTGCTGCTCATTGGCGTTATAAGGAATCAGGCGGTTCTAAAGTTCCCATGGGCGGTGCTAAATCTTTTGATGCTAAATTATCTTGGTTACGTCAACTTTTAGAATGGCATCAAGATATGAGAGATCCACATGAATTCGTAAATACAGTGAAGATGGATGTTTTTGCCGATGAAGTATTTGTTTTTACGCCTAGGGGCGATGTAGTTGATTTGCCTGTAGGCTCCGTACCTGTTGATTTTGCTTATCGTATTCATACAGGCGTTGGTAATAGCTGCGTGGGGGCTAAAGTTAATGGTAGAATAGTACCTTTGGATTATAGGCTCAGTAATGGTGACATAGTAGAAGTAATTACAGCAAAACAGGCTAATGGACCAAGCCGTGATTGGCTGAATTTTGTAGGTTCATCGGAAACTAAAAACAAAATAAGGCAATGGTTCAAAAAAGAACGCAGAGAAGAAAATATTTCTAAGGGTCGTGAAATGCTTGAGCGTGATTGCAAGCGTTTGGGCTATGAATCAAAAGTACTATTGACCCAAGAGTATTTAAAAGAGGTTGCCAATAAAGTCCATATTGACGGTGGTGAGGAAAACCTTTTAGCTGGATTAGGCTATGGTGGTGTGCCTCTAAATACCGTTATGGCTAAGCTTATTGATCAGTATAAAAACACTCAGAAAAAAAATACTACTAAAGACTTATCACAGCTTTTAGCAGATTTAAAGCCTAGGACGTCAAAAGCTAAATCAAGCCATGGTATATTAGTCAAAGGTGAAGACGGTATCATGGTTAAGTTGTCTAGATGTTGCAATCCTATTCCTGGAGATCCCATTGTGGGTTACATTACCCGTGGTCGTGGTATTTCTGTGCATAGAGCAGATTGTTCTAATATTCTTTCTAACAGAGAAGAAGCTGATCGTATGATAAATGTATCATGGGATATTGCTACTGACGCTGTATATAAAGTAACGCTACAGGTTACTTCGGCAGACCAACCGGGAGTTATGGCCAATATTATGATGGTAGCTTCTGAGTCAAAAATCAATATTAATTCATTAAATGTCAGAACGGATAAGAGCAAAACTGCTATTATTCATATGGGATTGGATATTACTAGTTTAGACCAATTGAATTATATTATTGGGCGGATTAAAAGAGTAAAGGGAATATATAATGTAGAACGGGACATTTCAGGAGTTATAGGAGGTTAAAGTGCGAGCAGTAGTACAACGTGTAACTAGAGCTTCGGTGAAAGTGGATTCCGAACTTATAGGTGAAATAGGCAAGGGAGTACTGGTCCTATTAGGAGTGGGAAATGATGATACTGAGTCTGATGTACTTTTTTTGGTAGATAAAATTATAAGTTTGCGAATATTTGAGGATACGCAAGAAAAAATGAACTTGGCCTTGAAAGATGTTGACGGCAGCATTCTTGTAGTTTCTCAATTTACTTTGCAAGGTGATTGCCGCAAAGGCAGAAGACCTGCTTTTACAGAAGCGGCTACCGCAGAAGTTGCTGAAACGCTATACGAAAAATTTGTGGAATTGTGTAAGCAACGGGGCCTAAATACCAGAACAGGGAAATTTCGGGCGGATATGGCAGTAGAACTTATTAATGATGGACCGGTAACCTTGTTGCTGGATAGTAAGAAAACGTTTTAATATATGGCTGCCCTGAAAGTAGCCACAAATATTATAAATGTAATTAAGGGTGAGCTACACCCGGTATTAATAGGAGGAAAAATGAAAATATTAGTAATGGAAGTTGGAATGATTGGTACTAATTGTTATATTGCTGTTAATGAAGAAACAAATGCAGGTGTTGTTGTTGACCCAGGCGGTGACAGTGATAAGATTTTGAATGCCATAAAAAAGCATGGTATAAAGATTGAAGCTATTTTTATTACTCATGGTCATAGTGATCATATTATGGGTCTTGATGAAGTGAGAAAAGCAACCGGAGCTAAAGTTTATATTAGTGAAGCTGATGAACCTATGCTTAAGGATGCAGATAGAAATTTATCAATGTTTATGGGCCAAAATCAAACATTTGCTGTTGCAGATGAACATTTTGCTGATGGTCAAGAACTGATTGTTGCCGGAATTAAGTTTAAAATCTTGGCTACACCGGGCCATACTCCGGGCGGAGTTTGTATTCTTGCCGATGACGTAGTTTTTTGCGGCGACACAATTTTTGCTGAATCTATTGGGCGCACTGATTTACCTGGCGGCTCATATGAAGATATTATAAAGTCAATTAAAGATAAAATATTGCCATTGGCTGATAATGTGCAATTATTGCCCGGGCACGGGCCAGCAACAACTGTTGGCTGGGAAAGGCGCAGGAATCCGTTCCTGCAATAAAAATTATGATAAAAAACTTTCAAAGCTTATCTAAAAGTATCTGGTTTAAAGTTGCTTCCGCAGTAGTGGCATTGTTTTTATTCTACTTGGTAGCTGGCTTTTTGTTTCCGGTTTTCATGGGTATTGCTTTGGCTTTTGCCCTAAATCCTTTAGTTAAAGGTCTTAGGAAAATACCTTTTCATGGTGGACGTCATTTACCGCACGCAGTAGCAATAATACTATCTTTTATTATTCTAGGTACATTTTTATATGGGGTAGTTGATTTTCTTGTTCTGCCTCTGTTTAGCGAGGTAAACAAGTTGCTGGTTAGATTGCCTATGCTTACAGCGCAGTCAGATGGTGATTGGGGATTTTTCTTTAACCAACAGTCTCGAGCGGCCTTGCCTTCAAATTTACAGACGTTGATTGATAGCGCTTTATCTCTGGCTACCAGCCATGTTATGACGGTGGTGCAGAATTTAGTAACCTCCACATTTGATATGGCGCTGAGTTTGATAGGTCTTGTTATAGTGCCGTTTTTAACTTTTTATTTTTTAAAAGATTGGCGTACTTTGCGTGCAATGACAATTAACATTTTTTCCTATGAAAGCCAGCCTTTGGTGGCTAATATTTTGGATGATATTGGAGAGGTTCTTAGTGCTTACGTTCGGGGAATTTTCAAGTTGAGCATGATAGCAGGATTTTGCATTACTTTGGGCACTTATTTAATGGGAGTGCAATTTTCGCTGGTTTTAGGTTTTATTGCTGTAATGGTAGAAACTGTTCCGGTTTTAGGGCCAATTTTTGGATCGATACCAGCGGTATTTATTGCTTATTCTCAAGATTCTTCTCTGGCATTAAAAGTAGTTATTTTTTACATAGTATTCTATCAGATTGACGGCCAATATATTATGCCTAATATTATGGGAAGATCTATTGCTTTGCATCCTGTCCTTATTATTTTGGGCGTTTTAGTTGGTGGTAAACTTTTTGGTATAGTAGGCTTACTTTTTGCTGTACCTGTGGTAGCAGTATGCAAAGTATTTTATGATCATTTATGGCATATGGATGAAGATATGGCTATCGCCTTGAAAAAACGGCAATAAATTAAGGCTTTTTAGGGTATGTAGCTCTAAAAAGCCTTTTTCTTGAGTTGAATTTACAAAAGTTTGTGTAAATTATTGAAGAAAATGCTAAAAATGTGTTAAAATATTCAAGTATGCATAAACGAAAAAAATATTAATCGTTATTCGATTGGAGGAGTTATAGTGTTAACAGGTGCACCCCGTGGTACAAAAGATATATTACCCGGTTCTATTACAGCCTGGCGCTATGTGGAACAGATGATGCGTGAAGTTTGTGCTGCTTTTGACTATCATGAGATTAGGACTCCCATGTTTGAGCACACAGAACTTTTTCATAGAGGTATTGGTGATACCACTGATGTGGTGGAAAAAGAAATGTACACATTTACGGATAGAGGGAATAGAAGTCTTACACTTAGGCCGGAAAATACAGCTTCCGTCGTACGTGCGTTTGTGGAAAATAAAATGTACGGTGATCTCGTGCCGACGAAACTTTATTATATTGGACCAATGTTTCGCTATGATCGGCCACAAGCCGGACGTATGCGGCAATTTCATCAGTTCGGTGTTGAAGCGTTGGGAGCGTCTTCTCCTACTATTGACGCAGAAGTAATTATGCTGGCGTTGCAGACACTTAAAAAACTGGGGTTAACGGATTTAAAACTAAAAATAAATTCTGTGGGTTGCAGCGTTTGTCGTCCTGTACACAGAAAACTTTTACAAGATTTTTTCCGCCCCAATTTAGATAAACTATGTAGAGACTGTCAAAACCGTTTTGAACGCAATCCTTTGCGAATTTTAGATTGTAAAGTGCCTGAATGCAAAATTATTGCTGAGGGAGCGCCTAAGATAACAGATTGTTTGTGTGATGACTGTAAGACCCATTTTGCAAGGGTTCAAGAGTTATTAACTGTCGCGGGTGTTGAATATGAACTGGATAGTAATTTAGTTCGTGGCTTGGATTATTACACCAAGACTGCTTTCGAAATTCAGTATTCGCCTTTAGGGGCACAAAGTGCTGTATGTGGAGGCGGTAGATATGACGGCTTAGTGGAGGAAATTGGCGGACCAAGTACTCCCGGTATAGGTTTTGCTATGGGCATGGAACGGGTGCTTTTAGCCTTGGAAAAACAAAATCTTTTGCCGGAGGCAAAAAATGCACTTGACGTTTTCATAGTGGTTTCTAACACTATTAATTTGCCTTTGGCTTTTAAAATAATTAATCTTTTACGTAATAATGGATTGGTTTGCGATATGGATTTTCTGGAACGCAGTATGAAAGCTCAAATGAAACAAGCTAATCGTCTTAAGGCACGTAACGTAGTTATTTTTGGTGAAGATGAAGTCGCCAGAGGCGCTGTTGTTCTACGCAACATGGCTACCAGTGAGCAAACAGAAGTGAAAATAGAAGAGCTCCCAATAATTTTAAATAAAACAGAGGTGCAAAATCATGATTAAAAAACGCAGTCATCATTGCGGAGAATTAACCAAACAAGAAGCCGGTACAGAGGTAACTCTTTGTGGATGGGTGGCAAAACGTCGTGATCACGGCGGTATTATATTTATAGATTTACGCGATCGTTCCGGTATTGTACAAGTCGTAGTATCTCCGGAATTTGCTAAGGAAAATTTCCATCTAGCGGAAGATGTAAGAAACGAATATGTTTTACAAGTATCAGGTCATGTTCGGCTGCGTTCTGCCGAAACAATTAACCCACATATTCCTACCGGTGAAATAGAAATGGTAGTAACTGAGCTAGAAGTCCTTAATACTGCTAAAACACCTCCTTTTTATATTAAAGATGGTGTTGATGTTGATGAGAATGTGAGATTGCGTTACCGTTATCTGGATTTACGCAGACCTGAAATGCAACGGAACCTAATATTGCGTCATAAAGTTACCAAGCTCATGAGAGATTATTTAGATAATAGAGATTTTCTTGAAATAGAAACACCTATGCTTACTAAAAGCACACCTGAAGGCGCTAGAGATTATTTAGTGCCTAGCCGTGTAAATCCCGGAAAATTTTACGCTTTGCCTCAATCACCACAAATTTTTAAACAAATTTTGATGGTAGCAGGCATGGAAAAATATTTTCAAATAGTGCGCTGTTTCCGTGATGAAGATTTGCGCGCCGACAGGCAGCCTGAATTTACACAATTGGATATGGAAATGTCCTTCGTTGATGAAGAAGATATAATGGGCCTTATGGAAGGCTTAATTTCCTATATATTCAAGGGAGCCTTGGATAAAGATTTAAAAGTTCCTTTCCAACGCATGACTTGGGATGAGGCAATGGATCAATACGGTAGTGATAAGCCTGACTTGCGTTTTGGTATGAAATTAGTAAATATGTGTGACGCTATTAAAAATAGCAATTTTAAAGTATTTAAAGAGATTGTTGATAAAGGCGGCTTGGTTAAAGCTATTAATGTTAAGGGTTATAGCGCCATTGCCCGTCGTGAATTAGATAGTTTAGTAGAATTTGTAGGTATTTATGGTGCAAAAGGATTGGCTTGGATTATGGTCAATGAAGATGGCACTATAAAATCACCCATTGCGAAATTCTTTAGTGCAGAGGAACTTAAAGAGATTTTGGCAACAGGTAAAGCAGAACCGGGAGATTTATTGCTTTTCATCGCAGACCAAAAACCGGCTGTAGTTGCTCAAGCGTTGGGCGCTTTGCGCTTAGAAATGGCTAAACGTCGTGGTTTAATTGATGAAAAAGCACTTGCCTTCACCTGGGTTGTTAAATTCCCTATGTTTGAATATAGCGAAGAAGAAAAACGTTGGGTTGCTGTACATCATCCGTTTACGGCTCCTTGTGATGAAGATGTTCAATATTTAAGTACTGACCCCGGCCGCGTATATGCTAAAGCTTATGATATGGTGTTAAACGGTACTGAAATTGGTGGCGGCAGTATTCGTATTCATCGTAGAGAAGTACAAAAAGAGGTCTTTAAAGCTATAGGCCTTAGTGAAGAAGAGGCCAAAGAAAAATTCGGCTTCTTGATGACTGCTTTTGAATTTGGAGCACCACCACACGGCGGATTAGCTTTTGGTTTGGATCGTTTAATTATGATAATGGCTAATCGTCCATCTATTCGTGACGTTATTGCTTTCCCAAAAACACAAAGTGCCACAGACCTAATGAGCCAAGCACCTGATGATGTTGAAGACAAGCAATTACGTGAACTACATATTAGATCAACAGTAGTGAAAAAAGAAATTAAAGAAAATAAAGAAAGTAAAGAATAATTGCATATGCAAACAAACTTTGCTAAAATATAAATGAAGAGAATTCCCTGCGATGTACGAGCGAGATTCCGTGTTTTGAGCCAACACATTATTTTTGGGAGCCATGAGCGCCTTTTATTGATGATAAGCCCTCTTGAAGGGACATCAGATGTAAGAGGGAAGGCACCCACCTGCACATGCAGGTTCAAAACCTGGAATATATACGGCATTGTGGGGGTCTTTTGTTTATCTGGTTATATCTGTATGGGAGCAGGGTCTTTTTTTGTTTCGGCTAACCGCAGACTTTTAATAATAACGATATTGTGCCTAAGTGTGTTCTTGATAAATAAGGAAGTGTTTTATGGATAGTTTGTTTTCAACTTTAGCAGAAAAGCCTTTGGCGGATAGAATGCGCCCCCAGACCTTAGAAAGTTTCGTGGGTCAGGAAAAGGTATTAGGTGCAAACAGCTATTTGCGTAGGATGATTGAAAAAGATATGGTGCCGTCGATTATTCTCTATGGCCCCCCAGGTACAGGTAAAACGACACTGGCTAGTGTTATTGCCGAAATTACAGGAAATATTTTTGTTGCTATCAATGCTGTTTCTTCCGGTGTGCCGGAATTACGCAAGCTCATAGCTAAGGCTCAAGAAGCTCTGCATTCTGGGCAGGGACGTACAATTGTTTTTATTGATGAAATACATCGTTTCAATAAAGGGCAACAAGATGTTTTATTACCTTTTGTAGAAAATGGCACTATTATTCTTATTGGTGCTACCACAGAAAATCCTTTTTTTGAAATAAATTCCCCCTTATTGTCTAGAATGAAAGTTATTAGATTGGAAATACTTACACCTAATGAGATAAGTGTAATTATAAAAACGGCATTGACAGATAGGGAAAGAGGATACGGTAAAGAAGGCATTACTCTTACTGAAGATTGCTTGAGAAATATTGCTGAAATTGCCGGTGGTGATGCCAGATCTGCTCTTAATATTTTGGAGCAGGCAAAGACTATGCTGCCTGATGGCCAAAAGGAAATAAATAGGGATATTTTAAGTATGGTTTTAGGTGATGCCCTATTGAAATACGATAAAAATGGTGATTATCACTATGATGTGGTATCTGCTTTTATAAAGAGTATGCGTGGCTCAGATGCTGACGCTGCGCTACATTATTTGGCTAGAATGATTGAATCCGGTGAAGACGTTCGTTTTATTGCTAGGCGTATTATTATCTGCGCTGCGGAAGATGTGGGAAATGCTGATCCTATGGCTCTTGTGTTAGCTAATGCGGCTGCTCAGGCAGCACATTTTGTGGGGCTTCCTGAAGCTAAGATCCCCTTAGCTCAGGCTGTTTGCTATATAGCTAAAGCTCCTAAGAGTAACAGTGCATATTTAGGTATTGCTGCAGCACAAAATGATGTGCGAAATAGGGATTGTGGCACGGTACCCGGGCATTTACGTGATACCCACTATCCCGGTGCCGGTAAACTTGGGCATGGTATAGGGTATCTATATCCACATGATTATCCAGGTGGTTATGTTAAACAACAGTACCTGCCGGATAAATTAATAGACGCGAAATATTATGAACCAAAGGATATTGGCTATGAGGCAAAGTTTAAAGCTGAGCCTCATAAAAAATAAGTCTAAAAGTCCCTTTTCAGCAGAGATGGGACTTTTTTTGTCTATATTAATGTAAAAACATGTATTTTCTGATATAATTTAACTGTGTTTATAAAGGTGGGTGTTATAGTTTAGATGTATTTAATAATAGTAGTTTTCGTTGTGGTAATGTTAGATCAAATTACAAAATATATGATTGTAAGCAATATGACAGAAGGTATGAGTATTCCTGTTATAAATCAGGTTTTTCATTTGACTTTTGTTTTAAATCCAGGTGCGGCTTTTGGTATGTTAGAACATAACCGTGAGTTTTTTATTATCATGGCCATAGCTGTACTAATGTTTGTAGTTTACATGCGCAAAAAAATATTGGAGGAACCACTGACCGTTCAGATTGGTATAGCGTTATTTGTCGGAGGGGCCTTGGGAAACTTAATTGATAGAATGAAAACCGGATTAGTTGTAGATTTTTTTGACTTTCGAATTTGGCCGGTTTTTAATGTGGCTGATATAGCTATTTGTTTAGGGGTAGGAGTAATGATATGGTCGATAATACGCGAAGAACTGAAGAGCAGGAATTAATGCAATTAACAGAAGCCGTAGAAGCGGAAAATGCAGGAATTAGGGTGGATGTATTTTTGGCCGGCGAGTTAGGCTTTTCTAGAGCCAATATACAAAAACTTATCGATGAGGGAAATATAGTTTTTCCCGGGAAAAAATTAAAAGCTAATTACAAAGTTAAAACAGGAGATATTTTTGGCTTTATTCCACAGGAGGCAGTTCCTCTTGATGCCATGGCTGAAAATATACCATTAGACATTGTTTACGAAGATGAAGATATAGTCGTTGTTAATAAAGCTAGAGGCATGGTAGTACATCCTGCCACAGGCAATTACACTGGTACTTTAGTCAATGCTCTTTTATATCATTGTGACAATTTATCCGGCATTAACGGGGTTATTAGACCGGGCATTGTACATCGTTTGGATAAAGATACCTCAGGAATTATGATTGTAGCCAAAAATGATGCAGCACATATTTCTTTATCGGAACAAATACATACAAAAACAGCTAAAAGAACTTATTTTACAGTTGTTAGAGGCAATATTAAAAATGATAAGGGTAGGATAGAAACATTAATTGCCAGAGATACCAAAGACCGCAAACGCATGGCCGTTGTTGCTGTTAATGGCCGCACGGCTATTACGGAATATGAGGTTTTAGAACGTTACGGTAAGTTTACTATTGTGCGGTGCAAACTGCTTACAGGAAGAACTCATCAGATTAGGTTGCATATGGAATATATCGGCCATCCTATTGTAGGCGATCCTAAGTATTCCCCTATGAAAACTTGCTTTGGTATTAAAGGACAGGCCCTACATTCAGAATCGTTAGTTTTTACTCATCCACGTACAGGACAGGTCATGGAATTCACAGCACCCTTGCCTGAGGATATGCATAAAATAGTAACTCGTTTACATAACGGGCAATTCAATTGATGAGGAGTGATTTTAATGAGTACGTCAGTAAAGAAAAAAACCATTATGGATGCAGATGCAATGCGTCGTGCATTGGTTAGGGTAGCTCACGAAATCGTAGAGAAAAATAAGGGTGTAGAAAATATAATATTGGTAGGTATTAGAACTAGAGGAGTGCCCTTAGCTCAAAGAATTGCTGAAGAAATTAAAACCATTGAAAATATTACTTTACCCGTAGGTACTTTGGATATAACTTTGTATCGCGATGATTTATCTACCTTAGCTTATAATCCTGTAGTTCGTGCTACGGAAATAGATTTTGATATTAGCGGTAAGACAGTTGTTTTAGTTGATGATGTTTTATTCACAGGAAGAACTATTCGCTGCGCCTTGGACGCTCTTATTGATATGGGTAGGCCCACTGCTATTCAGTTGGCTGTATTAGTAGATCGCGGTCATAGGGAATTGCCAATTCGTGCTGATTACGTGGGTAAAAATGTGCCTACAGCTAGAACAGAAGCAGTGGATGTTTCCCTGGTAGAACTGGAAAACACAGATGAAGTCACGCTTAGTGATATTAAATAATAATTACGTAGGGTCGGTGTTAACGTGCGTTTAAAATCATTTGAGGCTCATGGCTTTAAATCCTTTGCTGAAAAAGTGGAATTAAGCTTTGAAGATGGTATTACTGCTATAGTAGGGCCTAATGGTAGTGGCAAGAGTAATATATCCGACGCTATTCGCTGGGTTATGGGCGAACAAAGTGCAAAATATTTGCGCGGCAGTAAAATGGAAGATGTTATCTTTTCAGGCAGTAATGCCCGTCGGGCCTTGGGAATGGCCGAGGTCAATTTAACATTTGACAATACTGATCATGCCTTGCCACTGGATTTTGACCAAGTGGATATTTGCCGTCGTGTTTACCGTAGTGGTGATAGTGAATATTTTATTAACAAAAAAGCCTGCCGTTTGAAGGATATAGTCACACTTTTGTCTGATACGGGACTGGGGCGTGGCTCTATGTCTGTTATTGGACAAAATAAGATTGATGAAATATTAAATAGCCGTCCTGAAGAAAGGCGCGCTATATTTGAAGAGGCAGCAGGTATAGCTAAATACCGTATGCGCAAAAAAGAAGCCATGAGGAAGTTAGATGATACAGCCTCTAATTTGGTGCGAATAAATGACATTAAGTCTGAAATTGAAAGCCGTATTGAACCGCTAAAAGAAGCAGCGGCTACTACTGAAAAATATCTGGAATTCGCCGAGAAATTGCGCAGAGTACAGGTTACTCAGTTTGTGCATCGTATTGAAAATATTGAAGTAGTAAAAAATAAGTTGGCGGTAAAATTCGAAGAATTAGAAACCAAGAGTAACGAAATGAGTACCAATGTCAATGTCAAAGAAGCTGCTGGCATGACACTAAAACTGGAATTAGATAAATTAAATGAAGAATATAATCAATTACAGACAGTTTTAGCCGAAAAAGAGAAAAATATTGAAATATTGCATGGCAATGAAGCTGTACTGGGTGAAAGAATAGCGCAAAGTCAACGAGCCATTGAACGTATAGGTTTATCTAAAGAAAAATTGCAAGAGCAATTGTTAATGATGGAGAAAAATTTAAAAACAATTGTTAATCAATACGATGAGCTCGATAAAGACAGACAAATGGCTCAGGTATCTGCAAATAAATTATCATTAGAAAAAAATGAAATTGAAGAGAAAATATTAGAATTTGAAGATAAGCTAAATGGGTTTAAGTCCTCAGTATTTGACAGTATGCAAAAGATTGTGGATTTGCGTAATGATATTCGCGGACTAGAACAAACACAAGCTCAATTGCAGAGACAGAGAGAGCAATTAAAAAATGAAATTCTTAAAACTGAAAATCGTTATGCCGAAGTAAGTCAGCAACATAATAGTTTGCTGGAAGAACAGGCTAATGTGGCCGTTAATACAAAAATAATAAAAGAACAGGGAACTAAGATCACGGCACAAAAAATAGCTGAGGACGTTAAACTTCAAGCATGTTTTAGCCGTCGTGGTACCATTAATAAAGACATTGAAAAATTGGAAGCACGTTTATCCATGCTAGAAAATATGGAGAAAGAGCATGAAGGTTTTAGCCGTGGTGTCAAGGTGCTTTTGAATACTAAGGAACCATGGCGTCCTAAAATTGTTGGTGTAGTTGCCGAACTTTTCAAAGTAAAAGATAAATACGTTGTCGCTATTGAGACCGCTTTAGGTGGTGCAATGCAAAACTTAGTAACCACGGACGCACAAACTGCCAAGGTAGCTATCAACTATTTAAAAAGTCATAACGGTGGTCGTGCCACATTCCTGCCTTTGGACACTATACGGCCACGTGAATTTAGTGAGCAATACAAAAATGCTCTTGGTTTGCAGGGGATTTTAGGCGTTGCTTCTGATTTTGTTGCTTGTAGTGAGAATGTATCTAAGGTGGCAAAGTTTTTGCTGGGACAGGTTCTGATAGCTGAAAATATGGATAGAGCCCTTGCGGCCGCTAAGCTAACAGATATGCGTGTACGGGTAGTGACTTTAGAAGGTGAAGTTATTTATGCCGGTGGTTCTATGAGTGGCGGTCAAAAACAAACAGGAGCTACTAGTTTTTTATCACGCAAAAAAGAAATAGAAACTACTATACAAACCTTAGAAATACGCAACAAAGAGCTTTTGCTGGCACAAGAAGCTATTGAGGCAGAAGAAGAAATAATTAAAGGGTTAGATGCTAAATTAGAAGAATTTCGCCATACGCTGCAAAAAGACGAAATACGTCAGGCAGAATTGGTGGCGTTCATTGATCGTACTACTGCTGAAAAGAGTCAGCATATGGAAAACATTACCTTACTGACAAAGGAAAGAACTACCCATACAAATGAATTTTTGGCCGCTAAAGAACATCTGGCAGAACTAGTGCCGCAGCTGTCAGAGTTGGAAAAAACTGATGCCGAAGGCAAGGAAATAGCTGATAAATTGCAGAGAGAATTAGCTGCTGCTAAAAATCAGCAAACTGTGATAAACGCACGGTATCAAGATGCTATGATTACGTTGGAAGGTACCAAAGCTAGGACTAGTGTTACAGAAGAACGCATGAAGCAAATCGATATAGATGTAAGCCGTTTGCAGCAGGAACTTGCCGAAAACGAAGAGGAAGAAGTAAAGGCTAAGGCACTTATAGAAACAACTAAAATAAAAAAAGCAAACTTAGCTAAAGAACAGCAACTATTGGTACAGGAACTAAAAACTACCGGTGATGGCAAAGAGGAGTTCTTGGCTAAACGGGTTGTCTTGGCGGATAAACAAGCCCTTGCTCAGGAAGAGCTAGATGAAGCTAAAAAACAATTGTATATATGTCAACAAAAGTTGCATGCTGTAGAGCTGGAAAAAGTTAAGCAGTTGACAGAATATGAAGGCGCGTTGGAGCAAATGAAGAATGCCCATAAACTTTCTCCTGAGGAAGCGCGAGCACAAGAAATAATCTTGGAAATGTCTGACACTGCTTTAAACAAACAAGCTGTAGGCCTGCAAAGCGATATTGAATCTTTGGGCGTAGTTAATATGGCTTCCATTGAGGAGTACAAGGCAGTTAGCGAGCGGTTTGATTTTCTCGATAAGCAATACAAAGATTTATGTGAGGCAAAAGAACAACTAGAAGACGTTATAGGTGGTATTAATAGCGACATGTCCAAGCGCTTTCGCGAGGCCTTCGCCAAAATAAATGAATACTTTGGCCTTTGCTACACAAGATTATTTGGCGGTGGAAGTGCACAAATAGTAATGCAAGATAATCAAGACTTTTTAGAATCAGGTGTAGAAATTATAGTGCAGCCCCCGGGCAAGAAATTACAAAACTTAGCACTACTTTCCGGTGGAGAACGAGCTTTAACAGTTATTGCCTTGTTGTTTGCATTATTAAGCTATCAACCGGCACCATTTTCTATTTTAGATGAAATAGATGCACCGCTGGATGAAGCGAATATTGATCGTTTTGCTAATTTTCTGAAAGATTATGCTAAAAGAGGAACGCAGTTTATTGTTATTACCCACAGAAAAGGTACAATGGAAGCAGCAGACGTGCTTCATGGGGTGACTATGGAAGAGTCAGGTGTTTCTAGACTCTTGTCTGTGAAGCTTGCGGAAATGGAGTAAATATGAGCTTTTTTGAAAAATTAAAAAATGGCTTAAGTAAAACCAGAGAAAATTTCACGGAACGCATTGAAGACTTAATAGGAGGTTCTGTAGCTCTAGACGAGGATTTTATGGAAGAGCTGGAAATGCTACTTATTGCCGGTGATGTAGGCATGAAAACCACAGAGAAAATTATGCAGGCAATGCGTAAGGCCATAGTAAAACGTGAGATTAAGACCCCTGATGAAGTAATGCCTTTCTTACAAAAATATGTGGCAGAACTCCTGCATGTTGAAGGCCAACGAATGCATCTAACAGGCAAGCCTTCTGTTGTTTTGGTAGTAGGTGTTAATGGTGTGGGTAAAACTACAACTATTGGTAAACTTAGCAATTATTATCGTCTTTTGGGTTATAAAGTCATGATTGCAGCAGGAGATACTTTCCGTGCCGCAGCAGCAGAGCAACTTAAAATATGGGGAGAACGTGCCCAGGTGGAAGTTATTGCTCATGGTGAAGGTGCTGACCCGGCGGCAGTGGTTTTTGACGGTGTTAAGGCTGCTATAGCTCGTAATATGGGTATTCTTTTTATAGATACTGCCGGCAGGTTGCATAATAAGTCTAATTTGATGAAAGAATTAGACAAGATACACAGAGTTATTCAAAGAGAAATTCCAGCTGCACCACATGAAACTCTATTGGTTTTGGATGCTACTACAGGACAGAATGCTATTTCTCAGGCTAGAATATTTTTGGAAACAGCAAATGTTACAGGTGTTGTACTAACCAAACTTGATGGTACTGCCAAAGGTGGCGTAGTAATTGCTATCAAAGAAGAGTTGGGCTTAGATGTTAAATGGATTGGCGTTGGTGAGGGAATGATGGATTTCAGGCCTTTTGAACCGGAATCTTTTGTAAAAGCTCTCTTTACGAAAAATTAATTTAATGTATAAGATATTAAAGAGGTGTAGGAACATATGGACAGATTAGCGGAATTAACTTCTCTTATGATTTCTTACATGAGTGGAGATGCTAGACGTATTCAGCATTTTATTAAAGTGCATGGGTTTGCTGCTTTATTAGGCCGTCAAGAAGGCCTGAATGAGGATGAGCTGTTTGTTTTAGAATCAGCGGCTTTAGTCCATGATATAGGAATAAAAAAGGGTGAGGAAAAGCACGGCAAAGGTTGCTGTACAGGTAAGCACCAAGAAGAAGAAGGACCTGCGGTGGCTAGAGAAATGCTGCTTAACCTGCAGTATGATGAATGTGTTATAGAACGAGTGTGTTATTTGGTAGGCCATCATCACACTTATAGTAATATTGAAGGTTTGGATTATCAATTGTTGGTAGAAGCGGATTTTTTGGTAAATCTTTATGAAGATAGCTGTTCCAAAGAAGCAGCTAAAAATGTAATGGACAAAATATTTAAAACAAAATCCGGCATCCGCCTATGTAAAATTATGTACGAAATATAAAAAATTTCTGGCATAGTGCTTCGTGCCTGTGTAAGGATGTTGGGGAAAATGAATAAAAAAACAGTAGTAGTAGCAATGAGTGGTGGCGTTGATAGTTCCGTAGCTGCTGCCTTATTTTTGCAACAAGGTTATAGGGTTATCGGTCTTACCATGCGGTTATGGCGTGATATTACAAAACAAGAGAGTTTTACTGCAGAAAAAGATGCAGTACAAGTAGCTGATATTTTAGGTATAGAACACCATGTAGTAGATTTTACAGATATTTTCAAAAACACAGTGGTAGATAATTTTATTGAAGAATATGCCGCAGGAAGAACGCCAAATCCCTGTGTGTATTGTAATAAGAAATTAAAATTTGGAGCTCTTTATGAAAAAGCCAGAGAACTAGGCGGAGATTATTTGTCTACTGGTCATTATGTGCGTTTAGGGAAAGATGCTATGGGGAATTTGCGTATAAAAAGAGCAAAATATTTACCTAAGGATCAAAGTTACGTACTATATCATTTAAATCAAGAAATATTACAGCATGTGCTATTTCCTCTGGGGGAATATGATAAGACTCATGTGCGGGCACTAGCCGCAGAAATGCATTTACCGGTTTTCAATAAAAAAGATAGCCAAGAAATTTGTTTCATTCCGGATAATGATCACCATCGTTTTTTGCAGATTTATAGTAAAGAGAAAGATTGCCAAGGAAACTTTGTAGATAGTAACGGCAACGTTTTGGGACGACATCGTGGTCTTAGCCATTATACCGTGGGACAGCGTAAGGGCTTAGGATTAGCGGCCAAGGAACCTTTGTTCGTGCTAAGCCTAAATTCTCAGCGTAATGAGGTTGTGTTGGGGTTTGCAGAAGAAACTTTGTGTAAAGGCTTGTTAGCAGATAGTATTGAATTTAGCGATGGAAGAGTATTAAATGAACCATTAAAGTGTACTGTTAAAATTCGTTATAATGCAAAACCAGTGGCCGCGACGGTGTCACCGGGAGACAAAATAGGACAAGCTGTTGTAATTTTTGCTGAACCCCTGCGAGGACCGGCACCTGGACAATATGCCGTCTTTTATGATGAGGATTTTTGCCTTGGTGGTGGTATTATTACTCAAGGAATTAAAGTATAAGGCAAAAGGTCTGGATATATTCCGGGCCTTTTATATTTAGGCCAATAGCAAGCTGTTTTTATAATAGTTAGCCTATATAAGCATTAAGTGGCTTTCATTGACAGGCAGTTACAAATTTTATATAATTTACCTATGTTTTCAGATATATGTTAGGAGCGAAATTAATGAAAAATTTAACGGGAAATGAAATTAGAAAGCGTTTCTTAGAGTTTTTTGCGGAAAGAGGACATTTGGTACTTCCTAGTGCCTCCTTGATTCCACAAGATGATCCTACTTTGTTACTTATAGGTGCCGGTATGGCTCCTTTTAAACCTTTTTTTACCGGTAAAATGAAACCACCTTCACCGCGTATTACTACTTGTCAAAAATGTGTGCGTACAGGTGATATTGAAAATGTAGGCCGAACAGCTCGTCATCATACCTATTTTGAAATGTTAGGCGACTTTTCTTTTGGGGACTATTTCAAAAAAGAAATTATACCTTGGAGTTGGGAATTTCTTACCAAGGAATTAGAGATTCCTGCTGATAAACTTTGGATTACTGTTCATACCGAAGACGATGAAGCTTTTGCTATCTGGCATGATGTAGTAGGCGTGCCTGCTGAACGCATTGTACGCTTGGAAGAAAACTTTTGGGAGATTGGGTCCGGTCCTTGCGGTCCTTGTTCGGAAATTCATATTGACTTGGGTGAAGAACGTGGCTGCGGCAAACCTACTTGCGCTGTAGGCTGCGATTGTGACCGATTTTTGGAATTATGGAACCTCGTATTTACTCAATACAATCAAAATGAAGATGGAACCTATACTCCGCTTGCGAACAAAAACATTGATACAGGTGCCGGTTTAGAACGTATTGCCTCTGTTTTACAAGGTAAGCCTTCTAATTTTGAAACTGATTTAATATTTCCTATTATTGAATATGCCGCTAATCTTGCTAAAGTCCAATATGGCGTAAATAAGAAAACAGACATTTCTTTAAAAGTAATTGCTGATCATGTTCGCAGCATGACCTTTATGATTGGTGATGGTATTTTACCGTCTAATGAAGGACGTGGCTATGTATTGCGCAGAATTTTGCGTAGAGCTGTTCGCCACGGACGTTTATTAGGTATAGACAAGATGTTTTTAAATGGAGCAGTGGATGTAGTCATTGCTATGTATGGTGGGCATTACACGGATTTGCCGGAGAAGAAGGTTTATATCCAAAAAGTTGTGGAAATGGAAGAGGCTCGCTTCTTGCAAACTCTGCAGCAAGGGACAGAAATTCTTAATGAAGAAATAACTTTTATGCAAAAAAACGGCGTAAATGAGTTAAATGGAGAAGCGGTTTTTAAGTTATACGATACTTTTGGTTTTCCTTGGGAATTAACGGCAGAAATCTTGGAAGAACAAGGTTTAACTATGGATAAACCTGGGTTTGACAGAGCTATGGAAGAACAGAAAAATCGTGCCCGTACTGCTCGTAATGATAAAGCCGGTAGACCGGTTATTTATAATACCAGAGGTTTTGATGTTGCAACCCTTGCTGTTAACGAAAATACTAGCGACGGAGAAATAGTTGCTATTTATCCTGCCGGTGATCCTCAACCTATAGCTACGGCTGAAGATGGCACAAATGTTGCCGTTGTTTTGAGTAATACTGCTTTTCATGCTGAAGGTGGTGGGCAATTGGGCGATACTGGCCGGTTGCTTGCAACTGCGGGGATTTTAAAGGTTGAAAGTACTAAAAAACTTCCTGATGGAGTTACTATTCATATTGGCACTGTTACTGAAGGAAGTCTGGCAGTGGGAGAAAAAGTAAGCTTTGAGTTAGATATGGAACGTAAAAATAATATTGCTAGAAATCATACAGCTACACATTTGTTACATGCCGCTTTGAAAGAAGTTTTAGGTGAACATGTTAATCAAGCGGGAAGCTATGTTGGTCCTGACCGTTTACGTTTTGATTTCTCACATTTTTCTCCTGTAACAGAAAAAGAATTAGTGGAAATAGAAAATATTGTTAATGACAAGATTTTGGCGGCTTTAGATGTTAATATAATGGAAACAGAAATAGAAAATGCAAAGAAGTTGGGGGCAACAGCCCTTTTTGGCGAAAAATACGGGAAAATAGTGCGCGTAGTTACTGTTCCTGGTTTTTCTATGGAATTTTGTGGTGGCGTTCATGTTCCCAATACTGCTAACATTGGTTTGTTTAAAATTTTATCCGAATCATCTACAGGTGCTGGGGTCCGTAGAATAGAAGCGGTAACAGGTCATGGTGCTCTTGCCTATGTCAAAGAGACGGAAGATATTGTTAAAGCGGCTTGCTCTATGCTTAAAGCTCGCTCAGGAGACGTTGTAGCTCGCCTAGGCATGTTGCAAGAAGAGCTTAAAGCAGCTGAGCATAAAGTTTCTCAATTGGAAAACAAAATGGCTTCTGCCCAGGTAAGTGATATTGATAACCAGATACGAACAATCAAAGGTATTAGAGTCTTAGTACAAATTGTACAAGTTAATGACATGGAAGCCTTACGTGCTTTAGGTGATCAAATGCGCGATAAGGTAGATGGTGTTGTAGTATTGGCAGCAAAACTTCCTGATAGCAAGATTAGCATCTTGGCTATGGCGACAAAAGAAGCTATAGCAGTAGGTGTGAATTCCGGTGTAGTGGTTAAACAAGTAGCAAAAATTATGGGCGGCGGCGGTGGCGGACGGCCTGATATGGCCCAAGCCGGTGGTAAAGATGCTGATAAAATGGAAGAAGCAATGGAAAAAGCTTGGTCTATAGTTGAGAGCCTAATTAAATAGTGGTTTAATGTGCTAATTGTGAAAAAAGGAAGAAACCTTGTTGTTTCTTCCTTTTTTTTATGGTTTTGTGGTAAAATGATATCAGTAGATCAGTCTTCGCTAGAGGGGTTTAAGCGATTTGACTTAAGGAGGTCTTAGTATGTCGAATGTATCTCAAGAAACTATGATGTTTCAACCTGTAGCAGATAATAAAAATGTGGCGAAAACTATTCGTGAGGTTACACAGGCTTTGCAGGAAAAGGGCTATAATCCTATCGATCAATTGGCGGGTTATCTATTAAGTGGTGATCCTACTTATATTACTAGCCATAAGGATGCTCGTACAAAATTACGTCAATTTGAACGCTATGAACTATTGGAAGAACTAGTTAAAGAATATTTAAAAGCGGATAAAGAATAGCGTATGAGGATAATGGCATTAGATTTAGGAACAAAGACTATTGGAGTAGCGGTAAGTGATGCTACTGCTATGATTGCCCGTGGTGTGGAAACAATTAGGCGCAAGGGAATAAAAAATGATTTTATTCGTTTAGATGAAATTATTAATCAAGAAGAGGTCGATACCATAGTTGTAGGCTATCCTAAGAACATGAATGGCAGTATTGGTGAAAGAGCCCAGGTAAGTGAAGTATTTGTTGAGACAATTAAAGCTAGTTATCCTAAAATGAAGGTAGTATTGTGGGATGAAAGACTTTCAACGGTAGCTGCTGAGAAGATTTTGATCAGTGCAGATATGCGCCGAGAAAAACGTAAAAAGATAATAGATATGATGGCTGCTGTAGTTATTTTGCAAAATTATTTAGATAGTTTACCTAAAAAAGATATTTGACACAAAGCGCATATATATTATAGAATTATTTAGCTAAAGAAAGGTTAGGTGCTAAAATGAGTGATATCGAAAAAGATATACCCGAGGCAGAAACAGAAGAGCAAATTGTTATAATGACTGATGAAGAGGGCCATGAATTTTATTATCGTGAAGAAATGGTCATTCCTGTAGATAACAAAAACTTTGCCATGCTAGTAGCAATTGACG
>Ga0183100_1000377_pt2 | contig 25948 bp, 24 predicted proteins | sample Biomet2_FD_127789 | JGI IMG/M metagenome (GOLD analysis project Ga0183100, IMG submission 127789) | Microbial communities from bioreactor (seeded with anoxic lake sediment) at LBNL, California, USA - Biofuel metagenome 2 | ecosystem: Engineered > Bioreactor > Anaerobic > Unclassified ...
GATATACAGTTGGTGACGGGCAACGTAAAAAACCCGGAAGCAATGTACGACGTATGGGCGTACCCAGTTGGCGGACAACGTAAAAATCAGTTGCTAAGGAAGAGCAAATGTACGAATTATGGTACATTTGCTCTTTGTTTTTGGTTTAAGTAATTTCTTATATACAAATAATAATGCAAATATTAAATATTCTTTTTTACTAGGAGAGATTACAGAAAAATCTTGCTTTTTATTTGATAATTTATTATAAAAATAAAATATCAGAAAATTCAAAAAATATATTGCAATTTTATGTGAAGTAAGATATAATATAGACAAGATAAAGAATCAAATTTATCTTAGTGTACTGACACTTCAATCCGGCAGAAGCGTATATCTCTAGGGATATACAGTTGGTGACGGGCAACGTAAAAAACCCGGAAGCAATGTACGACGTATGGGCGTACCCAGTTGGCGGACAACGTAAAAATCAGTTGCTAAGGAAGAGCAAATGTACGAATTATGGTACATTTGCTCTTTGTTTTTGGTTTAAGTAATTTCTTATATACAAATAATAATGAAAATGTTAAATATTCTTTTGCGAAGAGAGAGTACAGAAAAATCTTGCTTTTTATTTGATAATTTTTTATAGAAATAAAATATCAGAAAATTCAAAAAATATATTGCAATTTTATGTGAAGCAAGATATAATATAGACAAGATAAAGAATTAAATTTATCTTAGTGTACTGACACTTCAATCCGGCAGAAGCGTATATCTTTAGAGATATACAGTTGGTGACGGGCAACGTAAAAAACCCGGAAGCAATGTACGACGTATGGGCGTACCCAGTTGGCGGACAACGTAAAAATCAGTTACTAAGAAAGAGCAAGTGTATTTAATGCACTTGCTCTTTCTTATAAGTCATATTCAAAAAATAACAGATCAGTATACTAGTTTATTTTGTGCTATAAGCAAACTCGACTCATATATACTCGTTGGCTCTGACGCAAGATGAAACTTATTAGGCAAAATTTCACATTAGGATTAAACTTATACACACAAATGACACCTAGTCTTAAGACAAAATATATATCACATCTTTGACTTGCTATTTTCTTTCATATGCCTAAATAAAAGCTTAATTTTCGAGTTTATCTCAAAATGATTATGAAATTAGTCTGAGATAGGCTCTTATTTTAGTTGAAATAAGAGTAATTAAAAGCTATACTAATTTGGGATATTTAAATAAGAATCTTAGGATTGTTATTTTTAGATACTTAAAAAAATAAAGAGTGGAGTTATAATTAAAATGAAGAAATTTAAAAAAGTTTATATAGAGATAACCAATATATGTAATTTAAACTGTGATTTTTGCCCTAAAACATCTAGAAAATTAAATTTCATGGATAAAAAATCATTTGAACATATTATTAAAAATATAAAACCGTATACAGATCATGTTTATTTTCATTTAATGGGAGAGCCATTTTTAAACAAAGAACTTGAATATTTCTTAGAAATAAGCAAAGAAAATCAATTAAAAGTTAATATAACGACCAATGGAACTTTAATACAGGAAGTTAAGGAAATGTTACTTAATGCACAAGCTTTAAGACAAGTAAATATTTCACTTCATAGCTTTGAAGCTAATGAAGAACGAATTGATTTTAATGAATACATAAATAATATAATTAATTTTGTTAAAGAAGCAACTGAAAATACTAATATAATTTGTTCTTTGAGATTATGGAATTTAGATACAAGATATAGTGCTAGTAATAATATGAATATTGATATATTTAAATTACTTGAACAAGAATTTGAAATAAATTGTGATTTGAAGGAATGTTTAAAAGAGAAAAACAGTTTTAAATTAAGAAATAATGTGTATATTAGTATGGGTGAAAAATTCAAATGGCCATCTTTAAAAGAAGAAGAATTAGGGGAAAGGGCTTTTTGCTATGGACTTAGAGATCAAATAGGTATATTAGTTGATGGAACAGTCGTACCGTGCTGTTTAGATAGCGAAGGTAGCATTCCACTTGGGAATATATTTGAAAGTACTTTAGAAGAAATTTTAAATTGTAAAAGAGCTAAGAATATATATGATGGATTTTCTGAAAGAAAAGCAGTAGAAGAATTATGTAAAAGATGTGGATTTATAAATAGAGTACGATAGAAGTATTCATATCAGTAAAAGTAGAAATGGAAGTGGTTAAAATGGAAGTAGCAATTAAATCAGTAGGAGTTTTTTTATTATTATATTTTTCTTATTATTATGCATTAAGATTTATTCAATCAGTTTTTCAAGGTGCAATAGGAAATATAAGTTCTAAATTAGCTAAGTTTATATATGGATTAGGTACACCAGCTCATGAATTGGCACATTTATTAGTTGCTGCGTTATGTTTTGCTAAAATAGAAGAAGTACAACTTTTCCCAAAGGGAAACAGACCTGGATTTATAAGATCTAGAGTAGGAAGTAGAATACCGTTTTTTGTAAGTATAAAGGAATTTTTTATAGCAATAGCACCTGCATTAGTTAATATACCATTATTTATATTTATAGAAAGTAAATTCATATTAAAATGTAAAATATCAGAAATATCAAAGATACGAGATCCACAAATTATATTTACTAAGGAAGGTTTAATAACAATTTTATTATTTTTAATATTAATAAGTGGTATAGCACCAAGTCATGAAGATTTCAAGGGAATGATTAAAGGTCTTATAATTTTCAGTGTTGTTATATTTGGATTATCTTTTGTAACTGCAATGATTTCAGATATGAAATGGGTAAACATTGATCCAATTTTAACTGTTATATATTATTACTTTGAAATTATAATAGCAGTTTTGATAATAAACTCAATTATAAATTATAGAAAATGTTTAAGAATCACTTGGGCTATATTAATGAATGCATTAAAACACACTTTTAAAAAAAGTTGAATATATAAAAGAAAATAACAAGTCAAAGGTACGATGTGTATTTGACTTGTTATTTTTTTTAATGTACCTAAAGTTAGCTATATTTAAATAATGGAGATATTCAGAAAATGATTATCGATATATGAACTTTTATTATGCAAAAATAGTAATAAGTGTATAAATATTAGAAAAATGTTAATACTCATTAAATAAGGAGTGATTATTATGATGAATAAAAAGAAATTATTTATTTCAATGACAATAACATTAGCACTTATATTTTCTATAACTTATTATTTGTCAGATAAATATATAACTAATAAAAATGCTGAAAATAAAGCTGCAGTAGCAAATGAGATAAATAAAAGCAGTGGACTGAGTGATAGCACAAAAATATATTTATTTGCAGGAGAAAAGAAAGAAAAAGAATCAACTATAGCAGACTTAAAAAAAGAGCTAAATATAGATGGTAATTTAACACAATCAGAATTGTCAAAAGCATTAAAAGATAAGGGTTATATTCTAGAAGTAGAATCTAACGGTGCAATGACATATAAAAGAGATATTTCAAAATCAGTAAAACCAAATAAGTATTATATTGGTGAGAAGGATGGTTTTTTAGCTATATATAAAACTGACAATGATGGGACATTATTAATTGAAAACAGTGAGGATGTATATTCTAATAATAAAAAAGTAGATAGTTTAATAGAATCAGATAAAAATAAAATTAGGAATTTTGAATTTGAATATAATTCAAAAGAAGATGCAGAAGAAAGTTTGTCTGAATTTTTGTCTTAAGCACGTGAACGTATTTGGCAAATTAACAGTTTACAATTAAGAACTGTAATTAACAAAAAAAGGTATGAGAGTAATTGTTGCTTACATACCTATTTTTAATGTACGAGGAAAGTATGGTATATGCACTTTTGTTATTACTTTAAAAATACATTATTGAAAGATTTGAATTAAAATGATAAAGTATAAGTTGGGTTTTGTTAATGTAGTAATTTGTTTTTAAAACAGTATAGTTGGTAAAGTTTTAATTTAAGTATATTCTATTTATATACAAAAGTTGGAGGAAGATAGATGTATGAATATATTAAAGGGAAATATGTAGGTATAAATAAGGACTATATAATAGTAGAGAATAATGGGATTGGTTACAAGATATTTACATCAGGTGCTACAATGTCCTCCATACCAAAAGCCGGAGATGAAATTATGCTTTATCTTGAACAGATAGTAAGAGAAGACTTTCTTGGCTTATATGGATTTGATTCTAAGGAAGAATTAGAAATGTTTAAATTGCTTTTGACAGTTGGCGGAGTAGGTCCTAAAGCAGCATTATCATTGCTGTCTATAAGTAGGGTTAATAATTTAAAATATGCTATATTGACTAATGATGAAAAGCATATTTGCAGGGGTGTTGGTATAGGTAAAAAAACAGCGGCTAGAATTATTTTAGAGCTTAAAGATAAATTAAAACCAGATGAGTTATTAGATAATACTCAAAATTTTGATGATAGCGATAATGAAAATATCAAGGTATTATCAGAGGCTTTAAGTGCATTACTTGCATTAGGCTACAGTGAAAAAGAAGCAGATGCTGCACTTAAGAAAGCAGATAAAAATGATAGCGTTGAAAATATAATTAAGAATGCTTTAAAAGCATTAATGGAATAAAAATTATTGAGTGACAAAAGTATGTATAAACATTTAGTTTGAATGTAGTTAATTCATTAAGAACAGGGGGGGTTTTTATGGAAAGAATAGTTAATCCATCTGAATTTGAAGAAGATTCTAATTCTGAACTTAGTCTAAGACCTCAAAAAATAAATGAATATATAGGACAAGACAAGATTAAAGAAAGATTAGATATATTTATAAAGGCTGCAAAAAATAGAAAAGAAGCCTTAGATCATTCACTTTTGTATGGTCCGCCAGGACTAGGGAAAACTACTTTAGCTAATATCATTGCAAAGGAAATGGGAGGTGATTTGAAAATCACTTCAGGACCTGCAATAGAAAGAGCAGGAGATTTAGCAGCCATCTTAACGACTTTAAAGAACTATGATGTTTTATTTATTGATGAAATTCATAGATTAAATAGAAATGTTGAGGAAATTTTATATCCTGCCATGGAAGATTATGCATTAGATATAGTTATAGGTAAGGGTGCTACTGCAAAGTCTATAAGAATTGATCTTCCTAAATTTACACTTATAGGAGCAACAACAAGAATTGGAATGCTTACATCCCCACTTAGAGATAGATTTGGTGTGCTGTGTGCTATGGAATATTATACAGATGAGGAACTTAAGGAAATAGTAGTTAGGAGTGCCGCTGTGTTTGGATGTGAAATTACTGAAGAAGGAGCCCTTGAAATTGCAAAAAGATCTAGAGGGACTCCAAGAATTGCCAATAGATTATTAAAGAGAGTTAGAGATTATTCAGAAGTAAAAGCAAATAAATTAGTATCTTTAAAAGAAGCAAGAGAAGCTTTGGAATTGCTGGAAGTAGATAATCAAGGATTTGATAAGGTTGATAATAAAATATTAGAAGCTATTGTAGATAATTTTAACGGAGGCCCTGTTGGAATCGAAACACTTTCTTATTTTATAGGAGAAGAATTAGGAACTATAGAAGATGTTTATGAACCTTATTTGCTTCAAAAAGGATTCATTATAAGAACTCCAAGAGGCAGGATTGCAAGTGAAAAAACGTATAAACATCTTGGAAGGGCAAATACATCAAAGAATAGAATACAAGGGAACTTTTTTTAAAATTAGGAAATTTATTTAAATTTGATAAATAAAAAAGGAAGGAGAAAATGCTACGAACCTATAAGCAATCACATAAAAGATTTTATAGGTATGTACCCAAGGTTATTTGGGGAATTTAAGCCTTTGGAGTGTTATATCAAACTAGAGTAGGATTTATCTAAAATAGAACACGTTGAAGAAGGAATTATCTTGATATAGACACATTTGTCTATATTTTAAGTAGCATAAGATAAATAGATGAACGTAAAAGATTTTGATTTTTATTTGCCAGAAGAGTTAATAGCTCAACATCCTCTGGAAGAAAGAGATTCATCAAGACTTATGGTCTTAGATAAGGAAACTGGAGAAATTAATCATAAGAGATTTCATGATATCGTAGGATATTTAAATGAGGGAGATACTTTAGTGTTAAATAACACAAGAGTAATGCCAGCAAGATTAATTGGTGAAAAAGAAGGTACTCATGGGAAAATAGAATTCCTTTTATTAAAGAGAATTGAAAAAGATAAGTGGGAATGTTTGGCAAAGCCGGGCAAATCAGCAAGAGTAGGCAGAAAGTTTACTTTTGGAGAAGGAAAATTAAAAGCCGAAGTAGTAGAAGTTAAAGAGGATGGAAATAGAATTGTTGAATTTTTCTATGATGGGATATTTGAAGAAGTATTAGATGCACTTGGTGAAATGCCATTACCTCCATATATTCATGAAAGATTGGAAGATAGAGAAAGATATCAAACAGTTTATTCAAAGGAAAATGGCTCGGCTGCAGCGCCAACGGCAGGATTACACTTTACAAATGAATTATTAGTAGAAATAAAATCTAAGGGAATAAACATAGTTTATTTAACGCTGCATGTTGGACTTGGAACTTTTAGACCAGTAAAAGTTGAGTCATTAGAAGAACATGAGATGCATTCAGAATTTTATATGCTCTCAAAGGAAAGTGCAGATATAATAAATGAAACCAAAAAAAGAGGTAATGCTGTTATTTCTGTTGGAACAACATCAACAAGAACATTAGAAACTATTGGTGACAATAATGGATTTGTTAAAGAACAAAGTGGATGGACTAATATTTTTATATATCCAGGATATAAATTTAAAGTAGTGGATAATTTAATAACAAACTTTCATCTGCCACAATCAACATTGATAATGCTTGTTTCAACTTTGGCTGGAAGAGATAATGTTATGAATGCATATAAAGAAGCAGTAAATGAAAAATATAGATTTTTCTCATTTGGAGATGCTATGTTTATTAAATGATGAAAAATGAATGGTTTGAGTTTTGATTACATTGATGAGGTGACATAGTCAAATGTTTCAATTATATAAGACATCTGGAGATTTTTGCAGGTGGATAGAACGAAATATAATATAAGAGGTGAAACTTTTGAGTAAAAAATATACGTTGTTAAGAAAAGATGGAAAAGCAAGAAGAGGGCAGTTTGAAACGCCTCATGGAATTATACAAACTCCAGTATTTATGAATGTTGGAACATTAGCAGCTATAAAAGGAGCAGTATCTAGCATGGACTTAAAGGATATAGGATGTCAAGTCGAACTTTCTAATACATATCATCTTCACTTGAGGCCAACAGATAAAGTAGTTAATAAAATTGGAGGATTACATAAATTCATGAATTGGGATAGACCTATTCTTACAGATTCAGGTGGGTTTCAAGTATTTTCGCTTGCAAAGATGAGAAAGATTAAAGAAGAAGGTGTATATTTTAATTCTCATATAGATGGGAAAAAAATATTTATGGGACCAGAAGAATCAATGCAAATTCAAAGTAATTTAGCATCAACTATTGCAATGGCTTTTGATGAATGTGTTGAGAATCCAGCACCAAAAGAATACGTAGAAAGATCAGTAGAAAGAACTACAAGATGGCTTGAAAGATGTAAGATTGAAATGGATAGATTAAACTCTCTTCCAGATACCATAAATAAAGAACAAATGTTATTTGGTATAAATCAAGGTGGCGTTTATGAAGATATAAGAATAAAACACGCTAAAGAAATAGTAAAAATGAACTTAGATGGATATGCAATAGGTGGACTCGCTGTTGGAGAAACTCATGAAGAAATGTATAAAATAATAGATGCTGTTGTGCCACATCTGCCAGAAGATAAACCAATATATTTAATGGGAGTTGGAACACCGAGTAATATATTGGAAGCAGTGGATAAAGGAATAGATTTCTTTGACTGCGTGCTTCCAGCTAGAAATGGAAGACATGGAAATGTGTTTTGTAAAGATGGTAAACTTAATTTGATGAATGCAAAATTTGAACTGGATACAAGACCAATAGATGAAGGATGTGAATGTCCAGCGTGTAAGCATTATACAAGAGCTTATATAAGACACTTATTTAAAGCTAAAGAAATGCTTGCTATGAGATTATGTGTATTACACAATTTATATTTCTATAATAAATTAATGGCTGATATAAGAGATGCTATTGATGGAGGCTATTTTAAAGAATTTAAAGAAGAAAAATTAAGATCATGGGAAGGTAGAAATTAGGAAACTTAATTTTTTTACATAATTTACAACTAGGCATATAAAAAAATAATAATTCAGTATACTAGCCTATTTTATTTCATATGCTTACAATAAAGCTATGTCTATATTGACATTAAACTTAAAGAAATGTAAACTACTTATCATGGAATAAAGAAATATTTTGAAGATAAGATTTGGAGGAGAAATATGAATAACATATTAGCACTACTTATGCAAGTCGTTCCTTATTTACTTGTGTTTGTGATTTTTTATTTTTTACTTGTATTACCTGAAAAGAAAAGAAAAAAGAAATATCAAGTTATGCTTGCAGAATTAAATGTAAATGATGAAATTGTAACAAGAGGTGGAATAATAGGAAAGATTACACATATAGATGAAAAAAGTATCACTCTTGAAACAAGTCCTGCTAAAACTAGAATTAAGTTTGATAAGAGTGCAATATCTTATAAAGTAAAGGTAGATTAATCATAATGCCCTTTAATACATCATAAAATTAAGTGTTAGGGGGTGTTATTTTAATGGGAAATAGTAAATTTTTAAAATCAGTATTAAAAGGTACTACAGGATCTTTGATTTTTAGCTTTATAGGAATTGCAATTTTATCTTTATTGATGACTAAACTAGTATTTAGTAAAGGTGTTTTTAACATGATATATGTAATAATATCTTTATGTAGCTTGAGTCTAGGAGCAATGATAGGAGCAAAGAAAAATGAATCAAAAGGATGGCTTGTAGGGCTTGGTGTAGCAATAGGATATTACTTGGTTCTGTTTGTATTATCTAGTAGTTTTAGTAGTGAAACAACTTTTAAACTTTTTGATTTAGCTAAACTAGGTATAACGTTAGTAGTAGGTACTCTTGCCGGAATACTAGGAATTAACTTATAAGACACTTTTGCTTTGGACTCTCACTTTTGGTTTTCTACTCATGTCGGTAATATTAGATAATAGCTCACTATGAACTAATATTACCTCCTTGTTTGACATAAAGTAAAACTTTTCATGTGGAAAATTTTACGTTCTAGCTGAATTTAGTTGAACTTATACCTATAAAGGGGCACATTGTCTTAAGACAAAATATATGGCAAGTCTTTGAATTGTTATTTTATTTCATTTGCCTTATTAGGGGTGGAATAAATTGTATGCATCTAAGGTAAGATAATGTTTAGTTCAAAATTAAAGAGATTTTTAGTTAGATTGATGCATAAATAAAAAACTTTATTAAGAAATTATACTGTGCTATAATGAACAATGTGCCAACATATTAGTATAATAATATTTAAAATTAAGAATAAATAAACACTTTAAGATATAGGTTTATTTTCTTAATTTTAAATATTTTAGTATTTTAGGCACATTCAAAAAAATAACAAGTCAGTATGCTAGTTTATTTTGTGTCATACGTCGTTTGTATGTTCACCTAATAGCTCACTATGAGATAAACATACATCATTGTCTGGCGTAAAATATACATCGCATCTTTGACTTGTTATTTTCTTTCACGTGCCTTACATAACAATAAAAAAAGTTGACCAAATTATGATTCGAAATTTTCTTATGAGGATTATACGAAATACTAATTAAGGAAAAGACATAATGTACAGAGGGGGATTAAGATGAAAAAGAAAGGCAAAAGTTCAGCATTATTTATATTAATTATTGCTGTAATTGGATTGTTAGCTTTTACTGGATTTAAAGGATTTGTCCTAGGAGGATATGAATTTAAATCTTTTGATAAAGTAATAACTAGAGGACTTGATTTACAAGGTGGAGTTTCTGTTCTTATGGAAATTCAAAAAGATACAGTAACTCAAGAAGAATTACAAAGTGCTAAGGAACATTTATCTTTAAGAGTAAACAAACTTGGCGTTGCTGAAACAATTGTTACAACAGAAGGAAACAAGAAAATTAGAGTAGATGTACCGGGATTAACTAATTCTAAAGAAATAGTAGATAGCTTAGGTAAATCTGGTAATTTGAGTTTTAAAGGACCAGATGGAACAGAAATTTTAACAGGTTCAGATGTTAAAAAAGCAACAGCTCAAATTAACCAACAAAAAGGTGGATATGAAATTGGGCTAGAATTTAATGATGAAGGCCAAAAGAAGTTTGCAGAAGCTACAGGAAAGTATATAGGACAAAAAATTTCTATTTATCTTGATGATGAAATGATACAAGAAGCTACTGTACAAACACAAATCAATGATGGTAAAGCATCAATTACTGGAAATAACACATTAGAAGAGTGTAAAACTACTGCTGGATTAATCAATGCAGGAGCGCTTCCAATTCCCGTGAAAGCAGTTTCGGTTAATAATGTTGGAGCTGAATTAGGTACTACTGCATTTCCAAATTCTGTTAAGGCAGGGGCGATAGGAATAGCTTTAGTTTTCTTATTTATGCTTATTAAATATAGAATTCAAGGATTAATGGCAGATATAGCTTTAACATTATATGTAATACTTACACTTTTTGTGTTTGTAGAAGTGGGAGTCACATTAACACTTCCAGGTATAGCAGCATTCTTACTGACTATTGGTGTGGCAGTTGATGCAAATATATTGATTTTTGAAAGAACTAAAGAAGAGTTAAGGAAAGGATTTACTATTAAATCAGCAGTTAAAAAAGGAACGGAAAATGCTTTGTCTTCAATAGTAGATTCAAATGTAACAACTTTACTTGCAGCATTGATTCTATATTTTATAGGATCAGGAACTGTTAAGGGTTTTGCAATCACACTTATGATAGGTATAGTTATAAGTTTATTTACAGGATTAGTAGTAACTAAATTACTTGTTAATTTAGCAGTTGACTGTGGATTGTTAAATAAATTGTCATACTTTGGAATTAACATGAAAAAGGGGGATAAAAAACATGTTTAAGATAATGGAAAAAACAAAAATATGGTTTTCAATATCCCTAATCATTATTTTAATTGGAATGGGATTCTTATGTTTTAGAGGATTAAACTTTGGAATAGATTTTAAAGGTGGTACAGAAGTATCAATTCAATTAAATGAAAATATTAATAAAGAAGATGTTGATACAATAGTTAAGAATTATGCACCGGATGCTACCACAAATTCATCTGATAATTATCAATATGGAATAAAATCAGCAGATCTTGATAGTGATAAAGTAGGATCAATTATGACTGATCTAAAAGATAAGTATCAGTTAGATGATAAAGCATTGATTTCACAAGATGAAATAGGTGCATCAGTTGGAAAAGAATTGACAAATAATTCAATTTTAGCATTGTTTGCATCTTTTGTAGTAATGCTTATATATATAGCTATAAGATTTGAATTTAAATTTGGAGTTGCAGCTTTAGCAGCTACAGTACATGATATATTAATAACTGTTTCTGTTTACTCAATATTTTATATTCCTGTAAATACACCATTTATTGCAGCTATTTTAACTATAGTAGGATACTCTATGAATGATACAATAGTAATTTTTGATAGAATAAGAGAAAATTCTAAAATTATGAGAAGATCAAAGTCAATTGAAGTAGCTGATGTAAGTTTAACAGAAACAATAGAAAGATCAATATATACATCTTTAGCAACAGTGGTTACAATAATTGCTATGAATGTATTGGTGCCATCAGTTAGACAATTTACTATTCCTTTAATAATAGGTATTATAAGTGGTGCGTATTCTTCAATATGTATAGCATCACCAATATGGGTATATTTAAAAGATAAAATTGGAAACAAAAAAAGAAAACTACAAAGAGCTTGATTACTGGAAAATAATAGAGAACCTCCAGCGCTAAATGGAGGTTTTTTCATTAACAAAATAATTGTAAAAATGATTATAATCATTTATAATAAAGGTGTTTTCTAATTTTATGGAGGAATAAGCCATGCGTAAATTCTGGGAAAGTATATATTGTCCGAATTATATTACTGGATATAACCCATTTATACTTAAAGGTATGAACAAAGCAATAGAGAGATTAGTCTTAGCTGTGAATAATAGACAAAAAATTGTTGTTTATGGCACATATAATGTTGATGGAATTTGTGCAGTTTCATCATTGATTCTGGTTTTGAGATATTTAAATGCTGATGTTGAGTATTTAATATATGATAGACAAGAAAATGATGCTCAAATAAATACAAGAGACATAAAAGATAATGTGGATTTTTTAGGTGCGGAGCTTTTAATAACTTTAGGTGTAGGATTAAAGTCTCAAGAAGAAGTAAATTTGTGCAAAGAATTGGGTATAGATTTAATTCTTCTTGAAAATGAGGAAAGTGATTTTGTGAATGATTACATTTATATTAATCCAAATCAAAAGGGTTGTCAGTATAGATATAAAAATTTATCTACAAGTGGATTAGCTTTTAAATTAATGCAAGCTATCGCTATTTATTACAATATGAAAAGTATAAATAAGTACTTAGATTTAATACTTATTGGTATACAGTGGTCGAAGGTATCGGCTAAAGGGGAAAATGGAGTTCTAATTAAAGAAGGAAATAAATTCTTGATGAATACAAATAATAATGGGTTAAGATCAGTAATAGAATTTAATAATATAGAAGAATTTAATAATGAGGGAATAAATAAAATAATAGAATTTATAATCCCGCCTATAGGTGCAGTTGGAATTATGGATAATGCTAGAATAGTTTTAGAGCTATTAACAACAAATGACAAAGACCGAGCAGATCAAATTATTAAATATTTATATAGTTTAAAGAGGAATAATCCGTTAAACTATATTTAATATTAAGGCATCTTTGATTATTTATTTTATTGTTAGATGTCTAATGTTAAATTGTGACTATATTAAAATAAATGCTATGGAGGAATTAAAATGAATTTAAAAGAAAGAATAAGAGTAATACATAATTTTCCTAAGGAAGGAATTAGTTTTAAAGATATAACAACATTAATATCTGATGGAGAAGCTTTAAAGGAAGCTATTGATCAAATTGTAGAACATTTAAAGGACAAGAAAATTGATGTAATAGTTGGACCAGAAGCAAGAGGGTTTATTTTTGGAGTTCCTGCAGCATATGCTTTAGGGATAGGATTTATTCCAGTAAGAAAGCCAGGAAAATTACCAGGGGAAATTATTTCAGTTAATTATGGATTAGAATATGGAGAAGATGAGCTTCAAATTCACAAAGATTCTATTAAGCCTGGTCAAAGGGTTGCAATTGTAGATGATTTATTAGCAACAGGAGGTACCGTAGAAGGTGTTGCTAAGTTAATAGAACAAGCAGGTGGGGAAGTTGCAGCGCTAGATTTTATAATAGAATTAACAGAACTTAATGGAAAAGATAAACTAAAAGGTTATGATGTATTATCATTAGTTAAATATGATGTTTAAGCTTTAAAAAATATTTTTTTGATTTTGGAATAATTATTTTTGAAATGTCGTATAAAAACTAAATTTGTAAGGATAGTATTTCTTTTATTTCATGTGCCTTATTGAAAATAATTCTAAAATAATATATAATTATTAGAAAGTTAGGCTGGTTATTAAACCAGCCTTTGAATTTACTTTTAAATGAATTAATATAGAAGGAGAGCAGTCCTTATGGTTGATAAATTATTAGAAATAATCCATAACAATTGTAATAATGTTGATGTTGATATGGTGGAAAAAGCATATCATTTTGCACAAGAAGCTCATAAGGAACAAAAAAGAGAATCAGGTGAGCCTTATATCATTCATCCAATAGCAGTAGCTGAAATTTTAGCTGAATTAGGTATGGACACAAATACTATTGTAGCTGGATTACTACATGATGTAATAGAAGACACAGATATTTCTTATGATGAAACAGTTTCACTTTTTAATGCAGAGATAGCTAATCTTGTAGAAGGTGTTACTAAACTTACTAAACTTGGAGAAATGGAATATAAGACTAAAGAAGAACAGCAAGCAGATAATGTTAGGAAAATGTTACTTGCTATGGCAAAAGATATTAGGGTAATAATAATAAAATTAGCAGATAGATTACATAATATGAGAACTCTTAAATTTATGCCAGCGAAAAAACAAAAAAACAAAGCAAAAGAAACCTTAGATATTTATGCTCCTTTAGCTCATAGACTTGGTATGTCTAAAATTAAATGGGAACTTGAAGACTTATGTTTTAGATATTTGCATGAAAAAGAATACTATGAATTAGTAGAGAGTATTGCAGAAAAAAGAGTTGAAAGAGAGACTTACATAAAAGACATAGTAATAGAATTAAATGAAAATCTTCACACATCAGGAATAGAATCGGATATTGATGGAAGACCTAAGCATTTTTATAGTATTTATAAAAAAATGGTAAATAAGAATAAGAGTATAGAGCAAATTTTTGATTTAACAGCTATAAGAGTTTTAGTTAATTCAGTTAAAGATTGCTATGGAGTGCTTGGAATAGTGCATACGATATATAGACCGATTCCAGGAAGATTTAAGGATTATATTGCCATGCCTAAGCCTAACATGTATCAATCACTACATACTACTGTAATTGGACCTCAAGGCAAAACTTTTGAAATTCAAATCAGAACTTTTGAAATGCATAAGACGGCAGAATATGGGATTGCAGCTCATTGGAAATATAAAGAAGGCGATACAGGAAATCCAGAACAAGATAAGCAAAAAGATTTTGAAATGAAACTTGTATGGCTTAGAGATATGCTAGAATGGCAAAAAGAAACATCAGATGCAGAGGAATTTATAGAAGGTTTTAAAATAGATTTATTTTCAGATGAGGTGTTTGTATTTACTCCTAAAGGAGTTGTAATAAACTTATGTAGTAAGGCTACACCTATAGATTTTGCTTATAGGATACATACAGATATTGGGAATAAATGTGTAGGTGCAAAAGTTAATGGTAAAATAGTGTCTCTTGATTATACTCTTAAAACTGGAGAAATTGTTGAAATATTAACTTCACCTAATGCAAAGGGTCCTAATATGGATTGGTTAAATATTGCAAAAAGCAATCAATCTAAAAGTAAAATAAAGCTTTGGTTTAAAAAAGCTAAAAAAGAAGAAAATATAATAAAAGGTAAGGAACTTCTTGAAAAAGAATTAAAGAAGCAAGGTGTTAATTATTCAGATATTGCTAAAGGCGAAATTTACGACAAATTAATGAAACGATATAATATTCATTCAATGGAAGATTTACATGCGTTGATTGGTATTGGTGGTTTTTCTGTATCAACTCTTATTTCAAGGCTTAAAGAAGATAATGGGCTAATAAATAAAGACAAAGAAAAAGAAAATAAAGAAATTCTAAATAAGGCAATTGAAGAGCAAATTGCAAAATCAGCAAGACAACCAGAACCAAATAGTTATGGCATAACTGTTAAGGGTGAAAGTAATCTAATGGTTAGATTTGCTAAGTGCTGTAGTCCTGTTCCTGGAGATGACATTTTGGGATACATAACTAAGGGGAGAGGTGTATCAGTACATAGAAAAGATTGTAGTAATTTACAGAACCTTATAGATACAGAGGGAGATAGAGTTGTAGAAGTTAACTGGGGCTCAGCACAAGGGACAGCTTATTTTGCTGAGATTCAAGTTCAAGCAGATGATAGAGATGGATTGCTTGCAGATATAATGAGTGTTATAACAGAGCTTAAATTGCAATTAAGTGCAGTAAATGCAAATTTGGCAAAACAAGGATTTGCATTAATTAATGTAAAATTAAAGATTACATCAGTAGATAATCTAAAAGATTTAATGAAAAGACTGAAGAGATTAAAAGGTGTAGCAGATGTATACAGAGTTAATAGTTAAATTAGGCATACTGAATTGTTATTTTTTAAATATGCCTTATAAGAAAGGTGAGACAACATGAGAGCAGTAGTGCAAAGAGTGACCTCATCTAGTGTTTTAGTTAATGGAAATATAATTGGGGAAATAGGAATAGGATTTAATGTATTAATAGGGATATCTAAAGATGATACTTTAGAAGATTTAAAGTATATAAAGGATAAGATTATTAATTTGAGGGTATTTCATGATGAAAATGATAAAATGAATTTATCACTATTAGATATTAAAGGTGAAATACTAGTTATATCTCAATTTACGTTATATGGAGATTGTAGAAAAGGTAGAAGACCAAATTTTATGGAAGCTCAAAGTGGAATTGACGCAAATAAACTTTATGAAGAATTCTTAAAGCTTCTTAAAACATCTAATTTGAAAATTGAAAGTGGAGAATTTGGTGCAGATATGAAAGTTCAAATTAATAATGATGGTCCTGTAACAATACTATTAGATAGTAAAAGAACTTTTTAAGGAGGAACTAATTTTGATTATAAAAACTATTATAGCGGGAATGTATGAAGAGAATTGTTATTTAGTAATGGATGAAGTTACTAAAGAACTTGCAATTATAGATCCAGGTGGACAGCCAAACATAATTGAAGAGGAAATTAAACTTTTAGATGCAAAGCCAAAGTTTATTCTTTTAACACATGGACATATGGATCATGTAGGTGGAGTAGTTGAGTTAGTTAATAAGTTTTCTATTCCATTTTATATAAATGAAATAGAAGAAACATATATGAAAAATGATAAATTTGTATTTGGATCATTGCCTAAAGCTTCAAGATATTTAAAAGAAGGAGATACTTTAAATTTAGGTGGTAATGTAATAAAAGTTATAGAAACACCAGGACATACAGCAGGAGGAATTTGTTTCTTAATTGCTGATAAACTATTTACAGGAGATACCCTTTTCCAAGGATCTGTTGGAAGAAGCGATTTTCCAGGTGGAGATGGAATGCAACTTGTAAAGAATATAAAAGAAAAATTACTTCCGCTAGGAGATAATATAGAAGTTTATGCAGGACATGGATCAGCGTCTACTATAGGCTATGAGAAGAGAATGAATCCGTTCTTATAAGGGGAAATTGTGCGTGTAATTTTTAAGCATATTAAAAAAATAACAAGTTAATATAAATCGCATCCTTGACTTGTTATTTTCTTTCGTGTGCTTTACACATTTTTTAAGGAGCAATAATGGAAATTAAGATTAATTTAAATAATTTAAAGTTTAGATATGAAGTATATCAATTATTTAATGTGTATTTTCCAATGAAAGAAATTAAATTTTTGGAAAATAAAAAAGCAGATTATATTTTTTATATTGATGAGGAAAGTTTAAGATTTGAATATAAAGATTATTGCAAAGAAGAATCTTTAGGAGAAGATGTTAAGAATTCTCTTAGAAGATTTCTTTTTCTGTGCTTAAAGGATATAACTAATGATATATATCCTTGGGGAATTTTAATTGGAATTAGGCCTTCTAAAATAGCATTAAAATTGATTAAAGAAGGAAATACTGAAGAAGAAGTTATAGAAATATTTAAAGAAAGATATTTAGCACATGAAGATAAAGCTAGATTATGCATAGATGTGGCAAAAGCTGAAGAAAGAATAGTTAATAAAGATAAAAATAATATTGCTATTTATATTGGAATGGCATTTTGTCCAACCAAATGTCTTTATTGTTCGTTTACTTCTAATCCTATAAGTGTGTATCAAAAAATGGTAATGCCATATTTAGAAGCATTAATAAAGGAAATACGAGGTATAAGTGAGTATGTTAAGGAAAAAAATCTTAAAATAGAATCAGTATATTTTGGTGGAGGTACGCCAACATCAGTTAATGATAGAGAATTCATGATGGTGATGAATGAAATCTATAATAATTTTATTGAAAATAACAATGTTAAAGAATTTACAGTTGAATGTGGAAGACCAGATACTTTAACTAAAAATAAATTACAAACTATGAAAGATTGTAAGGTTGATAGAATAAGTATTAATCCACAAACTATGAATGATAAAACTTTAAAGTTAATAGGAAGAACTCATTCTTCAGAGGACATAAAAGAAAAGTTTAAGATGGCAAGAGAACTTGGTTTTGATGATATTAATATGGATATAATAGTAGGGCTTCCGGGTGAAAATCATGAAGATATGGTAAACACTAAAAATGAATTAATAAAATTAGAACCAGATAGTATTACAGTGCATGGATTAGCACTAAAAAGAGGATCTAGGATGTATGAAGAATTTATTCTTAAAAAAGGAATAGAAATCACATCCCAAGAAGAGATTATAAAAATGTACGAAGAAAGCAGAAATTTAGCGGAAATTTTAGATCTTTCACCATATTATATGTATAGACAAAAAAATATGGTTGGAAATTTGGAGAATTTGGGGTATGCTAGAGAAGGCAAAGAATGTATTTATAACATTCAAATGATTGAAGAAAGGCAAACAACAATTGCATTGGGAGCAGCTGCTGTAAGCAAAGTAATATTTTTAGAAGAAGATAGACTTGAGAGATTCCCTAATTTAAAGGATCTTCATGAGTATGTATCAAGAATTGATGAAATGATTGAAAGAAAAAAGAATTTACTGGATACTTTATATTAGGCACTAGTGAATTTATATATTAAGTTATTAAATTAATGGAAGATTGACCATTAATTGAAATTGACGTTATGCATAAAAGGAGGAAATAAAATGGCAATGGAAATGCAAGCACCTAAAGGTACAAAAGATATGTTACCACAAGATGCATACAAGTGGCAGTATATAGAAAGTGTATTTAGAGATGTTGCTAAGACTTATGGAATTAGAGAAGTTAGAACTCCAATGTTCGAACATACAGACTTATTTTTAAGAGGAGTTGGGGATACAACTGATATAGTTCAAAAAGAAATGTATACTTTTAATGACAAAGGTGATAGAAGTATAACATTAAAGCCAGAAGGAACAGCTTCTGTAGTTAGAGCTTTTATAGAAAATAGACTATTTAATGAAGCACAACCTACAAAGTTATATTATATAACACCAGCTTTTAGATATGAAAATGTTCAAAAAGGAAGGCTTAGACAATTCCATCAATGTGGATTAGAAGTTTTCGGATCTAAAGAACCTTCAATGGATGCAGAAGTTATAGCAGTAGCTATGGATACTTTGAAAAAATTAGGATTAAAGAGCTTAAGCTTAAACATAAATAATTTAGGTTGTCCAAATTGTAGACCAAAGTATAATGAAGCTTTAAAGAAATTTTTGGCCGAAAATCATGATGGTCTTTGTGGTCTTTGTAAAACAAGATTTGAAAAGAATCCTATGAGAATTTTAGATTGTAAGGAAAAGAAGTGTCATGAAATTACAAAGAACGCACCAATAATTTTAGATTATATGTGTGAAGAGTGTGATACTCACTTTACAAAGGTTAAAGAATATTTAGATATGTTAGAAATTTCTTATGAAATAGATCCAGGTATAGTTAGAGGATTAGATTATTATACAAAAACTATATTTGAAATATTAACTTCAGATTTCACTGTTTGTGGTGGAGGAAGATATGATAAATTAATAGAAGAGCTTGGTGGACCTGATATGCCAGCAGTTGGTTTTGCTATAGGAATTGAAAGATTAATTATGACTTTAGAAAAAGAAGGTATAGAAATACCTAATGAAAATTTATTCGACTTATATATTGGAGCTAGAGGTGAGGAAGGAAGTAAATATGCTTTCAAATTAGCTAGTAGCTTAAGAGCCTTAGGGATTAAATGTGAAACAAACCATATGAGTAGAAGTATAAAAGCTGAAATGAAATTTGCAAATAAATTAGGTGTAGCATTTACTACTATCTTAGGTGAAGATGAATTAACAAGCAAAAAGGTTAATTTGAAGAGAATGAGTGATGGTGAAATATTTGAAGTTTCATTAGATAATATTGATGAAATACGTAAAATAGTTAAACAATAATTTTTATTTCTAGAAAAGTGTTGGGAGGAAATTTAGTAATGGGTGAATCTTTAAATGGATTAAAGCGTACAATGATGTGTGGAGAACCTAGAGAAGAACATGTGGGTAAAAAGATTACTTTAATGGGATGGGTTCAAAGAAATAGAAAACTTGGAGGTCTTGAATTTATCGATTTAAGAGATAAAACAGGTATAATGCAAGTAGTTTTTGGTGAAGAAATTAATGGAGAAGCTTTTGAAAAAGCAAAATCAGTTAGACCTGAATACTGCGTAGCAGTAATAGGAGAAGTTGTTAAAAGAGAAAGCATTAATGAAAACATGCCAACTGGTTTTGTTGAATTAAAGTGTGAAGATATAAAGATTCTTTCGGAATCAGAAACACCACCAATATATATCAAAGAAAATTTAGATGCAGCAGAAAACATTAGATTAAAATATAGATATTTAGATTTAAGAAGACCAGATATGCAAAAAATATTTATTACTAGAAGTAAAACAACAAAAGCTATTCGTGATTATTTAGAAGCTAATGATTTCTTAGATGTTGAAACTCCAATATTAAATAAGAGTACACCAGAAGGAGCTAGAGATTATTTGGTGCCTTCAAGAAATTATCCAGGTATGTTTTATGCTCTTCCACAATCACCACAATTATTTAAACAATTGTTGATGGTATCTGGATTTGATAAGTATTATCAAATAGCTAAATGTTTTAGAGATGAAGATTTAAGAGCTAATAGACAACCAGAATTTACTCAAGTAGATATGGAATTAAGCTTTGTAGAGCAAGATGACATAATGACAGTAAATGAAGGGTTAATTGCTCATGTATTTAAAGAAGTTGCTGGAGTCGATGTTAAGCTTCCAATTAAGAGAATAACATTTAAAGATGCCATGGAGAAATATGGATCAGATAAACCAGATGTAAGATTTGGTATGGAAATAACTGATTTAACTGAAGCTGTTAAAGAAGTTGAGCTACCAATGTTTAAGGATGCCATAGTAAATGGAGGATCTATAAGAGCTCTATGTTTAAAAGGCGGAGCTGATATGGGAAGAAAGCCTTTAGATAAATTAGGTGAATTTGTTAAGACTTATAAAGCTAAGGGACTTGCTTGGATTCAACTTAAAGAAGATGGGGTCAAATCATCAATAGCTAAATTCTTAACTGAGGATGTAACTAATTCAATAGTAGAGACTATGAATGCTGGAACTGGAGATGCTATATTAATAGTAGCAGATAAGAATTCAGTAGTATTCCAAAGTTTAGGCGCTTTAAGATTAGAATTGTCTAAACAATTTAATTTAATAAAAGATAAAAATGAATTTAATTTCACATGGGTTACTGAATTTCCATTATTTGAATACAGTGAAGAAGAAGAAAGATATATGGCTTGTCACCACCCATTTACAGCACCAATGGATGAGGATTTAGATTTTATTGAATCTGATCCAGGAATTGTACGTTCTAAAGCTTATGACTTAGTATTAAATGGAGAAGAATTAGGTGGAGGATCTATAAGAATTCACGATATGGAACTTCAAGAAAGAATGCTTAAAGCACTTGGATTTACACAAGAAGATGCATGGGCAAAATTTGGATTCTTATTACAAGCATTAAAATTTGGGCCACCACCACATGGCGGCTTAGCATTTGGATTAGATAGAATGATAATGTTCTTAGCTGGAACAGAAAACATAAGAGACGTTATTGCATTCCCTAAAAATCAAAATGCATATTGTTACTTAAGTGAAGCACCAAATGTAACTGATGAAAAACAATTAATTGAACTTGGAATAGGAATACTTCCAAAGGAAGATAAAAAAGACGCAGAATAATCTTACGATAAAAAGATTCTCATATAATGATAAAAATTATTGTATGAGGATCTTTTTTCATATATTAAACTAATTGGAGGAGTTAATAATGTTAGGAACGATAGTTAATGCATTATGTATAATAGGTGGATGCTTAATAGGACTAGTTGTAAAAGAAAGGCTAACTGAAAAAATCAGTTCAAATATAATGAATGGATTGGCATTATGTGTATTATACATAGGAATATCAGGAGCACTTAAAGGGAATGATACGTTGCAAATGATAATTTGTATAGCAATAGGTGCACTAGTAGGTGAAATGATTGATATTGATAAGAAATTAAATAATTTAGGGGATATGATTGAAAAGAAAATAAATAGCAAGAAAAAAAATAAAACTGAAGAGAAAATTTCTATATCAGAAGGCTTTGTCACATCAAGTCTGTTATTTTGTGTTGGAGCAATGGCCGTAGTTGGATCTCTTGAAAGTGGACTTCAAGGAAATCACACAACTCTTTTTGCTAAATCAATATTAGATGGAGTAGCTTCAATAATTTTCACATCATCTCTTGGGATAGGAGTAATGTTGTCTTCAATTGCAGTATTTATCTATCAAGGAAGTATAACACTTCTTGCTGGAGGACTTTCAACAGTTTTAACTGATACTGTAATATCCAATATGTCAGCAGTTGGAAGTCTTTTGATTGTAGGACTTGGATTTAATATGCTAGGTGCAAGTAAAATTAAGGTGGCGAATTTATTGCCAGCTATATTTATACCTATTATATTTGGATTATTTTAAATTATAGCTCAATATATGAGTTAAGTGATATTCGAATAAATAACAAATAATATAAAAAATGAGAAAAATGTTAAAATAAAATTATTTTATTATAACATTTTTTTGTAACAAAACCAAAAGTAAAAACATATAATGTTAATACATATATAAATATTATTTCCAATAAAAGGTAAATATTTCAATCAATATTAATAAGGGGGATTAATGTTTAATAATTTAAGATTAAAAGAACAAATGGAAGATAAAAGAGGATATGAGTTTATAAAGAGGGTTATGGATATAATTTGTTCTTTAATAGGAATAATAGTTTTACTTCCAATACTATTATTAGTTTCGATTTTTATAAAAATTGAATCAAAAGGTTCAGTAATTTTTTCACAAGAGAGAGTTGGGATGAATGGAAAAACATTTAAAATGTATAAATTTAGGTCGATGGTAGTCGATGCAGAAATACTCAAAGAAAGTTTGATAAAACAAAATGAGAGAATATGTGGTCCAATGTTTAAGATGAAGAATGATCCTAGAATAACTAAAGTTGGCAAGTTTATAAGAAAAACAAGCATAGATGAACTTCCGCAGTTAGTCAATATTTTAAAAGGGGATATGAGTATAGTAGGACCAAGACCATCACTTCCAAAGGAAACAGAAGAATTTGAAGGCTGGATGATAAAAAGATTAAATGTTAAGCCGGGATTAACTTGTTATTGGCAAGTTGCGGGAAGAAATAATATTGAATTTAAAGAATGGATGAAATTAGATGTTAGATATGTAGAAGAGAGAAATATTATAATTGATGCAAAATTAATATTTAAAACATTTTTTGTTTTATTTGGAGATAAAAATGCAAGTTAGAAAAGAGTAACATAGTAATATTAAAAAATAGTCTAATTTGTAATACGATAAATGAAAAAATATCGTTTACAATTGTATAGTTTATATTATAGTGCATAGCATTAGCAGCTTTAGGTGTTATTCCTGATTTTTTTATGATTGAAAGGGGGTATAAATATGTTCTTATCTAAGAAAATAAAAGAACATAAAAAAAGAAAAACAGCAGTTTATAATAGAACACATACGGGGTTTATAGTAGAAAACAAGCCAAAATCAATAGTAGCAGAGGCCTATAGAACTTTAAGAACTAATATACAATATTCTTCTTTTGATAAAGAAATAAAGACTATAGCGATTACAAGTGCAGAAATGGCAGAAGGAAAATCAACAATTGCAGGAAATATTGCTTTAACATTTGCTCAAAGTGAAAAAAAGGTTATTTTAATAGATTGTGATTTAAGAAAGCCATCAGTGCATAAGAACTTTAAGGCTTCAAATTTAGTTGGGATTTCAGAAGTTTTACTTGGAAAAGCTACCATTGAAGAATCTGTACAAAAGCGTAATGATAATTTGTATTTCTTAACTTCAGGAAAAATTCCACCAAATCCATCAGAAATGTTAGCATCATCAGCTATGACAGAGCTAATAGAAAAATTAAAAGAAGAATACGACATAATAGTATTAGACACGGCACCAATTCGAGTAGTTACAGATGCTCAAATACTTTCAACAAAAGTTGATGGAACTATTTTAGTCGTAAGAGCCGAAATAACAAAGAAAGATGTAGTAATTGAAGCAAAAAATCTTTTGGATAAAGTAGGAGCAAACATAATAGGAACTGTATTGTATGCAGTAAAAAATAAAAGTGGGAAATACTACTACTACTATTAGGTAAGTGAAGATTAACATTGCTTAAAATTTAATATAATACATTCTTGTTGCATAGACAGAGCAAATATAAAAAGAATGTATTATATTTTTTGATATTTTAGAAATTGGATTTTCAAAAAATAGTCTGATTGTGTAATATGATAAATGAAATTTACATCATTATTTTGTACTACAGTATTTTGGTTTTCTAAAATATCTTCTTTAATATTAAGATCACTTTTATCAATAGCTACTTTATTTATTTTAGCTAAGTACTTATTTACTACAAATATAAACCCTATAAGGACTATACATAATATAAAAATTATAGGGAAAATGATTTTTTTCTAAGGTATTTTACTTTTAATACATCTCCATAGATATAATCATAAGAAGATGTGTAAAAATCAGATTAAAGATGTAGATTTCTATTAAAATTTAAAAGTACTTTAGTATTATTTATATACGTATATGAATATAATATAAGAGTAAAATAAATACTTAATACATTGTGTATATTAGAACTTAGATTGATATGATAATTAAAAAACGAATTACAATGAAGGAAAGTTAGGGTGAATGAAAGATGATAAAAATAATTTCAATTTATTGTTTGGTAGTATTTATTATATTATGCTTTTTTCATGGAGCACATAAGAAGTGGTAATAACTTAAAATTAAATAAAATATAGTAGATAGAATTAAAAATAAAACTAGTATAATAATTTTTTTAAATTCTTAAATTAATAAGTAATACATAAATTACAATTATATTGAATAATGAGTACAAGGGTGAATAGTATATATGGTGAATTATAATAAAATTTATCAAATAATATTTTAATTAGGAGGATTTATAATGGAGAGATCAGTGCTAAAGAGTAATGCAAAGGCACAGTTGAAAGGGAAATGGGGACTGGCTATAGGGACTTTGTTTGTAGGAACAATAATAATTAGTGGATTTTCTAGTGCGGTAGAATTTATTGAACCTAAAAGTAACATACCTATAATTTTGGGATGGCTAATAAAGGTTCTTTTTGGTGGAGTTATTACTTTAGGTATATCTAAATTTATATTAAATATTGCAACTAATAAAGAAGAAGCAAGTTTTAATGATTTATTTTCAGGGTTTAATATTTACTTAAAGACATTAGGATTATGGATAGTAATGGGATTGTGCATAGGTATTGCAACAATATGTCTTATAGTACCAGGTGTTATAGTTGCACTTATGTTTTCACAAGCATTTTTTATATTGTGTGAAAATGATGAAAAATCTATTGCTGAATGTTTAAAAGAAAGTATTGAAATAATGAAGGGATATAAAGCTGAGTTATTTGTTCTCGAATTAAGTTTTATTGGATGGTGGATAGTAGTAGCTATAACCTGTGGAATAGGTGCATTATTTGTATATCCATATCAACAAGTAACGAGTGCTAATTTTTATTTAGCACTTAAGAGTAGACAAACTGGAGTTTAGAAATAATCGCTATATATTATATTTAAGTATATAGTTTGAAAATTTTTACATGATTTTAAGATAATGTAAAAAGTTATTTGAAGATGATTTATTTTTAAAAATATAAAATATTAAATAAAAATATATAGCCAAAAATTA
>Ga0183100_1000598_pt1 | contig 25906 bp, 16 predicted proteins | sample Biomet2_FD_127789 | JGI IMG/M metagenome (GOLD analysis project Ga0183100, IMG submission 127789) | Microbial communities from bioreactor (seeded with anoxic lake sediment) at LBNL, California, USA - Biofuel metagenome 2 | ecosystem: Engineered > Bioreactor > Anaerobic > Unclassified ...
CAGCGTTCGTCCTGAGCCAGGATCAAACTCTCAATAAAAAGTTTAATCTTAGCTTACTCAAATAAAGAATTGCTGGTTTACTTAAATGTATTTATATTATTCTGTTCAATTTTCAAAGATCTTGTCGCCGTTAAGCAACTCATTTATCTTATCATCTTCTCAAATTAATGTCAATACTTTTTTAACTTTCTGAGTATTTTTCATCAACTTTCGTGACAACAAAATCTATTATACCACCATATTAATTAGTTGTGTTTTATTTTATCCTATTTTTTGATAAATATTCGTTATTTTCTTTATTTTACTGCTTATTTCTAGATTATATGCAATGTGATACGCTAGGATATGTTTAATATGATTATTGCACTTCTATTTAAGTAGAATTCTGACAATGGTTATATTTTAACTAGTAATTTATTATTCTTTTTTATTTAATCGATGGCTGCATTTCTATAATCGACCCTCTAACCTTGCCGAAAATATCTTCTTCAACCCCATATTTCTTCATTCATTTCCTTAAAGTTTGGTGAAACATATTAGAAATAATGAGTGAATGGGATAAAATAAGGACCAAGTTTTACCTTAATCCTTTCATTATGTATCATTCCTTATACTTTTAAAATTCCATTCAGCACGATAGTAGCTTTAAGGTTTTATCCTTAAAAATCACTAATTTTTCCTTAAGTATCCAAATCATTATCCTCTATCATTTCGTCAAGGTTTAGCGGAATCGGCAAGGTTATGGTATGCCTACAATTTCATCTCTAGCTTCACAACTGTTTCAACATGCCTCGTCATAGGAAACATATCCACAGGTTGCACCTCTACTGCTGTATACCCTAATCTGCTTAAATGCTTTAAATCCCTAGCCAAAGTACTAGGATCACATGATACATATACTACTCTTTCCGGTTTTGCTTCTCCTATTGCATCTAGTAAGTTAACATCACACCCTTTTCTTGGTGGATCTACAACTATTACATCTGGTTTAACGCCATCTTCTATTAGTCTTGGAATTACCTCTTCTGATTTACCTACACAAAATTCAGAATTAATTATTTCATTTTGTTTAGCGTTTATTATTGCATTTTCTATTGCTTGTTCTAGAATTTCTACTCCGTAAACTTTTTTAGCATTTTGAGATAAAAATAATGTTATTGTACCCGCACCACAATAAGCATCAAACACAACTTCATTTCCACTTAAATTAGCATATTCTAAAGCTTTATTATAAAGGACTTCTGTTTGAATTGGGTTTACTTGAAAGAAAGAGAGTGGGGATATATTAAACTTACAATCCCCTATGTAATCAGATATATAGTCCTCTCCCAATAAAGTAATACATTTATCTCCAAGAACTAAATTAGTATCCTTAGAATTTATATTTTGAATTACACTCTTTAAGTTAACAACTTCTTTATTCAATTCATCAATTAATTCATCTTTATGAGGAATCTCTTTATTAGTAGTAACTAATACAACCATAATTTCATTAGTCTTAAAGCCTTTTCTAATCATTATATTTCTAATTAACCCCTGCTCATAAAATAATCCATCTTTTTTAGCTGGTATTATTGAATACTTTTCCATCCAGGCTCTTATGAGTTTTATAATTTTATCAGCTTCTTCATCTTGAAGTAAACAATTATCCATATTAATTATTTCATGAGTTTTTTCACTAAAAAATCCTATAGCAAGTTTATCTTCTACTAATCCAACGGAAAATATAATTTTATTTCTGTATCTATATCCATTTTCCATTCCCAGTGGATATTTTACGATTTGTTCATCTAAACCTGCAATTTTCTTTATGCAGTCTTTTACCCTATCAAACTTAAAATCTAATTGTCCTTCATAACTTAAATGCATTAAGGTGCAGCCACCACATTTTTCATAATTAATACATTTAGGTTCTTTTCTTTCATCACATTTTTCTATTATTTCGATAAGCTTCCCATAAGCATAATTTTTCTTAGCTTTAGTTATTTCTATTTTTACTTTTTCACCCTTTAATGCTCCTGGTATGAATATTGGATATCTATCTATTTTAGCAACACCTTCACCTTCATAACCTAAGGATTCAATCTTCATAATATATTCTTTATTATTTTCTAACACGCACACACGTCCTTCGTTATAATTTAGGCACATGAAACAAAATAACAGATAGAATATGCATTGTATATTTTTCCACAAGCATATGGTCTGTTATTTTTTGAATGTGCCTTATGGCTATTCAAAAAAAGAGCACCTTTCGGTGCTAATATAGAATCAGTTGCCATTTAATTCCACAATCATTAAATAAGTATCTCTCTTTAAGATCAATAATATACATTATATCTTAAATATTGCTTGTATAAATGTTAAATTTTTGTTAACTCTTTTTATTTTTTGAATACATATAAAAAGAGACTTTAGTAAAATTAATTACCAAAGTCTCTATATATAAAAAATTATGTTTTAGAATTATTTTACAACGCTAACCTTTAATAGGTTTGTTGCTCCAACTTGATCAACAGGTACTCCAGCTGCTAATACAACTGTATCTCCTGATTTAACATATTTGTATTCTTTTGCAGTTTCAACTGATTTTTCTAACAGTTCATCAGTTGATACCATTTTATCTGCTACTATTGGATATACACCCCATGAGAATGCTAATTGTCTAGCAACTACTTCATCTGGAGTAACAGCTATAATTGGACATTCTGGTCTACATTGAGAAATTCTCTTAGCAGTAGCACCAGTTTGAGTTGATGATATAATAGCTTCTGCTTGTAATTCACTAGCTGCATTACATGCTGCTCTTGAAATTACTCCTGATATAGCTGGTGTATGAGATTTAGCAGCTGAAACAGCAACTGTATAAGTTAATTGCTTTTCAGTTTCTTCTGCAATTTTAGCCATTGTAGCAACAGCTTCTACTGGATAATCTCCATTAGCACTTTCTCCTGATAACATGATTGCATCAGTACCATCTAAGATAGCATTAGCTACGTCTGAAACTTCAGCTCTTGTAGGTCTTGGGTTTCTCATCATTGAATCTAACATTTGAGTTGCAGTTACAACTGGTTTTCCAGCAGCATTACATTTTTGAATCATCATCTTTTGAACTGCTGGTACTTGTTCTATTGGAATTTCAACTCCTAGATCTCCTCTTGCTACCATTAATAGGTCAGAAACTTCTAAGATTGAATCGATATTATCAACACCTTCTTGGTTTTCGATTTTAGAACAAATTAATATTCTTTCTCCACCATTTGCATCAAGTATTTCTCTAATAGTTTGTACGTCAGATGCTTTTCTTATGAATGAAGCTGCGATCATAGTAACTCCAACTTCACAACCAAAGATTAAATCAGATTTATCTTTTTCAGTAAGTGCTGGTAATTTAATAGATACTCCTGGTACGTTAACTCCTTTATGAGTTCCAACGAATCCAGTATTTTGAACTTCACACTTTATAGCGTTTCCTTCAACAGATTTAACAGTTAATCCTACTAAACCATCATCTATTAAGATAGTGTTTCCTGGTTTAACATCATTTGCTAATCCTTCATATGTAACAGCACACTTAGTTGTATCTCCAACTATTGACATATCTCCAGCATATACTGTAAATTCTGTACCTTTAGTTAATTCAAGTTTCTTTGGTTCAAACTTTCCTGTTCTAATTTCTGGTCCTTTAGTGTCAAGGATTATTGCAATTTCTCTGTTAAGTTTCTTTGATAATTCCTTAACTTTTGCAATTCTTCCACCATGTTCTTCATGATCACCATGTGAAAAATTATGTCTTGAAGCATTCATTCCTGCTAACATTACTTTTTCTAATATTTCCATATCCTCACTTGCTGGGCCAATAGTACAAATCATTTTAGTTTTTCTCATTAAACTAACACTCCTCTTTTTTTGATTAGACACATAAAATAACAAAACCAATATTCCGTGTATATTTTATATCAAACTAGCCGATAAATCCTGTTAATAGTACTCTATTTGAAAAATTCATCAACACAGTATAAATCAAAATATACCAGCCTATCATTCTGTTATTTTTTGAATGTGTCTTTATTTATAAAATTTATATAAATAAACTATAAACTAACTTATTATTATAACATTTAATTATTATGATAGCACTTGTGCAATATCATATAATTCTTGATCAAAAACACTTTCTATATCTAAAGCTTCATCTATATCTTGATCAATTATTTTGTTATCTTTAATTCCTATTACTCTTGAAGTTTTTCCTTCTATTAATACTTCAATAGCCTTTGCTCCCATTCTTGAAGCTAAAACTCTATCTGTTGCAGAAGGGCTTCCACCTCTTTGAATGTGACCTAAGATTGTTGCTCTTGATTCAATTCCGGTTACTTCTTCAACATATTTTGCAAGTTCAAATGCTCCCCCAATTCCTTCTGCGAGGATTATTAAGTTATGCATTTTTCCTTTGTTTTTACCCTCTAAAATAGTTCTGCAAAGTTCATCTTTATTAAATTCAATTTCTGGGATTATGATTGATTCCGCTCCACCACAGATACCTGCATATAAGGATAAATCTCCACAATCTCTTCCCATAACTTCTACAATTGAAACTCTTTCATGTGAAGTTGAAGTATCTCTAATTTTATTTATAGCATCTACTACAGTATTTAAGGCTGTATCAAATCCTAAAGTAAAATCAGTATAAGCTAAGTCATTATCAATCGTTCCTGGTAAACCAATTGTTTTAATTCCAAGTTTTGACAATAATTTCGCTCCCATAAATGAGCCATCTCCACCTATAACTACTAAAGCTTCCACGCCATAAGCTTGTAATATTTTAGCAGCCTTTTTTCTTACTTCTTCATTTTTAAATTCAGGACATCTAGCAGTTCTTAAGATTGTTCCACCTCTTTGAATTATATCTGACACAGAATTTCTATCCATGCTGAATAATTCTCCATTGATAAGTCCACTATATCCTCTTTGCACTCCCATAACTTCAATTCCGTTATGAATTGCAGTCCTTACTACTGCTCTTATTGCAGCGTTCATTCCAGGTGCATCTCCACCACTTGTTAACACAGCTATCTTTTTCATAATATATATTTCCTCCTTAAATACCACGGGGCATTTAAAGTCCCCTGTGTACATAATATAACCATAATTTATTTACTAATAATTATTGTACATAAATTTCTATCAATTATCAATCATATTTAACCAATTTCTGATATTATTCCAAAATAAATCTCTTAATTTTATGAAAAATTTTATACTACATATCTATTCCTAATTATAAATTTACTCATTATAGTTCACATACATTATCAATTAAGATGTTAGCTGCATTTAATGTATTATCTTTTTATAACTATATATCTAACTTTAATTTACCTTCTCTATTATACTCAATAATCGATAAATTTATATAAATTAATGTAATTTTTGCAATATTAATTTTTGTAATATATTTCATTTACATATTTGATAATTTTAAAGCCTTACTTACTATTAAGTTATAATTTAATCACTTCCCGATTAATAATCCGTTAATCTTCTTTTTAAATTGCATTATCATTCTTGGACTTTTATATTTTCTTCTCCTAAGTTTTCTTTTAATAAACTTATAACATCACTTTCTAGGGAAACCCACCTATCTCTTGGTACTCTAAACTTTTGTTTTTCTTTACTTGCAAATATATAAATAGGTGTATCTCCAAGGTATTCTTTTATTAATAATTCTTTAAGGTTTTTACTAAGTTCTTTCGCTGATATTATATCCTTTGCTCTTAAATATACTTTTGAATTATCTATTTTTTCTAAAGGTTCTATACTTTCGCATATAAGCTTAGGTGGTTCATCTTCTTTTAAGCTTAATCTACCCTTTATTATTACTAAACTATCAGCTACACATAATTCTTTAACTTTATCTAATGTTTTTGGAAACACTATTACTTCAATTGTACCTGTTAAATCTTCAAGTTTTAAGAATGCCATTATTGTATTATTTCTAGTTACTTTTTGATTAACGACTGCAAGTATTCCTCCAAGAATTACCCTATCATTATCTTGCAGAGTATCTTGTCTATTAAATATAGCAACTTCAGCTATATCATCTTCTAATGTATCATCAAGAGTCTCTTGAACTAAAAATATTTTAGATATTTCATTTGAAGTTTGCATTTTTAAACTTTGAGCATAATCATCTAAAGGATGTCCTGTAATATAAAGTCCCGTCATTTCTTTTTCCATAGCTAACAAATTTCTTTTATTAAATTCTTTTATATTAGGATACTTAATTTCTGGATTTTTTAATTCTTCAGTTGCAAATAAACTTATTTGTCCATCAATATTTCTTCTCTTATCACTTGATATATTTTCAATCATTTTTTCATGAACTGCTAACATTTTCGATCTAAAAACTTTAAAATCATCTAAAGCACCAGACTTTATTAAACATTCAACTGCACGTTTATTTATTGTTGATGTCTCCATCTTATTTATAAAGTCTACTAAGGATTCAAATTCACCTTTTTCTTCTCTTGCTTTTACAATACTATCTACAACGTTAGCTCCTACATTTTTAATAGCTGCTAAACCAAATATGATTTTATCACCTTTAACTGTAAATCTTGAAAAGCTCTCCTTTATGTTAGGTGGCAATACCTGTATTCCTAATTCTTCTGCTATTGCAATGTAATATGCAACCTTTTCATTTATTCCCATAATTGAATTAAGCATAGCTGCAATCATTTCTACAGGATAATATTTCATAATGTATGCTGTTTGATATCCTACCACTGCATATGCAGCTGCATGGGACTTGTTGAAAGCATACGAAGCAAAGTCCATCATAGAATCAAATATTTTATTGGCTACATCTTCACTTATTCCATTTCTAATACATCCTGGAACTACAATTTGATCATTTTCAATAATACCATGAATGAAGTTCTTTCTTTCTTCTTCCATAACTTTGTGTTTCTTCTTGGACATGGCTCTTCTAACCATATCACTTCTTCCCATGGAATATCCCGCCAAATCTCTAACAGCTTGCATTACTTGTTCTTGATATACTAAACATCCATAGGTTACTTTTAATATTGGTTCTAATTCTTTAGTTAAATACGTAACTTTTTCTGGATTTCTCTTTCCATCTATGTACCTTGGTATTTCAGACATAGGACCTGGTCTATATAATGAAATCCCTGCAATTATGTCTTCTATAGAATCTGGCTTTAATTCCTTCATGAAAGATGTCATACCGGCTGATTCTAATTGGAATACACCTGCTGTTTTACCTTCACCTATCATCTTATATACTTCTTTATCTTCAAAATCTATCTTGTCTAAATCTATATCTATCCCTCTATTTTCCTTAACCATTTTAATAGCATCATTCATAACTGTTAATGTTCTAAGACCTAGGAAATCCATTTTAAGTAATCCAAGTTCTTCTAAAGTTGTCATTCCAAATTGTGTAACTATCATTTCATCATTTTTTTGTAGTGGAACATATTCAACTAATGGTCTTGATGCAATAACTACGCCTGCTGCATGTGTTGAAGAATGCCTTGGTAGCCCTTCCAAGTTCTTTGCAACATCTATTAAAGTTTTTACTCTTTCCTCACTATCATAAGCTAATTTAAGCTCAGGATTAAATTCCAATGCCTTTTCTATTGTTATACCTAACATGCTTGGTATCATCTTAGCAATTCTATCAACTTCTGAATAACTGTAGTTCATGGCTCTTCCTACATCTCTTATACATACTCTAGGAGCCATTGTCCCAAAGGTTATTATTTGTGAAACATTACTTGCTCCATATTTCTCTACTACATAATCAATTACTTCTTGTCTTCTTTCATAGCAGAAGTCACTATCAATATCGGGCATAGATACTCTTTCTGGATTTAAGAAACGCTCAAATATCAAACTATATTTGATAGGATCTATCTTAGTAATCCCTAAAGTAAATGCTACTATTGAACCCGCAGCAGATCCTCTACCTGGTCCTGTTGGTATTCCACTTTCATAAGAAAATCTAATAAAGTCCCAAACAATTAAAAAGTAATCTACATATCCCATTTGTTTTATAATTTCAAGCTCATATTCTAATCTATCTATATATTCTTTTGCCTTTTCACTAACTTCCTTTATCTTATCTATTTCTTCATAATTTAAAGGCCTTCCAATTAATTTTTTAAAGACATCATATCTATCTATAAGACCTTTATAACAAGTATCTCTAAGATATTCATAGGGATCTTGCCATTCTTCTAATGGAAATTTAGGCAATTTAGATTCATGGAACTTATATTCATAATTACACTCATCTGCAATCTTCATAGTATTTTCTAAAGCTTCTGGCACATATGAAAATATATCCCACATTTCTTCTGCTGACTTTAAATAAAACTGATCTGAAGGATATCTTCTTCTATTAGGGTCATCAATTGTTTTAGCTGTTTGTATACACATTAAAACATCATGAGACTTGGAATCTTCTTTATTTATATAATGAACATCATTAGTAGCTACTAATGGTATCCCTGTTTCCTTAGCTAATTTTATATTTTCTTCATTTACTTTTTTTTGTTCTTCCATTCCATGATTTTGTAACTCAATATAGAAGTTATCTTTAAATATCTCTTTATATGTTAAAGCTGTTTCTTTAGCTTTTTCATAGTTACTTTTGAGGTGATAAGATTGCACTTCTCCTCCTAAGCATGCACTTAAAGCAATTAACCCCTCACTATGTTTTCTTAGATAATCATAGTCAACTCTTGGTTTATAATAAAAGCCTTCAATTGATGCTACAGATGCTATTTTCATTAAATTTTCATATCCAGTTTGGTTTTTAACTAATAAAACCAAGTGATAAGTTGAGTTTTCTTTATCTGGCTGTTTAATATGCATAGATTTTGGTACTACATATACTTCACACCCTAAAATTGGCTTTATTTTATTTTCATTTGCAGCCTTATAAAAGTCTACAAGTCCATATAAAACTCCATGGTCTGTTATAGCAATGCTCTTCATACCCAATTCTTTTGCTTTCTTCATGATCTTTTTCATTTTGCCTGAACCATCTAACAAGCTGTATTCTGTATGTAGGTGCAAATGACAAAATTGTTTTTCTTCCAACATCCTCACCTCCTCTTTTCAATGCACACTTCATTCGAAATTTCTGATTAATAATATATCTTTTTTCCAAAATTGCAAATTGTGCATTATAAATTGTTTAAAAATCTAATGTCTTACTACCTTCCAAGTATGGTGCTATAACTTTTTTAACCTTCTCAACATGGAATTCATTTACATCATAAGTTAAGTAATCTTCTTTGCAATCAAATCTTGTTATAATTCCAATATCATAACTTCTATCACTTCTTACTACATCTATTCCTACTTGTAATTGTTTTAATTCTTTAATATTTCCACTCATAGATAAAAAAGTCTTCTCTAAGAATTCTAAATTTTCCTTTGTTGGTTCTTTTGCTTTAAAAAGCACAATATGTGTAAACATAATCATTCCTCCACTTTTTCAGTTGACAGTTAACAATTTACAGTTAATGATGAAATTTTTTTAGAATTTCTGATTAATATATATTTTTTCAAATTACGAAGTTATTTGTTCCTTAATTGTTAATTGCGCACTGGTAACTGTTCACTAATTTAATTATCTACTGCTTCTCAATTCTTCCGCTATCTTCTCTATCTTTCTTAATCTATGATTTATCCCAGACTTTCCTACTGGTGGCTCTAGCATTTCTCCTAATTCCTTTAGTGACTCATCAGGATAATTCAATCTTAATTCTGCGATTTCTCTTAAATTATCAGGTAATCTTTGAAACCCTATTTGTGATTGTATTAGCTTTATGCTCTCAACTTGTCTTACAGCTGCATTCACTGTTTTTGAAAGATTTGCAGTTTCACAATTAACAAGTCTGTTTACATTGTTTCTCATTTCTTTCATTATTCTTATATTTTCAATTTCTAACAAAGATGAATGAGCTCCTATTACATTAAGTAAATCTACAATTTGTTCGCCTTCTTTAATGTATACTATAAAACTATTCTTCCTTTGTATTACTTTTGAATTTAAACTAAAAGTATTAATAAGATTAGATAAGTCTATAGCATATTCCTCACTATGAGTTACAAATTCCAAATGGTAAGTTTTTTCTGGATTGCTTATGCTTCCCCCACCAATAAAAGCCCCTCTTATATATGCTTTTTTTATACCATCATCTTTAAAAATTTGCTTCTCTATTCTATAATCTAAGCTCATTATTCCATCAATTTCTTTAAGTATACCAGTTTCACTTAGTAATCCCCTAACGCCCATTTCTTCCGTAATTACTACCATATAAATATTATTCTTTTTTAATGAGTTACTCTTTTTTACCATTAATTTTGAATGAATGGTAAAATGCTCTTTTAAAAGTGTAAAAATCAATCTAGCACTAGCTGGATTTTCTGTGGTCATTTTAAAACTAAGTCCACTTCCACTAAAAGCTAATGTGCCACTAACCTTCATTATCGCTGATATTTCTGCCAACGCTTCTTCCTTAGAAATATCTATATATCTGCATATTTCTCCTTTAACTTTTGATGAAAATGACATTCTGTCCCCTTCCTTATCTATAAATATTACAATGCACAGTGTACAATTGTTTTAATCAATTTCTTTTCCTTTTTCTTCTCTTACTCTTTCCTTGATACGTTGTGATAAATACATATATTCAATAATCTTCTTTTTATCATATAAAAGTTTCTTTTCCATTATTGTATCTACTAATACTTCTGCTAATTTGTCTGAATCATGTTTTACTAATCCATTTTTAATTTTAACTAAATTATCACCAACTATTTTTACTCCTAAACTATTTATATCTTCTCGGTCTAATTTAACAAGCTTTGCATCTTCTTGTCGATATTTCTCTTTTAATTCATCTGTAATTTCACCTGTGTTCGCAATTACATAATCAATAATATCTTTCCCACCATATTTAAGCAAAACCTTTAAGTGATCTGCCACTGTAAATTCTGTAGTTTCACCAGGTTGAGTCATTATATTTGAAATATAAATCTTAATAGCATTACTTTTTCTAACTTCCTTTGAAATATCCTTAACAAGTAAATTAGATGTTATGCTAGTATACAAACTTCCAGGTCCCATAACTATAGCGTCAGCTTCCTTTAATGCATCTAATGCTTCTTGTAATGCTTTTGCATTTTCTGGATTTATTCGAAGTTCTTCTATTCTAGAATTTTGTTTAATAGATTGTTCTGGAATCTGAGATTCCCCTTCGACGATGTTCCCATTTTGAAGCTTTGCTACTAGTTTCATATTATCTAAAGTAACTGGTATAACCTTTCCTGTAACTGCAAGTACTGAACTCATTTTTTGAACTGCTTCTTCAAAATTATCTGATATTCCAGCCATAGCTGCTAAAAATAAATTTCCAAAACTTTGATTTTTCAATCGTCCATCTTTAAATCTATATTGAAGTAAATCTTCTAGTATAGGCTCAGTATCTGCAAGTGCTAGAATACAATTTCTTATATCTCCTGGTGGTAATATTCCTAAATCTTCTCTTAAATCTCCGGAACCACCTCCATCATCCCCAACTGTTACTATTGCAGTAATATTGGATGTATAGTATTTTAGTCCTCTAAGCATTGTTGAAAGACCCGTTCCCCCACCAATTACAACTATTTTAGGACCTTTAACTAATAATCTTTTTTCATATATTAAACTTTCAATTTTTTTACTATCTAACGATATTTTAAGATAACCTCTATTAACTAATGCAATTATAGACTTCATCATTTCTGCAACCGAAATATATAACACAAATATTCCTGTAATATTTAAAAACACGTAAAAAATCTGATAGTACAAATCATAAACTCTATGAGTTACTAATTCTGTAAAACCAAATGCTATTAATAGTATTCCAAAAACTCCAAATGCCAGCCATCGTTTTACTCTAATCCCAACTTTAAGCCAATCTCGTATCCTCATAGCTTCTTTTCCCCTTTATGAAGATCTTCTGCTACATCTCTGTGTTCTATTCTAGAGTTATAGTTTTCTTTATTTAACCGTTCATAAACTTCATTAGCAATTGCAACAGATCGATGTCTTCCCCCTGTGCATCCTATAGATATTATTAATTGTCTTTTTCCCTCTTTAATATAATTAGGAATTAAATATTTTAACATATCCATTAACTTTTCTATAAAATTAATAGTTTCCATTTGTTTTAATACATACTCTTTAACTGATTCGTCATTTCCTGAATATTGCTTTAATTCTGGAATATAAAATGGATTTGGTATAAATCTAACATCAAAAACCAAATCTGAATCAACAGGTATTCCGTATTTAAATCCAAAACTTAATACTGTTACTGATAATTGTTTTTCCGGATAAATATTATCACCATAAATTTTATTTATCTTTTCTCTAAGGTGTTTTATTTCATATTTGGATGTGTCAATTATAATATCTGCCACGTTTTTAATTTCTCTTAACTTTTCTCTTTCTTGCGTAATACCAGTTAAAACTCTTCCATCTGGTGACAATGGATGACTTCTTCTTGTTTCTTTAAATCTTTTTATAAGAACTTCATCTGTTGCTTCCAAAAACAAAATTTCATATTTAAATTCATTTTGTTTTAGATAGTTCAAAGTTTCAAAAAAATCTTCAAAGAAAATTCCGCTTCTAATATCTATAACTAATGCTACCTTTTCAATATTACCGCCACTTTGCGTACACATTTCTGCGAACTTTGAAATTAACTTTGGCGGAAGATTATCTACACAAAAATACCCTAAATCTTCTAACGTTCTTGTTGCTTGTGTTTTTCCTGCTCCTGATAACCCTGTAACTATAACAAATCTCATATTACACACTCCCCTTTTTTTGCCAAAGATCACTTTTTAGGCACATAGATTTGTTTTATTGAATGTGCCTTAATATTAAAATTATATCATAAAAAACTCAAAAGTCATAAACTCTTGAGTTTTTCAAATGCCTTATGCATATTCAAAAAATAACAGATAAGTAGCTAGTATATTAGAGTGTTATTCTCTTTCTTATACCTCAATCTTCACCTAAAATTCTAACTTCCGGATGTAGCTCTACACCAAACTGTTTTTTCACTTCATCTTTAACATGATATATTACATCTAGCACATCTTTAGCAGTCCCATTTGCATTGTTAACAACAAAGCCAGCATGCTTAGTTGAAACACATGCTCCCCCTATAGTAAATCCCTTTAAGCCTGCATCTTCAATTAACTTCCCTGCGAAATACCCTTCAGGTCTCTTAAATGTACTTCCTGCTGAAGGAAATTCTAGTGGTTGTCTTTCTTCTCTTCTTTTAGTTAATGCATCAACTCTAGCTTGAATCTTTTCTTTATCTCCAGGGATTAAATCAAAAGTTGCACTTAATACTACATATCCTTTTTGCATAACTAAAGATTGTCTATACCCCAAGTTCAATTCTTCTTTAGAAAAAACTCTAACTTCTTCATTATCATCTAATACTTCTGCTTTCTCAATAACAAATGATATTTCTCCATCATAAGCTCCTGCATTCATAAATACAGCTCCACCTACACTACCTGGAATTCCACATGCAAATTGAAAACCTGCTAAGGATCCTGCTGTAGCTTCTGCTGAAACAGCTTTAAGTAATGCTCCACATTCTGCTGTAATTTTATTACCTATACGTTCTATCTTATTAAGTTCGCATAACTTTATAACAACACCTCTAATACCACCATCTCTAATTAAAAGGTTAGATCCATTTCCTATAACATAAAAAGGAATTTTATTTTGTTTACAAATAGTGATAGTTTCTTTTAGTTGTTCTACATTATTTGGAGTTAAAAGTATATCTACGGTTCCTCCAACCTTAAAGTATATATGTTCACTCATTTTCGCATCTAACTGAATTTGTGACTCTTCGTATATTTTATTGAACAAATTATTATACTTTCCATACTGATTCATGCTAAAACTCCTCAAACACTTATATTCATATCATTTATTTACATTATATAGAATAATCTATATACTAAACTAACACAAGTAAAATTTTATTCTTATTAGCTTAAAGTATCTTGCCACCACAAAACCAATACAAAATAAAATCTTATTAATATTAACTTATATACAATAAATTTTTATTCCGTATTATTATAGCATAATTTATTTATTTTGTTCATGTTTTTTAAAATAAGTGTAAATGCTATTTGCTGCCTTATTATCAATTGACTCAGTTTCAAGGAGTTCCTCTAGTGTAGCTTTTTTAATATTATCAATACTTCCAAATTTTATAAGAAGTTTCATTCGCCTTTTTTGTCCAATATTCGGTATATCATCTAATATTGAATGTAATGTTCTCTTATCTCTTAAACTTCTATGATAAGTAATTGCAAATCTATGAACTTCATCTTGAATTCTTCTTATCAATTGCATTAAATTAGAACTTCTATTTACTATCAGCTCATTGTTATTATAAATTATTCCTCTTGTTGCATGGTGGTCATCTTTAACCAATCCGCATACAGGTATATCAATTCCTAGTTTATCTAAAACTTCAATAGCTATGTTTACTTGACCTCTTCCACCATCCATCATAATTAAATCTGGAAACCTAGAAAACTTTCCACTAGAAAATTTAATTTCTTTATCTTGAATTTCTTTAATTTCCTTTAATCCATGAGTAAATCTTCTTTCCAAAATTTCTCTCATACTATCATAATCATTAGCATTTTTAACAGTCTTTATACGGAATTTTCTATAATCACTATTTTTGGCTTTTCCATCTTCAAATACAATCATAGATCCAACAGAATCTACTCCTTGTATATTAGATATATCATAAGCTTCTATTCTAAACGGAATACTATCGAGTTCTAATAAGTTCTTTATTTGATCTAAGCAAATTCTATTTATTTCTTTATCTTTTAAAATCTTATCCTTGAATTGGTCTAAAGTAACCTTTGCATTATTTTTGACCAATTCTAACATGTCTTTTTTCTCACCTTTTATTGGAATTTTAACAGAAACCTTTAAGCCCCTCTTTACACTTAAGAATTCTTCTAAAACCTCTATTTCATCACTTCCTGGAATATAAATATTTTTAGGCACCTTAGGGGTACCTCCATAAAATGAGATTATAAACTGGGAAATAACTGTACTATCTTCTTCATGAGAACTATTTTCAACAATAAAATGTTCTCTTCCTGTAATTTTTCCATCTCTCAAGAAGAAAACTTGGATGCAGCAGTCCTTTTCATCTTTATACATATTAATGAAATCCTCATCACCTTCTTGAGATTTAAATACTTTTTGTTTTTCAGCTATATTTTCTATAGCTAAAATCTTATCTCTTAGAGATGCAGCCTTTTCAAATTCTAAATTTGAAGAAGCTTCTTGCATTTCTTTTTTTAATTTATTTAATAAAGTTTTATCTCTACCACTCAAAACATCCATAATTTGATCTATCATATTTCTATAATCAACCTTCGAAATATGTCCTTCACATGGAGCTTTGCATTTTTTTATATGGTAATTTAAGCATGGCCTTGTTTGCTTTCCACCTTCTGTAATAAATTTCTTGCAAGTTCTCAAAGTGAAAATTTTTCTTATTAACTTTATTGTCTCATGTACAGCTCCAGTATTAGGATATGGTCCAAAATACTTATTCCCATCTTTTTCATAATTTCTAGTTATAAACACTCTCGGAAAATCCTCGTTATTAGTTATTTTTATAAAGGGATAGAATTTATCGTCTTTTAAGGAAATATTATACTTAGGACTATGCTTTTTTATTAAATTACATTCTAATATTAACGCTTCCATTTCAGAATCTGTAACTATATATTCAAATTCATAAATATTTTTAACCATCGCTTTTACTTTTTCTGAATGATTCTTGGAACTTTGAAAGTATTGCTTAACTCTATTTTTTAATACTTTTGCTTTTCCTACATAAATAATTTCTCCAAGAATGTTTTTCATTAAGTATACACCTGGTTTATCTGGCAAAATTTTTAATTGCTCCTTAAAATCAAACATTGCTCCCCCTCTCTTCAGTTAAAAGTTAACAGTTTATAGTTAACAGTTTTTATAGAAATCCTTAAAGATTTCTATACTGATATATTTCAAAAATTTCCAATGAGCTTTAATCTTTAACCATTAATTGTTAATTGATTAATGCCTGCTTAATCAATTTTCCTGCTATTGGTGCTGCTGCACTTGCTCCATATCCCCCATTTTCTACTATTACTGCTACTGCGACCTTTGGATCATTTGCTGGTGCAAATCCAATAAACCATGAATGAGGTTTGGCACTTTCACCATTAGCAAGATTATAATCTGCTGTACCTGTCTTACCAGCCGCATTAGTTCCTTGAAAAAAGCCCCAAGAAGAATCAACTCTAGAATCAACTAGATTTTTCATATAATCTTTTATAATAGCTGCATTAGTTGTACTAATGACTTGTTTATATACTTTTGAATCTATAGTTTTGACTGTATTTCCATCTTTATCTATTACTGTATTAACAAGTCTTGGCTCCATCATCTTTCCATTATTGGCTATAGTACTTGAAATTAAAGCCATTTGCATTGGTGTTGCTAAAATACTACTTTGACCAATCCCAGATTGTGCTATACTTCCAACTTCTGCTATGTTTAATTTCGGAAATTGACTTTGAGTTATGTTAAATCCATCTGAATCAATTGTATTGTTAAAACCATATTTTTCAGCAGTAGTTTTTAATTTATCATTCCCAAGCTCCATTGCCAGTGTACCAAATACAAAATTACTTGATAATCTAAATGCTTCTTTTAAATTTATAGTTCCATTAACTTCTCCATTATCATTACTTAAAGATTGTTTTGAATTAAATACTATTTTCCCAGTATCATCAAATGTCCTAGTTGTGACACCTGGCATATTCTCTAAGGCACTGCTAAGAGTAACAGTTTTAAAAGTTGATCCTGGTGGATAAAGTCCATATGTTGCTCTATTTATAAGTGGGCTATTATCTGCGGTCCCTGCATTTGCTGCTTTCATCGAGCTTTCTAAATCATTGGGATTATAAGTTGGTTTTGAAATCATTGCAAGCACTTCCCCTGTTTTGGGATTTAATGCAACTATAGCCCCCTTATTATTTCCAAGAGCATCATAAGCTATTTTTTGAAGTGTTGGATCTAGTGTAGTTATAACCCCATTACCAATCTTAACATCATCTTCTTTTCTATTTTTAAAAATGTCTTTTAATTTATCCACGCTAAAGTCTTTAGCTAAATTCAGAAAATTATTTGTAAGCTTATTGTATGTTGTTAATTGACTATCATAATTTGCTTCTAAACCTGCTAATCCATACCTTGGATCCACATATCCTAACGCATGAACATATAAATCACCATTAATATATGTTCTTTTTTGTGTAAGAGCATCTACTCTTGTACTTGTGGTTAATGGATTTTTATTTTTATCATATATAGTTCCTCTTAAAACTTCATTTCTTACTGCCCAAAGTCTCTTATTCCCTTGTTGCTCTGCTATATTAGGTGCTGAAAAAACTTGAAAATATGCAATATAAGAAATAAGAGCTACAAAGCAAAATAGAAAAACTACCATTACTTGTTTTATACTATTAGAAACATTTTTCAATTTTTAGCCCTCCTCTGATATCTTTTGAAGTATTGCCAATGCAAAGAACATACTTAGTATTGATGATCCGCCATAACTAACAAGAGGTAATGTAATTCCTGTAAGTGGTATTACTGCAAACACTCCACCGATTATAACTAATACTTGGCAAGCTATCATAGCACTTATTCCTATTGTGCTAAGTTGTGAAAATTTATCTTGAACTCTAAATGCCGCTCTCATTCCTCTATAGAAAAATAAGAAATATATTATAATAATACCAAGACCAAATACCATTCCTAATTCTTCACAAATTACTGCAAAAATAAAATCCGAAGTGTTAACAGGCACAAATCCCGGGTAACCTTCTCCCAGTCCTGATCCAAACATTCCTCCTGAAGAAATTGAATATAATCCTTGCACGATTTGATATCCTTCCGTATCTGAATATTCCCATGGGTTTCTCCAAATCAATATTCTTTGTCTTATATGTGCAAATAACTTATAGGCAACAAATGATCCTATTACAAATAATGCAAAGCAAAGTATCACATATTTCTTTTTCCCAGTTGCAACATAAACCATTGTTAATGCTATACCAAAAAATATTAAAGCAGATCCTAAATCTTTTTGCATAAATAAACATCCTAACGCAAACATTACGACTAATGCAGGCTGCCAAAGTTGTTTAAAATCATCTATAATGTTATTTTTATCTTCATAATCTTTAAGTGCAGATGCCAGATAAATTACAAAACTAATTTTACCAAATTCAGATGGCTGGAATCCCATACTTCCAATCATAACCCAGTTAGTGGCTCCATAAACTTCACGACCAAAAACTAATGCCATAGGCATGAAGATAATGGTCATAATTAAATATACTTTTTTATATTTTGCAAACTCTCTTAAGTCTGGAATTGCTACCACCAAAGCAATAAATACAACAATACCAGCAGTAAACCACATTAACTGTTTAATTGCAATACTAGTATCCAATCGATACAATACAGCCATACCTATAACTGACAATATGCATGCAAATATAATTAAAAACTTATCCCCCTGTGGATAAAATTTCCTAATTAAAATTTGAGTAATTGTTAACAATACGCATACTATTAATCCCATGTATATTGCACCCATATCCATAGGATCCTTTAATATAGCTATGTTTGTAAAAAGTGCCATACATAAAAGATAGGTTAAAATTAATAACTTTATCTCATCCATCTTAATTTTCAATCCATATCACCTCATTGCTAGTATTTCTCTCTTTTGTAAAGCTCAGTTGAAGATACTCTAAAACCTTCCACTGAGCTTAATTTGTTTTATTTTCTCATATGCTTTAACTTAAAATCTTAAAAACTGCAGTTCCAATCTTTATTTCATCCTTATTAGATAATTTCATTTTACTACTTATCTTATTTCTATTTAAATAAGTACCATTTGTGCTATTTAAATCTTGTATAAATAATGAATCATTTCTCACTATAATTTTAGCGTGATTTCCAGAAACATGTTGATCTGATAAAACAATTGAGTTATCATCCTTTCTACCTATTGTCAAATCTGACCTTATAGGAATAATAGACCCACCCTTCAGCCCTTTACCATTTCCTGGATTTATTATTTCCAATCCATAATTTCCTTTTGCTACAGGCGGCCTTCTCTTCTTACCACCATTTTTAACATCTTTATACATTATCTTTAGTGCATAGTATATTATTACGTATAGTATAACAATAAAAACTACTCCAAAAATTCCAGCAATCATTTTTGAAAAACTCATATTTTCACCTCAATATTTATTCCTGTCTCTTAGGCATCTGAAAAAATAACTATCCAAAGATGCCTAAGAGACAACAATACTGGCAGTTATTTTTTAATATGCCTTATTAATGATTATACAACAAAAAAATCAAGTATGACATAAAAAAGCATCACATTTATGTTTTTATGTATATCTTATTATTTTCTAATTAAGAATCTTTTTTAAATATATTCCTGTATATGATACTTCAACTTTACATAATTCTTCTGGCGTTCCTGCTTTAATAAGAGTTCCACCTTTATCTCCACCTTCTGGTCCTAAATCAATTAAATAATCCGCACATTTTATCACATCGAGATTATGTTCAATTACAACCACTGTATTTCCTGCTTCTACTAGCCTTTGAAGTATCTCTATTAATCTACTAACATCATCTACATGTAACCCTGTTGTTGGTTCATCTAATATGTATAGTGTCTTTCCTGTACTTCTTTTTGATAATTCAGATGCCAATTTTATTCTTTGAGCCTCTCCACCTGATAATTGAGTTGATGGTTGGCCTAATCGAATATATCCAAGTCCCACATCATTTAATGTTCTCAATTTATTTTCAATCCTAGGTATATTCTCAAAGAATTTCACTGCTTCTTCAACTGTCATGTTTAATATATCGTCTATATTCTTACCTTTGTACTTAACCTCTAGGGTTTCCCTATTGTATCTCTTTCCTTTGCAAACTTCACATGGCACATATACATCAGATAAAAATTGCATTTCTATTCTTATAATTCCATCTCCAGAGCAAGCCTCACATCTTCCACCTTTAACATTAAAACTAAATCTTCCTGGCTTATAACCTCTCATTTTAGCTTCTTGAGTTTGTGAAAAAAGCTCTCTTATTATATCGAATGTACCTGTATAAGTAGCTGGATTAGAACGTGGTGTTCTTCCTATTGGACTTTGATTTATATCTATTATTTTATCTATGTTCTCATGCCCAATTATTTCTTTATGTTTTCCCACAGGATTTTTACTCTTGTTTACTATCTTATTTAAACCTTTATAAAGTATTTCATTTACTAAAGTACTTTTTCCTGATCCTGAAACTCCTGTAACTGTTGTCAATGTTCCAAGTGGAATTGATATATTTATGTTCTTTAAGTTATTTTCTTTAGCTCCTATGATTTTTATGCTTTGTCCATTACCTTTTCTTCTTATTTCAGGCACTTTAATTAATTTCTTTTCTGTTAGGTATTGACCTGTTATTGATTTTTCACACGCTTTAACGTCATCAAGAGTTCCCGCAACAACGATTTCTCCTCCATGTTCACCTGCTCCAGGTCCAATATCAACAATATAATCTGCTTCTCTTATAGTATCTTCATCATGCTCTACAACTATCACTGTATTCCCAACATCTCTTAAGTTTTTTAAAGTTTGTATTAGTCTATCATTATCTCTTTGATGCAAACCAATACTAGGTTCATCTAAAATATATAAAACACCCATCAGTGATGAACCTATTTGAGTTGCAAGTCTTATCCTTTGAGATTCTCCTCCTGATAAAGTTCCTGAATTCCTTGATAAACTTAAATAATCAAGCCCTACATCCAATAAAAATTGCAATCTGTTTTTAATCTCTTTTATAATTTGTTCACTAATAATTCTATTCTTTTCTGAAAATTCTATTCCATTTATAAAGTTCAATTCTTCTCTTATTGGCATACTCGTAAATTCAAATACATTTTTGCCACTAACAGTAACTGCTAATGCATCATCCTTTAATCTTGCACCTTTACATTTAGGGCAAAAATCATCACTCATATATTGTTCTATTTCACCCTTTATCATATCTGAATTAGTTTCTCTATACCTTCTGTTTAAGGAATTTATTTCTCCATCAAAGGCATAATTATATACTGACTTAACATCTTCTTTTGTATATTCAACTTTAAGCTTCTTTCCTTTTGTTCCATATAAAAGTAAATCAATATTTTTCTTATCTAAATCTTTCACAGGAGCATTTAAATCCAGTCCATATTCTCTGCTTAAGGCTTGAAGTATTGCATAAGTCCAAGATTCTTCTTTAAGTCTTCCGCTTCCCCAACTAGCTATAGCACCTTTCATTATACTTAATTCTTTATTTGGAATTACTAATTTCTCATCTATTTCAATTAAAGTTCCAAGTCCATCACAATGATCACATTTACCAAATGGAGAATTAAATGAAAATAATCTAGGTGCTAATTCATCAATGCTTATTCCACATTCTGCACAAGCGAATTTTTCACTAAATAAAGTATCCTTTCCCCCAATAATACTTGCAATTGCTAAGCCTTCTCCTATTTTTAACGATGCTTCTATAGACTCTGTAAGTCTTCCTTCAATTCCTTCTTTTATGACAATTCTATCTATAACAGCTTCAATATTATGTTTTTTATTTTTATCTAATTTCACTTCTTCTTCAGTTAAATCATAAATTTCTCCATCAATTCTAGCTCTTATAAATCCATTTTTCTTTATATTTTCCAATACTTTTTCATGGGTTCCTTTTCGTCCTTTAATTATAGGTGCTAATATTTGAAGTTTAGTTTTATCCCCATAGTTCATAATCTTATCCACAATTTGATCAACAGATTGTTGAGTAATTTCCTTACCACACTTTGGACAATGTGGAGTTCCAACTCTTGCATATAGTAATCTTAAATAATCATAAATTTCTGTTATTGTTCCAACTGTCGATCTGGGATTTTTACTTGTAGTCTTTTGATCTATTGATATAGCTGGTGATAGCCCTTCTATGTACTCAACATCCGGCTTATCCATTTGACCTAAAAATTGTCTTGCATAAGAAGATAAAGATTCTACATATCTTCTTTGTCCTTCTGCATATAACGTATCAAAGGCTAAAGATGACTTACCTGAGCCTGATAAACCTGTAAACACAACTAACTTATCTCTTGGTATCTCTAAACTGACATTTTTTAAATTATTAACTTTGGCACCTTTTATTATTATCTTATCATTCATCGCACAAACCTCCATTTCAATGCACAATGCATAGTTCATAATTATTGTACATTGTTAATTCTTAATTTCATTAATTATGTCTCTAAGTTCAGCTGCCCTCTCAAATTGCAGATTCTTTGCAGCTAATAGCATTTCTTCTGTATATTCTTTAATTAACTTATCTTTTTCTTTCTTCGTAAGTTTCTTCTTGCCTTCTACCTTATATTCTGCCACTTCCTCAGCAATCTTTGTAGCTTCTATGATATCTCTAACTTCCTTAATTATAGTTGTTGGAATTATTCTATTCTTATCATTATATTCCTTTTGGATAGTTCTTCTTCTTTCTGTTTCCTTTAGAGCTTTATCCATAGATTTTGTTATTTTATCTGCATACATTATAACTTTACTTTCTGAATTTCTAGCTGCTCTTCCTATAGTTTGTATCAATGATGTTTCTGACCTTAGAAATCCTTCTTTATCAGCATCTAAAATTGCAACTAAAGCAACCTCTGGTATATCTAGGCCTTCTCTTAAAAGGTTTATTCCAACTAATACATCATATTCTCCAAGCCTTAAATCTCTTATAATTTTCATTCTCTCAAGAGTATCAATATCTGAATGCATATAAGCAGCCTTAACCCCAAGTTCTGTTAAATACTTAGTTAAATCTTCTGCCATACGTTTAGTCAACGTTGTTATTAATGTTCTAAATCCACATTCTTTAACTTTATTAATTTCTCCATATAAATCATCTATTTGTCCTTTAATTGGCCTTATAATGATCTCAGGATCTAATAACCCCGTAGGTCTTATAATCTGTTCTGCAATTTCTTCTGAATGATCTATTTCATAAACAGCTGGAGTTGCACTTACAAAAACCACTTGATTAATTTTCTTTTCAAATTCTTCAAACTTTAATGGTCTGTTATCATATGCACATGGAAGTCTAAATCCATAATCAACTAAAGTATTTTTTCTTGATTTATCTCCTGCATACATTGCTCTAACCTGAGGCAATGTTACATGACTTTCATCAATAAACATTAAAAAATCTTCAGGAAAATAGTCTATCAAGGTTTTAGGTGGTGTTCCAGAACCTCTACCATCGAATATTCTTGAATAATTCTCTATACCACTGCAATATCCCATTTCTTTTATCATTTCAATATCAAAGTTAGTTCTTTGTCTTAATCTTTGAGCTTCTAAAAGTTTATCTTGAGCATTAAGTTCTCTCAATCTTTCCTCCAATTCTCCTTCAATCTTTCCAATTGATTTCTCAACAGTTTCTCTAGAAGTTGCAAAGTGAGAAGCAGGCGTTATTGTTACATGATTTCTTTCTCCAAGAATGGTTCCTGTTAATACATCAAATTCTCTTATTCTCTCAATTTCGTCTCCAAAAAACTCAATTCGAATCCCCCTATTTGAATATGACGCTGGAATTATATCTAAAGAATCTCCTCGAACTCTAAAAGTTCCTCTTGAAAAGTCTATATCATTTCTTTCATATTGAATTTCTATAAGTTTTTTTATAACTTCATTTCTCTCTTTCTCCATTCCAGTTCGGAGGCTTATGGTTAATTTTTTATATTCATCTGGATTACCCAATCCATATATACAAGAAACAGATGCAACAATTATAACATCCCGTCTCTCAAAAAGAGCTGATGTAGCTGAATGCCTTAATTTATCTATTTCATCATTTATTGATGCATCCTTTTCTATAAATGTATCTGTTTGAGGTACGTATGCTTCTGGCTGATAATAGTCGTAGTAAGATACAAAATATTCAACTATATTATCTGGAAAAAACTCCTTAAATTCTGAACATAACTGTGCTGCTAAAGTTTTATTATGAGCTAGAATTATAGTAGGTCTTTGTAATTTCTCTATAATATTTGCCATAGTAAATGTTTTTCCCGAACCTGTTACTCCTAGCAAAGTTTGACATCTATTATTATGCTTTATTGAATCCACTAACTTATTAATAGCTTGTGGCTGATCTCCTGTAGGTTTAAATTTAGAATATATTTTAAATTTTCCCATTAAACTCCCCCATTTCGAACACACATTCGCATTATATGTATATATTACTTTTCCTTAACTATTAAGTCAACAAATTAATTCACATACCTTAAAGAAAAAGATGGCTAAGCCATCTTATATAAAGTGATCCTTATCCTTATTTTCTTCATCTTGATTAGTTTTATCCTCATTAATTTTATCTTCTTCTGTTCTATATTTTTCTTTATGTTCTAAATTTTTAATTTTACTAAAAACGCTTTTAAAATTGCTATCGTTAACTGGTATAACATCTTCTTTATTTACATTTCTAGGTACTAATAGCATACCGAGCCTCGTATTTTTATTATGCCTAAATTCAATATTTCTTATGATTCCCTTTGAATCTTTAATCTTCAAAATTGCATTATACCAGTTTGCTTTTAAAATAGAATAACTCTCTGATTCTGAATTAACATTTTTATTATTTATTGATAAAAGCTTACTTCCAACATCAATACCAAATTTTCTAACTTGTGAATATGTTGAAATCTCTAAAATCATTAACCCCTCTTCATCGCTTACAAATTTAGGTTTTCTCTTTTCTTCACTTTTTATTTGAATCTTTAACATAAATTCATGAGCAAATGGTGTGAAAATTATAACTATTATTTCACCCCAAATTCCAAACCTAGTAATTTGAGCTACAATAGTTAAAATGATGCCATAAATTAATATATGGCATCCTGACGATATTGCTTTTTCCCTTTTGCTTCTTGTAAATGTAATTGAGGAATATCCTAAAATTGTATAAAACGGTAACATTGAAATTACACTACTTGTTATTAATCTAAGTCCTGAAGATGATTTGATTAATGGCCACCAATCTGGATTTTGTATAGATTCTGTTATATAATTTAGCGATGAATCATTCGTAGTTATTGCAATCATTATGGCTACAGGCAATGCCCAATATCTCTTTAATGCATATCCCCCTAAAATTTTTCCTTCCTTATTGGTAAATACCGGAACTGCACCTCGATCACCATCAATCATTACTAATACACCTTCAATAATATGAAAGATACCTATAAAAATTATTAAATAAAGTATATCAATGTTGAAAATTGTAATATTGGAAAGTTTTGATACAAATTCACTTACTAATTTAATCAAAATACTTATAGCTCCTAAAATAGCACCAGAATACGAAAAACATATTAATCTTGGTTTTATAAACATTAATAATATAGATATGATAAATAAATATTCAATTCCCGAATTTCCATTAAATACTATACCTAAACTATTAAGAATTAAGCTTCCTATACTTCCTGCTATAATCCCTAAAACAAGTTGAGATAGCGTAAGTTCAATAGATGAATTTACACTACCTCCTAAAATTATTTTTTGCATAGATACTATTTTTTTATTTTTTAAATACAGAATT
>Ga0183100_1000599_pt1 | contig 25873 bp, 24 predicted proteins | sample Biomet2_FD_127789 | JGI IMG/M metagenome (GOLD analysis project Ga0183100, IMG submission 127789) | Microbial communities from bioreactor (seeded with anoxic lake sediment) at LBNL, California, USA - Biofuel metagenome 2 | ecosystem: Engineered > Bioreactor > Anaerobic > Unclassified ...
TATTGATTTATCAGTTTAAGTATGTTATTGTAATACAAAAGAGTAAAGAAATTACTCGAATAAGTAGTCATAAACATCAAATAATATCAAAATATGGTAATTATTATATTTTTGATTTATTACTTTTTGTTTTAGATTGATTTTTACATTATTTTTGCTACCAAGGTCTTGGAGAAGACTTAAAATATGAATATGTCTCGAATTGAAAGGTTGAGAAGGATGAAAAAATTTAAGAAAGCACTATGTTTGACTTTGGCAACAATCATGACTTTATCTGTTGTAGCAGGATGCACAAGCAAAGCACCGACCACGTCGGCAGTGACGTCTGGGTCCGGCACACAAAGCGTAGCAGCTCAAAAAGTAACCTTCTGGTACTATCATAAGGGCGATGAAGGTGCAGTACTTGAGAAAACAATCAAAGCTTTCAATGAGTCACAATCCAAGTATGTTGTCGAGGGCTTCAGTGTCCCTGATAAGCAAAAATATTTGGTAGCAATGTCCAGTAATGAATCTCCCGACCTTATAGAACTTTCCAATCAGGATATCGTCTCCTATAATGCAAATGGTATGCTAGAAGATTTGAGTGCGATGGGAAGCAAAACCAAATTCGATTTTAGTATTTTTACCAATTCTGCAAAAACAGCCAATACGGTTAATGGCGCTTATTATGCACTTCCTTATGCGACCGATATTATTCAAATGTTTTATAACAAAGATATTTTAACCAAGATAGGCGCCACGGAGCCTCCGAAGACAATGGAAGAAATGTATGACATGGCCGTTAAAGCGACTACACTTGATAAAACCGGTAATATTGACACGCTGGGATATCCGCTGTTCCCGCTTGCTTCTGCAAGACAGGAAGGTATCTATGGGTTTGGCGGCACTTGGGTTGATTCTGCAACCGGGTTAAAACCAACGGCAACTTCACAGGGTGTTTTGGATAGCCTGAATCTAAATGTAAAGTACCGTAATCTTTATGGTATAGACAAGGTTCAGAAATTCGTCGCAACAGCAAACACAAACCGCTATACACCAAAAGATATTTTCTTTGCAGGCAAACAGTTATTCCGTTTTGACGGACCGTGGCTTGCAAAAATGATCAAGGACAACAATCCAAGCGTTCATTACGGTGTTACACTCATCCCCGGAACAAAAGCAAATCCAGAACTTCGCGGCGAAAGTCGTTACGAGACAACGTCCGTTGCCATCCCGGTTGGTTCAGTCCAAAAAGACGGTGCAATGGCACTCGCACAATACATCGTTACTGATGGTGCAAAAGGTCTACTTATGGGTCTTGGCTCCTTACCGGCAAACAAGAATCTTTACGACGATAAAGAGCTGCTTGCCTCAAATGATTGCTTCCCGCAGTTTATTGAAGCACTGAAAGCAGACAAAGGCGTTCAATACCCTAAAATGGAAGAATCAGCAAAATATACATCATTAATTAATGCGTCACTTGACTTCGTTTATAATGGTAGTAAAACACCGAAAGCTGCAATGGATGAACTTCAAAAGCAGGCATCTACTTTAAAGTAATATTTTATATTACGTCTGCTCCCCCAAAATCGGAGGCAGACGTAATATCTTTTAAATGACCGGAGGGATCAATTGCGTATGAATAAAAAAAGATTAAGAGAATCTACCAAAGATAACATTAATGGTTTTCTGTTCGCACTTCCTTGGATCGTGGGATTCCTAGTGTTCAGCCTTTATCCGCTGATTACTTCTCTTTATTACAGCTTTACTTCATTTAGCCCGGTGGTTACACCAAAATGGGTAGGGTTGGAAAATTACACTTATATTTTCAATGATCCGTTGTTCTATAAAAGTTTATCTAACACACTATTTTTTGCATTCATTGCAACACCAATTAATTTAATCATCGCGTTAGGGCTTGCTGTTTTAATTAACCAAAAGTTTTTTGGACGCGGGATAGCCCGTACAATCTTCTTTATGCCATCTGTCATTCCCATGGTTGCTTCAACAATGATCTGGATTTGGATGTTTGACCCTACCTATGGGTTTATTAACAATGGATTAAAGTTTTTAGGGATTGAAGGGCCGGCGTGGCTTATCAACCCTGGAACAACAAAATGGGCTCTGGTGATGATGGGTGCGTGGTGCACCGGGACGACGATGCTGATTTGTTTGGCTGCCTTGCAGGACGTACCTCACAGCTATTACGAGTCGGCCGATATCGACGGCGCAAACGCAATGGTCAAATTTTTTAGAATTACATTGCCTTGCATTGCCCATGTAGTCGTTTATCAGGCAATTTTGAACTTAATCAATGCTTTTCAATACTTTACGCAAGTCTATGTCATAACCACTGCTTCCGACGGTGTTACATCAGGGGCAAGCGGTGGGCCGGAAAACTCCATTTTGATGTATCCACTGTATTTGTTCCACAATGCATTTATATACATGAAGATGGGAAGAGCTTCTGCGATGGCGTGGGTTCTCTTTGCAATTGTAGGCGTGCTTACAATCATCATGATGAAAATTACTAAAAAAACCGTTGCAGGCGGCGCCGGAGGAGAATAATTGCAGTTATGAATAAAACGTATTCTTATTATATGCATCATGCTAGAAAAATCCCTAAATATGTCCTTATTATCGTTCTTTGCATGATATTTTTAATGCCGTTTGTGGTCATGATTTCCACATCCTTTAAGACGATGAATGATGCATTTTCGATGCCTGTTTCCATATTACCCCGCGAATTTACACTCAACAACTACCCTGCGGCGATTAATAAAATTCCATACATGAGGTATATGGCAAATACAATTTTTATCACCGCATTAACCCTTTTAGGGCAGATTATCGTAACACCGATGGTTGCTTATTCATTGGCGAAAATTCATTGGAAGGGCGTTGGTATTATTTCCGTGCTACTTCTGGCCACAATGATGATTCCCTATGCGGTGACGATGATTCCCCTTTACAAAATATGGCACGCAATTGGGCTGACTAATACCTACGCGCCATTGATCGTACCGGCATTTTTCGGTAATTCCTTTTATATTATCATCATGCGGCAGTTTTTTAAAGGTTTGCCGAATTCTCTAATGGAAGCGGCAAAAATTGACGGTACCAACGAGTTCCAGCGCTATATTATGATCGCGCTACCACTGTGCAAACCGGCACTTACTACCGTCGGAATTTATACTTTTCTCTCTGCATGGTCGGATTATCTTGGTCCATTGATTTACATTACAAAGAAGGATAAACTGACGCTGTCACTCGGATTGCAGCAATTTTTGAATCAATATACCGTGGATTGGACGATGCTCATGGCTGCGGCGGCGATCTTCGTGATGCCGGTTGCCATATTATTTCTTATCTTCCAGAAGAACTTTGTTGAAGGAATCGCGACAACAGGAATCAAGTCATAATCTTTGCAAGTTGTGAGGCGGTCAATATGCTGAAAATTTTTCCGAAACCAAAGAATATCCAACTAAATGGAGGTAGCCTCCCGCTCTCATCGCAGGTTGAACTGTGTATAGACAGCCAGATTGAAGCAATGTTGAAAGATACCGGTTTTAACTATGCCGACAGCGTCAATTCTATTTTTTTAAATTGCATTCATGGGAAACAGATCGCATTCAACGGCGTCTGCCTTGCATCTGTACCCGACCAGGGATACACCCTGACTATTTCGGTGGATGGGATCGAGATTGACTGTTCATCTGCTTCGGGTTTTTACTACGGTATTCTAACGCTTGGTCAAATTGTGGACCAGTGCAAAGAGAGTCTACCCTTTCTTTGCATTCAAGATGCGCCGATTATCGCACTTCGTGGAATTATTCTTGATATCGGGCGCAATAAAATTCCGAAGATGAAAACTTTATTCGAAATGATTGATATGTTATCCGCAATGCGTATTAACCATCTTCAGTTGTACATGGAAGGCTTTTGCTTTGACTACAAAAAATATCATTATTTATTTTCAGATGAAACACCGATTACGGCGGAAGAATTCCAAAAGTTATCACAGTATGCACGAAGCCGGTTCATTGACTTGGTGCCCAACCAAAATTGTTCGGGGCACATGGACCAATGGCTTTCAAGGCCTCAAATGAGGGGCCTGGCCGAATGCCCGGACGGCTTTTTATATGATAACCTCTATATGCGCCCTCCGATGACTTTGGATGTGAGTGATGAAAAAGCATTTGCAATGATTTCCTATTTCTTTGAGCAGCTTCTTCCTAACTTTGATTCCAACTTTGTGAATGTGAATCTGGACGAGCCATTTGAACTGGGTATGGGTAAAAACAAGGAAAAAGCAGAGAAATTCGGCAGAGGGAAATTGTATCTTGATTATGTGAATAAGATACATGCATTATGTAATGCTTATGACAAGAAAATGCTGATGTGGGGCGACGTGCTGTTTACGCATCCGGAGTTAATTGATGAACTACCAAAAGACATTCTGGTTCTGGACTGGATTTACGAGGGAGATGCTACTTTTGAGTCTCATTGTCGTTTTATGGCTCAGAAAGGAATCGGATTCTGCCTATGCCCCGGAACGTCGAGCTGGTGTTCCTTTACCGGCAGAACGGACAACATGATCAAAAATATTGCAGATGCTGTCAGCTGCGCGGTGAAGTATGGGGCAAAAGGTGTGATAACGACCGATTGGGGCGACTTGGGCCATTGGCAGTATCTGCCCGTCAGCTATTTGGGCTTTGCCCATACCGCCGGGGATACATGGAGTGGGAAGCAGGTCAGCACGGAATCGGTGGAAGACTATTGTAATCAATATGTCTTTATGGATGTGACAAACAAAGCATACCGTGTATTGTACGACCTTGGGAACTACTATCATAAAGAGTATGCTTCTCTATATAATACGACGCTTGCTTTTGCAGTTATGTCGTCAAAGTACAGTTTCTCTACAGCAGAGGAATTTTCCGACCGAATGCAAAGACTTCTGAAAATTTCAGAAAACATTGCAAGAGGTAATGGAATTCCGTTCGATAAGCCTTATATTCATATTAACTATACTGAAATGAAGAGCTACCTAAAGAATATCGAGCAAAGGCTACTGGAACTTAAGCTCAGCTGTGCGGATGGCGCTCTGATCAAAGAGGAACTGCAAAACGCGTTGCGTATGATTCGGCATGGAACAAAGCTGTATCGTGTGATGACGCAAACGAGCAGTGATCGGCAATCGTACAATACCGAAATGGATGAGCTGTTTATTGACCTGTGCGGGATTATCGAAAAGCACTATGACCTGTGGGTCATGCGAAATCGAAAAGGCGGATTTGCGCGCAGCATTGAACCAATGCAGCATTTGCTCCAATTTTATACCAAGGAAAGGAGAGTGGAAGAATGATTTTATATGTACCATTGGACGAAAGACCATGTAATTATATTTATCCACAATATTTGGCTGAAATTGGCGGTGTTGATTATGATATTCCTCCGTACTCCATTTTGGGGAAGAAAAAGCTTGCGGCGGACACGGAGCAGGTGTGGGCATGGATTATGTCACGCGCCCAAAAGGCAAGTCACTTAGTCCTTTCTATGGATATGCTGGTGTATGGTGGCATTGTTCCGTCGCGCCTGCATCATCTTTCGGGCGAAGTTTGTGTGCAGCGCATCGAACGCTTACGTGAACTTAAAAAAATAAACCCGAAGCTGATTATTTATGCGTTTCAGCTGATTTCTCGTGCTCCCGCTCGCAACGGCAGTGGCGAAGAGCCCGATTACTATGAAGAATATGGGTACGATATCCACCGATATGGTGTTGTTACCGACATGGAATCAGTTGGCGTAGCCGGTACGGCTGAGTTGGAAGAAAAGAGTGGAATTCTGAGCAGAATACCGCAAAATTTTCTGGATGATTTTATTGCTCGTAGGAAAGTCAATTTTGAATCCAATGTTCACACGATATGTCTGGCTGAGGATGGTGTGCTTGATTTTTTGGTAATCCCGCTTGACGATTGTAAAGAGTACGGTTATGCGCCTGCTGAACGCAAACAATTGGCGAAAATCATGGTGGAGAAATCAATGCTTTCTAAAATTGCGATGTATCCCGGCGCGGATGAAATGGGATGCACGCTGATGGCGAGGGCAATTGCAAGCCTGACCGGGGTTACACCGAAACTTTGGGCGGATTACTCTTCCAATTCGGGAATGCTCACGATACCCTCTTACGAGGACAGAAGCATCGGTGAAACGACTCCCTATCATATCCTTTCGGCCGGAGGAGAACCGGCATTGGAACTTTTTGATGCTGATGTGGCGCTGATGATTAATCCACCCACCAAGTTCAGCCAAAGGCTGGAAAAGGAATGGATTACCGATGATATCTTGCTGGAAACGGAACGTAACCTCAAGAGCTTTACTGAACGAATCAAGTCGCTGATGCACAGAGGGATAGACTGCTTTGTGGCCGACAGCGCCATTCCAAACGGCGCGGACCGAACGTTGATGCAGTTTTTATACGAACAGAACCTTCTGGACGACATTCGTGGATACGCGGGTTGGAATACATCATCCAACACAATGGGAACGGTTGTTGGTTATGCTATTGCGTACAGCTGCGCAAAACAAAGCGGCGGCCTTACTACCCACGCACTTCAAAAATCAAGAGAATTTCTCTTTTTACGGTATATGGAGGACTGGGGATATATGGCGGAAGTGCGCAGACCAATTACCGAGAACTTAAGCAAATTCGGCGCGGGTTTAACCTCTCTTGATTTAAAAGGAAAAGAGCCGAATGTAGCCGAAGAAACCAGAGTGATGCTTTCCCAGTTTCAACAGAAATTTTTGCCTCAGTATCAATATGCGTTTTCCGTGGGCATGCCGTGGAATCGCATGTTTGAAATTGAGCTTACCATAAAAAAGGATACTGTAAAATGAATCAATTATCATTAAATGGCGAATGGATACTTAAGCAGACAGGAGCAGATTGGGAGATAAAGGCGAGTGTTCCCGGTTCTGTTCTCGCGGATCTTTTGGATGCACAAAAAATTGAAGACCCATTTTGGAGGACAAATGAATACGCGGCGCGTGATTTGTTTCTGAACGATTACAGTTACGAACGCTGCTTTGAGGTGAGCGAAGGAATCCTGAAGAGTGATCAAGTAGAGCTCGTTTGTCATGGGCTTGATACCCTTGCAGACATCTACTTGAATGATCAGCTCTTAGCTTCTGTCAATGACATGCACCGAACGTACCACTTCAGCCTTCAAAAATTGCTGCTCAAAGGGGAAAATAGCATTAAGGTTTATTTTCATTCTCCGGTTAAGTTCGTCAATCAGGAAGATGAAACAAATGATATTACCTATGCTTCAACCGGGAGCATGCATGGCAATGCAGCGTTGCGCAAGCCACATTATATGTTCGGCTGGGACTGGGGCCCACAGCTTCCCGACGCGGGAATATGGCGGGATATCGAAATCCAGTACGCTGACGATGCCATCATTTCCGATACCCGGATTCATCAACAGCACGAAAACGGTAATGTTTCGGTTACGGCAGATGTATCCATCGCACGGTTTCATGACAGTCCGCTTACAGTGGAATGTGCCCTCCTTTCGCCGGACGGAATCATTCAGACGCAAACAGCAAACATAGAAAACCGTTCCAAGTTTGAATTCGCCGTTGAAAATCCGAAGCTCTGGTGGCCGAACGGGTACGGTGAGCAGCCACTTTACACGGTGAAGATCAGATTACTCAAAGGGCACACTGAGCTCGACACCAAAAGCTGCAACATCGGCCTGCGAACCCTCACCGTCAGTACGGATAAAGACCAATGGGGCAGTGAATTTGCCTTTACCATCAACGGTGTTAAAATCTTTGCAATGGGTGCGAATTATATTCCGCAGGACAATATCCTGCGCCACATTAATCAGGAGAACACGGAGCGACTAATTCATGACAGTGCACGTGCAAACTTTAACTGCATTCGCGTGTGGGGCGGCGGCTATTATCCTGATGACTATTTCTTTGACCTGTGCGACCGTTATGGGTTGATCATTTGGCACGATTTAATGTTCGCCTGTAATGTATACAATCTGAACGACGACTTCGAACAGAATATCATTCAGGAAACAATTGATAACGTGACCAGAATACGCCACCATGCGTGTCTTGGACTGTGGTGCGGCAATAACGAGATGGAGTGGGGATGGCGCGACTGGGCAAGACTTGACACCCACCGCTCAAAATACAAAGCGGATTACATCAAAATTTTTGAAATGATTTTACCGCGCACAGTCCAGCAAGTAGATGATGCCACCTTCTATTGGTTTTCATCCCCATCCTCCGGCGGATCTTTTGATGACCCCAATGATTTTAACCGGGGGGATAATCACTACTGGGAAGTTTGGCATTCCAATAAACCGTTTACAGAGTACCGCGACTTCCATTTTCGCTTTTGTTCCGAGTTTGGGTTCCAGTCCTTTCCGCACAACAAAACCATCAAAAGCTTCTGCCTACCGGAAGACGAAAACATCTTCAGTGAAGTGATGGAATCACATCAAAAAAATGGTTTGGCAAACAGTAAAATTTTTTCTTATATTTCCGGCTACTTCAAATATCCAAGCAACTTGGAGAATATAGCTTATATTTCTCAGATTTTGCAGCTCAAAGCCATTCAGTACGGTGTGGAGCATTGGCGACGGAATCGCGGAAGATGCATGGGTTCGCTCTATTGGCAGCTCAATGACTGCTGGCCGGTGGCTTCATGGTCGAGCATTGATTATTGTGGTCGCTGGAAGGCGCTGCACTACGGTGCAAAACGCTTTTATCAATTATTTATGGCTTCCGCCTGTGAAGAAACGGAGCTCAGTTCGAAAATTTCCTATTATGTTCATAACGACTGCCTTACCGCTAAAATAGCGCAACTCCGCGTTAAATTGATCACAGCGGATTTCAAGGTGTTGTTTGATGATACACGTGATGTCTCAATAGAAGCGCTCACGGTACAAAAGACTTACGAAACGGACTTTTCGCCGTTGATCGACCAAGCACAGCGCAAAAAAGTGTTTGCACAGTACGAATTAATTGAGAATGGCTTGGTCATTTCAGAGGGAATCAGCCTGTTTGTGAAGCCAAAGCAGTTTGAGCTGCCTGTGACAAAGTTTGATGTATCGATTCAGGAGCAAGAGGATCGCTATATTTTAGAAATTCAATCTGATGCGTTTGCTTATTATGTGGAACTTTCCTTTGCTGTCGCGGATTGTGTTTTCTCCGATAATTATTTTGATATCACTTCCCCTGAAAAAAAGAAAATCACAATGCTTAAAAGTGATTTTACCCATCAAGAATGGAGCACCGAACAGATCCTTGCCGATTTAAACATTAAAAGTGTTGTCGACAGCTATTAAGAAAGGATGTTTGTGATGAATCGGTCGGTTATTGATCAGTTGGAAACTCCTTGTCTGGTGATCGATATGGAGCAGACCAATAAAAACCTTAGAAAAATGCAGGACATTGCAGACTCTTGCCATTGCAAGCTTCGTCCGCATATCAAAACGCATAAAATGAAGCTTTTCGCGCAGATGCAGATAAAATACGGAGCCGCCGGAATCACCTGCGCTAAAATTTCGGAAGCCGAGGTGATGGTGGACGGCGGAATCGATGACATCTTTATTGCCTATCCGTTAATCGAAGAATTCCGCATTCGTCGCGCAATCGCACTACAAAAACGGATTTCGCGGCTGATTCTTGCAGTTGACAGTTTGGAGGGAGCCGAGGCAATGTCCAAAGTTGCCGTCAGCGCCGGCGTTGTTTTAGAAGTCCGCCTTGAAGTGGACACGGGTGCCAAACGAACCGGCGTATTACGGCAAGATGCAGCTGAACTGGCACTAAAAGTGAGTAAACTACCCGGACTAAACCTGACTGGAATATACACGTTTAAAAGTTTGGTGTATCAGGACGCCCCTACCACCGACAAGTTGATTGCCGGTAAGGAAGAGGGAGAAATGATGAAAGCGATTGCGGAGGAAATTCGCGCCGCCGGAGTGGATATCCAAGACATCAGCGCGGGTTCTACACCAACGGGCGAAGTCGTTGCACAGACAGGTATGGTAACGGAAATCCGCCCCGGCACCTATATTTTCAACGATTTCATGCTCACCAAAGAGGGGGCCGCACAGCTTGATGAAATGGCTGGGAGACTGTATGTGACGGTGGTCAGCACTCCGTGCGATGAGTTTGCTATCATCAATGGGGGAACAAAGACGTTCCCCATGGACATTTTACTGAATGAGCCGCCGTATTTCTACCCCGGTTATGCGATTGTAGAAGGAAACGACGACTTAGCGCTGACGCGGATGAATGAAGAGCATGGTATCTTGACCAGCAAATGCGGAAAAACAGGTTTGAAAGTCGGGCAGAAACTCTGCTTAATGCCCATCCACATCTGTACAGCGCTCAATATGCAGAATAAAGTTTATCTTTATGACGGCAGCAGCGTGACGGAGCAAACGGTGGACGCGCGGGGAATGCTGGTATGAGAAAGAAAGTGTTATGCTCATGAGAAAATTAATCACAAATGGCATCATTTATGATGGTGCCGGCAATGCGCCGTATTCAGCGAACATCTTGATTGAAAACGATCGGATCGCATCAATCGGTGCAATCAACCCGGATGCGGTGGATGATGTGTTAGATGCAAAGGGCAGAGCGGTCACACCGGGATTCATTGATGCCCATAGGCATTCCGATATTACCGCGATGATGGATTCCGACTTCGGTAATCTTGAACTTGCACAAGGTATCAGCACCACGCTGAGCGGAAACTGTGGCCTTGCACCGTTTCCGTCGGTGGACGAATCACGTTGTCAACTTTATGACTTTATCGAGCCTTGCCTCGGGAAAGCGGATGAATGCTTAAAGTTGAATGGATTTCCCGATTATATAGCAGCACTTGAAAAAGCCGGACCCTATATCAATATTGGTGGCATGATCGGGACGGGGGCAGTCAAGGTAGCAGTAAAAGGATTTGAAAAAACACCGTTTACTGCTTCGGAAATGCAGCGTGCGCAAAATTATATCATCGAAGCAATGGAGTCGGGCGCCTTTGGCATTTCGTCGGGAATTATGTATACGCCCGAATGTTATTCCACCCGCGAGGAATTTGTCGAACTGTTATCGCCCGCTGCAAAATACAATGGCCTGCTCACCTGTCATATTCGAGGGGAAGGCGACAGCCTTGTTCCATCTGTTGAGGAAATCATCGATATAGCAAAAAAATCCGGGCTCAGGCTGAATATTAGCCATTTTAAATCAGTCGGCTGTAAAAACTGGCATGATAAGATATTTCAAGCGATTGAAAAGGTCGAAAATGCGCGTGCACTCGGTCAGGACGTCACAGTTGATTTCTATCCATATCTGGGTGGCTCCACGACACTCATGTCATTAATTCCCCCCTCGTTTTTGGAAACAGAGACAGAGCGCACGCTTAGCAAGATTTCAACCAAAGCGGGCATAGAACAACTTCGGGTTGATATAAACCGCAAGCATGAGAATTGGGATAATATGGTGCTTGATATCGGTTGGGAGCGCATTATCATTAACTCTGTGACGAAACAGGGCAACAAGCAGTATCAAGGGAAAAGCATCAATGCAATTTGTAAAGGTGCGGGTTACCAAGATGAGGTTGCGTTTATTAGTGACCTGCTTGTAGACGAACAGGGAAAGGTCGGGATCATCGTGATGAGTATGGCGCAAGAGGACGTTGATGCAGTTGCGAAACTGCCCTATTCCATGGTGATATCTGACTCGCTTTACGGTGCGCCGGATTGCCCGCATCCCCGACTATACGGCTCTTTTTCAAAAGTAATACGGGAGTATGTCAACCAGCGTGGCGTTCTCAGCATAGAAAACGCAATTCATAAGATGACGGGGATGATTGCTGAGCGTTACCATATTCCAGACCGTGGCGAAATCCGTATTGGCAACTTTGCGGACCTCAATATTTTTGACCCGAAAAGCATTGTCGATCATGCTTCTTACTCGGATTCCAAGCAGCTTTCCACGGGCATGGATGAAGTCCTTATCGGTGGAAAAATCGTATGGGAAAATAACCGGAGAACCGGTTGCTATAATGCAAATGTTTTAAAATTAAAATTAGGAATATAAAGGTGAATAACATGGATGTATATCAGAAATTAGAAGAACTAGGCCTTAAATTGCCCAAAGCTCCTGCAAAGGGCGGTGTCTACTCTCCAAGCAAGCGTTTCGCAGGAAACTTAGTTTATATTTCCGGATGCGGTCCGGTAATCGATGGCAAGATGATTACCGGTAAACTTGGCGACACCGTCACTGTAGAACAGGGAAAAGAATACTCACGCGACTGTATGCTAAACGTACTCGCTGTACTGGAAGCTTGTATTGGGGACTTAAATAAGGTAAAGAGCGCAGTCAAAATCCTGACCTTTGTGGCGGGAACAAGCAACTTTGACAGTCAGCCTATTGTAGCAAATGGAGGAAGCGAATTACTAGTCAATTTATATGGTGACGAAGTCGGTGCACCAACCCGTTCCGCAATCGGCGTGAACGCATTGCCGGGAAATATCCCCGTCGAAACCGAAGCCCTGTTTGAAGTAGAATAATCATCATAACAAAAAGCAAGGAGTGATATGTAAAGTGAAAATAGCTGTTATTGGTTCGGGCAGCACATATACGCCGGAACTTATTGAAGGCCTGATTCAGAATCGTGATACACTCAAGGTTACAGAATTATATTTAATGGATATTGACAATAACAAACTGACCATTGTCGGCGGACTTGTGGTCAGGATGATCGAAAAGGCCGGACTTGCCTGCAAGGTAACGATGACCGAAGATTTAGACGAAGCGCTGACAGGCGCTTCATATGTGTTGGCACAAATCCGCGTCGGCAGGCTGCCCGCTCGTATTCTGGATGAAAAAATTCCTCTGAAATACAATTTGATTGGGCAGGAAACAACCGGTATTGGCGGATTTTTCAAAGCGCTCAGGACGATTCCCGTTATTGAGAATATCGCGCACCGTATGGAGAAATTTTGCCCGGATGCATGGTTGATCAATTTCTCGAATCCATCGGGAATTTTGGCCGACATGCTGCTCAACCATACCAAGATTAAGAGCATTGGTCTTTGTAATGTCCCAATTAATATGACCATTGATATTCGTGAAAAACTTAACCTGCCAGAAGCACAGATTGATTATATGGGACTGAATCACCTCAGCTGGGTGACATCCATAAAAGACCATGGAAAAGAATACATTGATATTGCGCTGGAAAAGCAAATCGCAGGCGTTACCATGAATAATATGACGAAGACGTATTTTGACTATGACGTTGTAAAAATGGTAGGAGCAATTCCTTGCTCTTATTTACAGTATTACTATTTCAGAAATAGCAAGCTTGAAAAGCTTCAGCACGAAGAAAAGACGCGCGGTGAACAGTGCGTTGAAATAGAAAATGAATTGCTGAAACTGTATCAGGATGCCTCTTTGTATGAAAAACCGGAAATTTTGAATTCACGCGGTGGTCATCTTTATTCTTTAGCAGCTATCTCCTTAATTTGCGCCATTGAGAACGACAGCCAGGAACGCCATGTGGTCAACATCAAGAATAACGGCACAATTCCTTTTATGGAAGATGATGATGTCTTGGAAATCCCCGCAATCATCGGTAAAGACGGTGCAAAGCCGGTATCCGTTGATCGTTGGGATAACATTCACATCAAGAATATGATGAGAATAGTAAAGGCTTATGAAAAGTTGACAATCAAGGCGGCATTAAGCGGAGATGACAACATTGCGCTGAACGCTTTAATGCTAAATCCACTCATCGGAGATTTTCAGGCAGCAAAAGCATGCTATTACGAAATGAAAGAAGCTAACAAGCCGTATTTGCCGCGCTTCTTTCAATCATAACAACAAACGGGGTGAACACCATGCAGAAAAGCTATCTTTTAGGGGTGGACGGCGGCAATACAAAAACCGACTTCATGCTGTTTGATACGCAAGGCAATCTTGTCGATTATTTGAAGACTGGGTCCTGCAGCCATGAAGCACTTGCAGATGGTTATGCCGGAGCGAAACGGGAACTGAACCGTCACATTACAACGCTGTGCGAGCGGAACAAGGCCAGCCGTAGCGGGATTGTTTCGTCTGTATTTGGGCTTGCCGGTATCGACAACAATGAGCAGCAAATGCAAATGACTACGATTTTGTCTGACTTGGATTTCCACCATTTCCTTGCGATCAATGACTCCTTTCTCCCGATCAAAGCGGCTAGCCGAGATGGAACGGGAGTTTGTTCTATCAATGGAACGGGATCCGTAACAGGTGGTATTGACCGAGTACAGCGATACTTGCAGGTAGGAGGAATCGGCGCGGCAGTAGGGGATTCGGGCGGCGGAAGGTATTTTTCAGAGCGTACCATCTGCGCAGTGTACAACGAACTTTTTCGCAACGGGAAACCCACAACAATGACCAAACCTCTACTTGCGCTGCTAAACGTCACCGATGATAAAGTCCTTATGGAAGCAATTTCAAAAAACTATTACGGACGTAAAATAAAAGATATTGAGTTTATGAAAATATTGTTTAACTCCACCAATCGTGAAGACGAAGTTGCGGTGGGCATTGTGTTGGATATTGCGACGCAATTGGCAAATTCGGTAATCGGTTGTATTCATCGACTTGATTTTGGCAAAAAAGTAAACATTGTTACGGCTGGCTCTATTTGGGACAAGTGTGAAACGCCGTTTTTGTACCAGCAATTTTGCGATCACATTCAAAAAAATCTCATAATCGACAGTGAATTTATTAAACCGAATCTTCCGCCCATCTGTGGTGCGGTCAATTGGGCTTTCCAGCTTTACGAAGGAGTGGAACAGGGCTGCCATCGAATGGAGAGCATCAGTGAGGAGATTACGCGCGCACTTTCTTAATCGTACCTTTTATTCCGCGTTTCCATAGCTTAAGGCTTGACGTTGTAAATAGAAACGGAAGGAAACCGATGTTATAGAGAATGTGTTGATACAATCCCTCTATAATACCGGCCTACTGGTGAATCAGATGCATTATTTAATTGGTATAGATGCGGGTGGAACCAAAACCGCGGCAGCGGCTTATGACAGTGTTTCAGGCGAACGACTTTGCGGCGTAGAGGGCCCACAGGGTAGCTTTAGTGTAGACAGTATCTCTGCATCGGAGAATGTGATCAATGCAATTGAAGCATGTATGGAAATCTGTGGCGAGGCCTGTGAATTTATCTGTGTCGGTGCCGCAGGACTGGGCGACCCGTTGAAAAGAAAGCTACTGTCCGACAAACTGGTTGAGCATTTTCGATGCTCGGTTCTGGTTGTTGATGATGGGAGACTTGCTCTGCATGCTGCGCTTGGGGGAAACGACGGATTGCTTGTGATTAGTGGTACGGGTTCCATTGTTTATGGTAAAAAAGGAAGCAATGTCCGCCGCTACGGAGGCTGGGGACATCTGCTGGATGACCGTGGCAGCGGATATGACATATCAATCAGCGCATTTCGGCAGATGATGGCTGATTATGATGCAGGAAAGCAAATGTCTCCGCTTTCCTGCGCCGTCATGCGGTTCTTACATGTCGAAACGGTACAGGAGGTCGTAAGCTTTCTCTATTCCGTCCCCAAAGGAAAAATTGCTTCAATCGTTCCGGTAGTGGCAAAACTTGCCCAAGGGGGCGACCCACAGGCAGCGGCGCTGCTTGATTGCGCTGGGGAAAGGCTTGCCGAGATGGCGGTTAACCTATGTAAGAAAATGCAATTTGAAGCAGTCCGTATTGTTCCCATGGGTAGTATCCTTTTGAAATGCAGGCCGGTTGCTTATTCATTTCGTGAGTATGTGAAGCATAAACTTCCAGATGCCCAATTGATCACTTCTACCAACGAGCCAACAAAGGGCGGCTATTACCTTTATCAAAGCCTTCAGAATGAGGAGGAGTGAAAATGAGAATCAGAGTATTTTTACATTCCGATATTCCAGCCGCAGTAAAACTCTGGAATGAAAGCAATGTAAACGGTGATTTTTGTTACAAGCTATTGTCGGAGCAGGAATTTGAAATGATTTTCTTTGAAAATCCACATTATTCACAGGAGTATATGCTTGTTGCCATCGGTGAGCAGGAAAAACTAATTGGTTTTATCAGTGGTGTTATCAAACGGGAATATCTGCGCAAAGAAGACTTTTCTAATACGCCCGGTTATATTACTATGATAATCGTGCAACCGGGCAGTCGTAATCAGGGTGTTGGCGCATCCTTGATTCATGCGTTGGAAGCGAAGTATCACGCTATCGGCAAACAGAATATCCGCATTACTTACCGAAACCCGGTGATGCTTTCTTGGATTGTCCCCAATTCTCCCGGTCATGACCACAACAACGCGGCGGGAGTGGATATGGAGAGCGTCGCCTATTTGATGTTTCAAAAGCTGGGGTACAAGACACAAGCCGTCGAATTCGGAATGTATCGCAACTTAAATAATTTTTCTCCAGGTGAAAAATACATTACAAAAGTTCAGAGCCTATCTAAGATAGGTATCCAAGTAGAATTGTATGATGCGAAAAAACACATTGGTTTTGACGCATTGTTTGATAATTTGCACGGCGAAGTGTGGCGAAAATCCATTTCGGATAATCTTGAACTGGCGCAGCCCCTTCCAATCATTGTTGCATCCGATCACGGCAAGATTGTGGGATTCGCCGGTCCGATTGACCGACAGGAAAGCGGACGCGGCTGGTTCAATGGCATAGCAACGCATTCTGACTATGAGGGGAAAGGAATTGCTTTTGTAATGTTCACCCGATTGATGGAAGAATTCCAAAAAATCGGTGCCGAATTCAGCACATTATTTACAGATGATGGGAATCCTGCCTATTTCCTTTACAAAAGCACAGGCTTTGAGGTCGTCAAAAAATGGGCAGTTATGAATAAGGAGCTGAATGAAATGTCTGATCAAAAACATACCATTATGGCAATCGGCGCACATATCGGCGATATGGAACTGACCTGCGGCGGTGTATTGGCGTCGCATTCGCTGCGTGGCGATCAGATTATCACAGTCGCACTGACAGCCGGCGAAAAGGGGAATCCGGCGGATATGAGCGTGGAGGATTACCGCAAACAAAAAGTGCAGGAAGCGGAAGCGTTTGCCTTAGCGCTGGGTGGGGAGTCCGTCGTGCTAAATAATCCGGATGGCTCGCTGAGATATGACGAGTATACCACTTGGGCTGTTTGTGATTTGATTCGAAAGTACAAACCGGATGTCATTATTACCCACTGGAAAGAAAGCGTTCATAAAGATCATTTCAATACAAGCAAGATTGTTTCCGATGCACGTTACTATGCAGGCAATGTCGGTTTTATAAGAGTTTTACCGGCACATGCTTGCCCGAATATGTACTTCACGGAAAATTGGGAGGATAGTCTCGATTTTAAACCATATTTATATGTGGACATTTCCGATGGCTACGATTTATGGTATCGTGAAGTGAAAAAGCACTGGTTCGTTACTCATAGTACCGATTATCGGTATTTGGAGTATTACGACGCGCTGAGCATTTGCAGAGGTTGTGAATCGGGCAAGACACGTGCGCAGGCTTTCATGGTGCGTGAGCTCCGGGATAAGTCAATCAAGAATTTCATCACCGATTAAATTAATAAATAGTGAGGAAATATAATGAGTATTTCAAAGGTTTTATGTGGTGCCGATCGAATTATGGAATACGCAAAACTGTTTGAGGGAAAGCGGATTGGGCTGATCACAAACCCATCCGGTGTACTGCGCGACCTAACGGCGACTGCTGATTTTTTGCACCGCCATTTTAATCTTGCAGCTATGTATTCGCCGGAGCACGGGGTTCGCGGTGATGCACAGGCGGGCGCTGCCATTGAGGCATATGTTGACGTGAAAACAGGCGTGACAGTCCATACGATTTATGGGGGACACCGTTTCCCAAAGCCGGAGGTCTTAAGTGGAATTGATGTAATGGTGTACGACATTCAGGATATTGGTTCACGCTATTATACGTATATCTATTCTATGGCAAATTGCATGCAGGCGTGCGCTAAGTTGAATATCCCGTTTGTGGTGCTTGACCGACCCAATCCAATTGGTGCGGACTGCCCGGAAGGCACCGGAATGGAGGATGGCTGCCGTTCATTTATTGGGCAGTATCCCATTTTGCAGCGTTATGCGCTGACCTGCGGGGAACTGGCTAGACTGTTTAACGGTGAATATGGCTTTGGCTCGGACCTCACTGTGGTGCCCATGTCCGGCTGGAAACGAAGCCTGCTGCTGAGTGACACCGATTTGCCCATGATTAATCCAAGCCCCAATATTGCCTCCGTTGACGCGGAAATTTTGTATAACGGGACCTGCCTGTTTGAGGGCAGCAATCTTTCGGAGGGCAGGGGAACGACCCGCCCATTCGAATATATCGGCGCGCCATGGCTGGATTCGGATCAATTTGCAGTGGAGCTGAACGCCATGAAACTGCCTGGTGTCCGTTTTCGCTCGACCTACTTTACGCCTGCTTTCCATAAACATAAGGGAATCTTGTGCGCCGGAGTACAGGTACACGTGCTCGACCGGACAAAAGTTATGCCCGTAGAACTGGGTGTGTGTATGTTCTTAAAAGCAAAGGAACTGAGCGGCACGCAATTTAAATTTGTTCCTCCACGGCACGAAACAGGCGATTATACGATTGATCTTCTAATGGGAAGCAATATGATACGCAGGGAAGGCATTGAAGTACAAGAAGTTCAGGCTGAAATGCAGCGAGCGAAAAACGAATTTTTGCCCATTTGGACGAAATACAAGTTTTATAGATAGCCAACGATTCGCCCATGAAGTCCATCTTTAAGGTGGCAGGTACTCTAATGGAGTGCCTGCTACCTGTGAGTTTAATAGACTTTATCGTCTTATGTGGAATTGTATGACAATAAGGGTTATACCAATATTGAAGATGGTATAATAAACTGGACACTAAGAAAGGCGGGAAAGGTGGAACCAGTTTATGAAAAGAGCAGTATATGACAAGCGATTTTAGATGGCGGCGGTGAAGTTGGCACAAACACAAGATAATCCTGTCCTTAACACAGCGAAAGAACTAGGCGTTAGTTGCAGTAGTTTGCGTCGTTGGATCAATGAATATGATGAATACGGAGAAAGTGCGTTTCCAGGACACGGAAACGCACTTTTAAATTCTACACATGAAATTAAGAAGCTGCAAAAACAAAATGAGGAGTTGCGGATGGGGAATGAACTATTAAAAAACTCCAGGCCTTCTTGAAGCAAAAGAATGTGTGAGATTTCAATTTCTGAAAGAAAATCAGAAAAAGTACGACATCAAGAAGGCTTGCATAATTCTATAAATCTCACGTTCTGGGTTTTACGATTATTTACACCGGCACAAAAGTAGAAGAGCCATTGAGAATGAGGCTCTGGCAGAAATGATTTCGGATATTTTCAAAGAGAACAAGGGCCGTTACGGTTCGCGTCGCATTCAAAAAGTGTTATTGCAACGCAACATCAAAATCAATGAAAAATGAGTATCCCGTATCATGAGTGGACAGGGACATTGCCAAAGGGGCAAAGAAGCCGTATCGTTATTATCCCAACAAAACCCAATATGAAGAACGCGAAAACATTCTGAATCGAGTTTTTACGGCTTCCCAAAAGAATCAAATTTGGGTTGAAGATATCACGTATATTCCCACACGGCATGGATTCCTTTATTTTGCCGTATTTATTGACATCTTTTCACGCAAGGTAACTGGTTGGTCAATGGATACTAAAATCAAAGACAGCTTAGTGATGGCCGCCTTTTATCAAGCCGTTGGCCGTGAACACCCGCAAGAAGGACTTATTGTACACACGGATCGTGGTTCACAATATACGTCACGGCGTTTTCAATCATTGCTTCTGCGGTATGGTTGCAAGCAGAGCATGGGAAACTCGTTTTTGCTTTTCAGAGGCTCACGATTCTTATCGAAGTTTGAATGAATTTTAAACTTAAGAAAATTACTGCTGGTAAATTCCATCCGCAAGATGCTCCAAAGCGCTAATATCTTTTATCAAATAGGTTGCTTCCTTTTTTTCAATCAAATTATCATTGCATAACAAATGTAAGGTTCTTAGCAGATGCCTGTGGCTGCACCCCAAATATTCGGCCAACATGGTATAATTGCCTGAAAATACTCCGTCGTTCTGCATAATAAAAATATATCCCGCCAACCTCTGTTCCAATGGATAAGATAGGTTAATTGCTGTGTTTATATTGTTTCTGTCAATTTTTGCACAGGTTTGGCGACAAATAAATTGAAGGAATTTATTATCTGACATGATTAAATCCCTGTAGAGATTAACGGAGATTGCAAGGCAATATGTGTCTTTCAGCGCCTGAATGTTTGTTTTTGCCAACGAATCACCAAAAAATTCGAATTCCCCTAAAATTTGAATATCTTCATAACAGCACAACAAAATTGTTTTTCCATTTTTAAGTGTTTTGAAGACTTTGCAGTTTCCGTCCAAAATGATATACAGGTATTCTGTTTTTTCTCCTTCCGTAAAAACTAATTCTCCATTTTTAAAGTAGCACAATTTCATCTGCTGATATACGTTCTCGGATAAACACTGTCGGACAGACTCTAACTTTGATTCGATTTTTGGAACGTTCCTTGTTGCTAAAAATATCATTGTGTTGTAATACTCCATTTCATAGCTATAAAATGATGGCAACTATGACATCCGTCATATACACGCTTAAATAATTGTGTGATAATGATTGACAGGATAAAGAAATCAAAAATTCCATATATTCATTGCTTCAATACAAGGGGGCGTACAATTGAGTTTATTGATTCTACTATTAGGCGGGATATGTCTAGGGCTAATGACCAGTTTGAACGGACGACTGGCTTCGTATTTAAATATATTCGAAATCAGCTTTATTGTCCATATTATCGGCGCAATTATTTTGTTAGGATATATCTGGTGGAAAAAAGATAAAAAATTGTGCTTGACAGGAGCGCCGATCTATGTTTATTTCGTCGGATTTTTTGGTGTGACGCTCGTTGCAACCAGCAGTATTTGTGCCGGAAATATCGGGGCTACTTTGACAATGGCACTATCCGTAACCGGACAGTTAATTAGCTCTGCGGTAATTGACCATTTTGGATTCTTCCATGTGCCGCGTCATTCTTTCAGCTGGAAGCGAATTCCTGCTTATCTGATCATCGTGGCTGGGTTATTATTAATGATTAATTCATAAGGAGTATTGAAATGTTAATCTTTATCGGAATCGCTGTTTTCAATGGCATAATAAACATTATAAACAAAATGATAAATTTGCAGGCAAAGTTGAAGCTCGGTACGGCAAACGGAACTTTAATCAATTATTTAGAGGGCACGGTTATCTCACTGCTGATAATGCTTTTTATGGGTACTTCCAAGCTGACGGATTTATCTTACCTGAGAACCATCCCTGCTTTGTACTTTTTTGGCGGTCTTTTTGGGTCGCTTTCCATGGTTCTTATTCTGATAGGTATGGCAAAGAATCAGATTTCTTATTCAACCATTATTGTTTTAATTGGTCAGTTGGGCGCCGGATTATTGATTGATTCTATTGTTACCCAAAAAATTGTGCCGGTTAAAATAATTGGAATTGTGCTAGTTATCATCGGCGTTGTAATAGATAAATATCTATCTCGTAAATCAATGAAAAAAATGATCGCGTAAAATTTTCAATTTTAAATTACCAATACACCAAGAAGTAGCTTTACGATGAAGTACGAAATCATCATATTTGATGCTAATCAACCCTTATTTGATTTTAAAAAATCCGAAAGGGTAGCACTTGAAAAAAGATGAATGAATTTGGTATCGCGTACAATCAAGAATATCATCTAGAAATATATAAACAAATTAACACAACTCTTTTGTAAGAACTTGAAAATGGCTTGATTACTCAAAAGGCATTAAATGTTGCAAGGTTCAAACGGTTATTCGAAGATATAGATGCAGACATTGACGCAGTTGAATTTGCAAATTCATATATCAATCACTTATCTGAGGCATCGTTTTTATTTGACGACAGTTTTTGCAAGATAAAAGAATTTTATAAACATTATCGTCTGATTATCATTACAAACGGCCTTGCGAAAGTCCAAAACAGGAGAATAAAAAATCAGAGATTGGAAAATATTTTGAGACTATTGTAATATCCGAAGAAGTCGGGGTTTCCAAACCAAATCCTGAAATATTTGAATGCACCCTCCGTAGCATTCATCAGACAGAAAAAAGTAACGTATTGGTGGTTGGGGATAGTTTAACTTCCGATATTCAGGGTGGAATCAATTGTGGCCTTGATACTTGCTGGTATAATCCAAATATTATTATGAATATTCAGGACATTTTTCCTACCTATGAGATTAAACGCTTGGTAGACATTGAGATGACAATAAGCGGCATCTGATAATTTGTACTCATTTTTACATAATTATTCATTCACAGTACTTATATAATCCATGTGACAAATTAATTGGATGAGTTTAAACACAATGTGCAGCTCATTCTTACTTCTCAATTGGCAAATTTAACAACCTACTGAAAGGTACGGTTTCTTATCCTTTGGCACACTTTTTTAATACACGGTGGTAAATTGGCATATCCTCTTCAGCAGCAGTCATAGCTTCTAATTTTCCTGCGTGAATCATTTTTTCTATGCGGAGTGCAACCCAGGAGTCGCCAATACCAAGTTGGCGTTTTCCGAGTATACGGCCAACAATCATTGCCTCTTGAAAATTTTCATCTTCCGCTGCAATTTCACGAATAATAAAGCCGTCATAAAGAGTTTCCGGTGCACTGACCAACTGCCCGTTCAAAGTTGCGCGCAACGGAGCATTCTCTTTTTGAAGTGTACGCCAATGGGACGCACAGCACTGGTAAAATACCGGTAGTACAGGCTTTTGTAAGTCAAGATACCGATGCCATTCTTCGCAAGCCACTTCACCCCAGCCACTTTTTCGCACGATATTTCCTTTTTCGTCAGCTTCCCATTCTGGTAGCTTGACAATAGAAACCTGTCTGCTATGCACTTTCCACTGATTCAACTGCTCCATGAACCAATAAAGCCCACACATTTCATCGGGCTGATTGCTATACCAGATTCGAAGGAATTCTCCCGCTACTGCGCGTTCCTGAACCGTTTTTAGATTTTCATTTACCTTGTTAAATATTTCCTGAGCTGCCTGACGCCCCTCGTCATTCGGATAGATGCTGTATAAGTGTTCCAACGTCTGTTTCCGCCGGATACCGGGATGATTCTCCGAAATATCCCCAACGCTCAGCGCCAAATTGAATCCATAGATGTCTGCTGGATTTCCATCCAAGGGGGTAGCACTCTCCCACGCCAAGCGTGCCTTTTCCTCTGCTTCTCGTTGAGCAGCTTCGAGTTCCGCTTTGGTTGGTTTACTTCCGTCCCTGTGGCTAATGATAATGTTAACACACCCACCTTGATATTTTCCCTCGCCATAGTGCTGTGCCATTTTAAGACTTCCACACGCACTATCGCTGAATACAATCTCAATCATAATAATTATTCTCCCAATCTCTTATTTACCTATCTGCAAGATTATATATAACCGCATTGTACTCTAAAACAATATCATAAACACAATCCTGCTAATAAAAGTCAAGAAAAATTTTCAAAAATATTTGATATTGTTAATTTCTTAAAATAAGTATAGCAAAGCTAAACATCTATATCAATAGATGCGAAGTTCAAAATCAAGGGGAGACGACACATTGTACTCACAATAAGAAATTCCGGTTATTCTAAACCGTTCCTTAGTACGTCAATACCTCATGACTCGTTTCGGTTACCAACACTGTTTTTTCCCATTGTGCAGAAGGCTTCCCATCAGCAGTGCGAACGGTCCAATTATCGACTTTATCTGTTACTATATTGGATTGCCCCATATTTATCATAGGCTCTACCGTAAAAACAAGTCCCGGAACTAAGAGCATTCCTGTTCCTTGCTTTGTCACATAACCGACCCAAGGATCTTCGTGAAATTGCAGACCAATACCGTGGCCTCCGATTTCTCGAACAACAGAATATCCGTTTTCCCTTGCATGGTCATGAACCGCTTGCCCAACATCTCCAAGAAATCCCCACGGTTTTATTTGTTCAATGCCCAGATCCACACACTCTTTCGTAACATCAACCAGTTTTTGTTTCTCAGCGGAAACGGCACCCACGCAAAACATGCGTGAAGAATCAGAAAAAAAGCCGTTGTAAATTGTAGACACATCAACATTTGCAATATCGCCGTTTCGCAGAAATACACGATCAGAGGGAATACCATGGCATACAACATCATTAATTGAGATACATACGCTCTTAGGGTATCCTTCGTAATGAAGGTCTGCCGGAATGCCTCCGAGCTCCTTGGTCTTTTCAAAAATGAGCCGGTCAAGCTCTTCCGTGGTTACCCCATCAACTACATAATTCCCGATGAAATCCAGTACAGCGATGTTTCGTTTGCTGCTTTCTCGAATACCTTCAATCTGCTGCTTTGTCTTTAGCAATTTTCGATGGGGTACTTCATATCCTTTTAAGCGGTAGATTTCAATTTGTTCCTCAATAGGGCCGTGACATTTTTTGTATTTTCGACCGCTGCCACACCAGCAGAGATCATTTCTTCCAAGTTTATCAGACATTTTTTTCTCCTCATATTTACAGACTCGGAGGGAGCAATTCGACCTATGTGCGAAATGAGCCAAGAGAAACACGGCAAGATTTCCGATATTGCCGTGGTGAACATCGAAACTCTTGTGAAAAGGCTCTTGCAAATGCTTCAGATGACGAGTACCCATATCGAAAAGCAATATCGGTTATTCTGCCATTGGTTATGCAAAGATCATAAGCGGCAGCCTTTAATTTACATTGGGCAAGAAATTGTTTATATGTCATACCCATGTACTCCCGGAACTTTGTAGAGCAGTAATACGGTGAATAACCAACATAAGATGACATATCTTGCAGGCTTGGGTTTTCCGTTATGTTATTTTCTACCCACTTTGCCATTGCTTCTATTGTTTGCACTGACATTTGCTTCACTCCTTTCTCCAGTATATCAATTTTCACAGATAATTACCTGATATAACTTGCACATATGAGAGAACATGCCGAATACGCACGTCACATTTTTAAAACTCATCCGAATCAAACACCTTAATGCCTTTTCGGATAAGCTCCTTTGCAAATAATCCCTGACCCGGAATAAGAGTACCGGAGAAACTGCCGTCATATATTTGGTGCACTCCGCAAGTAGGACTTCTCGACTGCAAAACAGCAAAATCTATCTGCTCATTTTTGATTTTTTCGATTGCAAGAGCAACGCCATTGCGAAAATCCTCATCAACATCATTACCTTTATTATCAACTACTTTTCCGTTTACTATTTCTGCGCAGTTTCGCGGAGTTCCTAATCCGGCCAGCATTTCCGGGCAAATCATGATAAAATCCTTGTTGGCCAAAAATGCGGATACTCTGGGATTGTAGTTGTTTTTGCCGTTATATTTGCAATTTTCACCCATTATACATGCACTAACAAGTATCTTCAAAATAGAGCCCTCCATAGCATAGATAAATAGCCGATATTTGAGCAACACCTTATTCTTGATAATATAAATAATTGGTTTGTACTTCCCATTATATGTCATAAACATAATGCAAAGCTCAGAACGAAGGGGAGATGACACATTGTGCTCAAAATATTTCTAAGGCACAAATCAGCATTGTAATAAACCATGCAATGATTAAGAGTAATGTTACCCATGCTAATACTTTTTCATTCGTAGATAAA
>Ga0183100_1000600_pt1:0-12500 | contig 25703 bp, 21 predicted proteins | sample Biomet2_FD_127789 | JGI IMG/M metagenome (GOLD analysis project Ga0183100, IMG submission 127789) | Microbial communities from bioreactor (seeded with anoxic lake sediment) at LBNL, California, USA - Biofuel metagenome 2 | ecosystem: Engineered > Bioreactor > Anaerobic > Unclassified ...
GCGGCCACTCCATCGGCGCCGACGTGATGCCCTTCATGGCCGGACGCATGAGCGACGCCACCAAGGACAAGCTGGCCGTGGTGGCCATGCTGGGCCCCGGCACCCACGCGGACTTCGAGTTCCATCTCTCCAACTGGCTCACCACCGAGAACGTGCCCGAGGGCGCGCCCATGATTCCCGAGATGCAGAAACTCTCCAAGACCCAGGTGCTGCTGGTGTGCGGCAGCGAGGAAGAGGGCACCCTGTGCCAGAACTACCAGGCCCCCAACGTCAAAAGCATGGTGCTGCCTGGCGGGCACCACTTCAATAACGAGTACAACCACATCGCCTTCTCCATTCTGCGCGATGGCGGCGTGCCCGTTCAGGAATAGGGACACACAATGAGCAGCACCCCGGCCGCGCCGCAAAAGCCGCGTCTGGCCTACATCGATAACGTCCGCATCTTTTTGTCCATGCTGGTGGTTGCGCACCACGCGGGCCAGCCCTACGGCAGCGACGGCTGGTGGCTTTTCCAGTGCGATTTGCGCAGCAACTGGATATTCCTGTTCTTCGGCGTCAACGAGGCCTTCTTCATGGGCCTGTTCTTCCTCATGGCCGGCTACTTCCACCCCGGCAGCCTGGACCGCAAGGGGCCGCTCAAGTTCGTGCTCGACCGGCTGTGGCGCTTCGGCGTGCCCATCGTCATCATGGTGCTGGGCATCACCCCGCTGTTCATCTACCAGCACGAGCTCCTCTTCAAGGGCCTGCCCGCCTGCGGCTATTGGAACTTCTACACCGGCGCTTACCTGGGCGTGGCGCCCCGGCCCATCGGCTGGCCGGGCGATCCCGGCATCCACACCGAATTCGTTCATCTGTGGTTCATCCAGAACCTGTTCATCTACGGCTGCGTGTACGCCCTGTACCGCCTGCTGGCCGGCAAGCGCGACCACAAGCCCGCCGTGCGTCCCACCGAGCCCATTGCCCCGCGCACCGCGCACCTGACGCTTGTGGCGCTGGTGCTGTGGCTTTTCGGCACCACCTTCTACGTGCGCATCGCCCACCCGGTGGACGACTGGAAGGTGCTGCTGGGCATTTGGGAAATCGAATTCGCCCACGTGCCGCAGTACATCACCATGTTCACGCTGGGCATCATCGCCGCGCGGCGCAACTGGTTCGAGCGCATTCCCGCCAGCGTCGGCCTGGTGTGGCTGGGCGTGGGCCTTTCGTGCGTGGTGGTGTGGATGGCCCGGGGCGTCGGCCTGCCCTTCGCCGAATGGATCGGCGGCTTCTCCATCGCCGCGGCCAACCGCGCCATGTGGGAAAGCCTGCTCTGCGTGGGCTTCTGCGTGGGCCTGCTGTCCTTCGCGCGGGAGTATCTGCCCAATCAGAACAAGCTGGCCAAGGCCTTGTCCGACAGCTCCTTCGCCGTCTACATCTTCCACGTGCCCGTGGTCACGCTCATCCAGTACGCGCTGGCGGGCAGCGGCCTGGGCGCAATGGCCCAGTTCCTCATCGTCTCCGTGCTGGGCATAGCCATCACCTTCCCGCTGGCGCACTTTGTGCTGCGGCGGCTCCCCATCCTCAAGCACGCGCTGTAGCGGAGCGCGACGCACAACGCGTTCCGGCGCGCAAACAACACAACGCAGGGCGGCGACAATTCTGTCGCTCCCTGCGTTTTTGTTGGTGGATTCGTGTCGCCGCCTGAGCAAGTGGCATGTAACCACCTTGAATCATAGCCTGCGGCAATGGTCCCATTCTTGCTCTGCTCCCCTTGCCCAAAACAGGGCGGAGGATGCATGGAAACCCTGCACACGCAGTATGGAGCCATTCCCCACGTGGGCGTGGTGGAGCGTTACGCCGAGGGCGGGGTCATGTCCTGCACGCCCGGGGCCGAGGTGCTGCTACAAACGGCCTGCGGCGCGCTCACCCCGCAGTTCACAACGGACGATCTGCGCCGACGCACGGTGCAGGCCATTTCCTTCCATCCCACGGGAACCCTGCGCGCGCTGCCGCTGGAGCGGCCCACCTGCGTCGCCACGCCGGCGGGCGAGATCCTGGCCGAGCTGGTGACCTTCCATCCCGACGGCTCGCTGTGCCGCGTGTTTCCGCTCAACGGCAAGCTCTCCGGCATGTGGACGCAGGAGGACGAGGGCCGCCTAGCCCGGCCCGTGCGCGTGCAAACGCCCCTGGGCGTCATCGAAAAGCGGCTCATCGGGCTGTATTTCAACCCCGCGGGCAGGCTGCTCAGCCTCACCCTGTGGCCGGGCGAGACGCTGGACGTGCCCACGCCGCAGGGAACGCTCGCCGCGCGCGTGGGGGTGGCCTTCCGGCCGGATGGGACCCTGCGCTCCTTGGAGCCCGCCAAGCCCCAGCCGGTGACAACGCAGGCCGGGCGCGTGATGGCCTATGACCTGGACGCCATCGGCATCTGCGGTGATGCGAATTCGCTGGAATTTTCGACGGAGGGCGATGTTGTGCGGGTGCGCACCAATCTTTCGCGCGTGGTGGCCGAGGGAACGCAGGGCGACCAGCTGGTCTTTGAGCCGGAGCTGCGCGAGAGCCTCTGCGGAGACGGCGACCGCGAAATAACGCCCCTGCAAATGGAATTCGATGCCGCGGGCGCGCGCCTGCGCACCAAGATCAACGGCGGCTGGACCGCCCTGCCCGCCGCGCGTTGGCGACTGCGCGCGGAGCCCTTTGTGGCGCAGTTCGCCACGGCCTTCCAGCGGCTGAGCTGTTCCTGCTAGGGCTTGTCGGAGAGTAGCCAGGCCACAGCCTCGGCCTCGTCGGTGAACACGCGGTACGTGCGCCCCCGGCTGCGCATCAGGTTCTCGAAAAACCGTGCGCTCACCATGTTCTCCGGCGCGTCGAGCGCGGCGGAGCGCATAGTGTCGGGTTCTTCGGGGTAGGCCAGGGTCACGAACTCGAAGATGGCGGGGATGCTCATGCGGCGGCCCATGTTGCGCGCGTCGGACAGGCAGCGCGTGTGTCCGGACGCGCCCGTCATGGTGGATAACCGGGCGAACACATCCACGGCCTCGGGAAGCTGCGACGGGAAGTCACCCGTCAGCACAAGACGGACGTAGTCCCCCTGATCGATCATCTCTATATCCAATGGCACCACGACTCCCATCGATACACTGTATCACATATATACAGCAATAATAATATTCCAACATCTGTGGGCTGACGCAATACCCTGTGACGTCGCGGGACGCAAGCGGCATCCGTCAAAAGTGTAGGGATATACGCAGTCCGCATCCGCAAGCACAATGGATCAGCTTGCCTGGGCGGTATGCAGTACGGTGCGGGGGAGCAATCTGCCGCGCAAAACGTCGCGCTTGTGCCACCCTTCATCTCTAGCAAGCTGCCGACGTCTCGTCCCCCGCAAAACGGAACCGCGGTCGCCGACTTATTTTATGCTGGCCAGATAACGAAAGGGGGATCGTCCAGGCCAACCGTCCGGGACGGCTCCGGGACAGCAAACGTGGAGCAAAAAATAAAGGGCCTCATGGCCGCGTCAAGCGCAGCACATAAGGCCCTGAAATTATTCTGGTACCGGGAGGGGGAATCGAACCCCCAAGGCCTTGCGACCGGTGGATTTTGAGTCCACTGCGTCTACCAATTCCGCCATCCCGGCACGTGAGCGGATTTCATAGGAGAAGGCACACGCCGTGTCAAGCCGTGAAGCCGCGAGTGCCCCCCGCACAGCGGGCAGACTTGCAAGCGCCCAGCCGCCGTGCTAGCCCAAACGTCCCGCGCAACATGCCCCCCAGGGCGAAAGAAAAGGATCCCGAACATGGTCATGCCCACCGGGTCGTTGGTCAACGCCGCCGCAATCATCGCCGGAAGCCTCGTCGGCATGGCCTTGCACGGGCGCTTCCCGGAACGCTTCAGAACCATCGTCTTCCAGGGACTTGGGCTCTGCGTGCTGCTCATCGGCCTGCAAATGGCCCTCACCGTCAAAAACCCGCTGCTGCTCATCTTCTCCATTCTGCTCGGCGGACTTTTGGGCGAACTGCTGCGGCTGGACGCGGCCTTCGAGCGGCTGGGCGAGCGCGCCAAGGGAGCCTTGCGCTCCGCCAATCCCGATTTCACCGAAGGGCTCATCACCGCCTCGCTCATCTTCTGCATAGGCGCCATGGCCATTGTGGGCAGCTTTGACGAAGGCATACGCGGCGACGCAACAGTGCTGTACACCAAAAGCATCCTCGACGGCTTCGCCTCCGTGGCGCTGGCCTCAACCTTCGGCTCGGGCGTGCTGTTCGCCTTTGTGCCGGTGCTGGTCTACCAGGGCGGGCTGACGGTTTTCGCCGGGCTGTTCCAGCAGCACTTCACCCCGTTTGTCATCAGCCAGCTCACGGCCACGGGCGGCCTGCTCATCCTGGGCATAGGGCTCACCCTGCTCGACATCAAGCGCGTGAACCTCTCCAACCTGCTGCCCTCACTGGTGCTGGCGGTGGTGCTGGCCCTCGCGTTCGGCTAGGGCCGCAGCCCCAGAGGAAAATGGCGCGACGACCATTTCCCGCAAAGCACTTGACCAGCCCCCCATCCACACGTAGAACTTTTCGTGCACGATCACCCAGCTTCTCTTCAGCCCAGACGCCTTGGTCATGGTGTTGTCATCGTGCGCGGAGCATTGAGATACGAGCCCGGAAGGAGACGACCCGCATGGACGTGGAACTGGCCAAACCTTTCGTCAAGGCCGCAGTGGATGTCATCGGCACCATGGCCTTCATCACCCCCCGTGCGGGGAAACCTTTTGTTAAAAAGAACACCATCGCCACGGGCGATGTGACCGGTCTTGTGGGGCTGACTGGCGACGGCAAACGCGGCAGCGTGTCCATTTCTTTCCAAAAATCGTGCGCCGTGGCCATGGTCAAAAACATGCTCGGCGATGACATCCAGGACATCCTGCAGGACGTGAAAGACGCCGTGGGCGAAATCACCAACATGATTTCCGGGCAGGCGCGCGCGGGCCTGGCGGAAAAAGGACTGGTGCTCCAGGGCTCCACGCCAACCGTCATCATGGGTGACAACCACAGCATCACCCACATCGCCAAGTCCCCCATAATGGCCATCCCCTTCGAGACCGACCAGGGAAATTTCACCATCGAGTTCTGTTTCGAATAACGGCCCCCGGCTGAAAGGCGCAAGAGAAGGACCGCGAATGGCCACGCTTGAAGGATTCCGCAGCAAGGACTTCCTGGATCAGATCACCATTCTGAACGATATTGCCGGGAGCAAGGATCCGGGAAATCTTCCCGCGCTCATCGACCTTTTCGCCAACCCCACGGGCGACACAGGCGTGGACTACATGGTCATCGGCGCGCTGAACGCCGTTCTGGGCACCAGCGAACACGCCGTCATCGAGGGGCTTGCAAGCAGCAGCGCACAATTCAGAACCCTCTGCATCCGCACCGCGGGGGAATACGCCTTTCCCAGCGCGGCGGCGCCCCTGGCCGCCATGGCCGTAAGTGAAACCGACCCCGACCTGCTGGTTGAAATTTTGGCCTCGCTGGCCAAAATACGTCCGGCGGGCGGCGCGGCGGTGTTCCGCGCCTTTCTGGAGCACTCGGACGCCATGCTGGCCGCCATGGCCATGGAAATGGCCGGCGTCTACGCCGATCCCCTCGCCCTGCCCATACTCATGGACACCCTCAAGAGCGCCGAGGCGGACGACAAATTCGACACCTGCGACATAACCACGTGGAAGGCCATAGACGCGCTGGCGGCCATAGCCACGCCGGAAAGCATCGCCTTCCTGGTGGAGTGCGTGCACCACAAGAACCCCACGGCACGGCGCATCATCACCGACGCCCTGGTGCGCATGGGCGAAGCCGTCCTGCCCTACCTGGAGCAAGCTTACAGCGCCCCGTCCCTGGACGACCGCATCCTGGCCTGCAACATCGCCGGGTTCATCGGCCTGCGCAAAGGCGCCGACGCGCTGGTGCGCGCCTTCGACACCGGCTGCTTCACCGACGCCAACGTGCGCTACGCCGCCTTCGAGGCCCTGGGCCGCATCGGCACCCTGAAGGGCCTGGTCTGCCTCGTGGACGGCCTGGAGGAGAACGACGAGCTGATCCTCATGGCCGTGGTGACCGGGCTGGAGCGCCACGCCGCGCCAGGCGTGCTGAAAACCATCGCCGAGCGCATCACCGCCGGCACGGAGAACAGCCCGCGCATCGCCAAGGCGATCATCGCCTCGCGCGCGCTGCGCCTGTTCCAAGAGCTTTACAAGGACCCAGCGGTTGCGCCGGTCCTCATGGCCGCCCTGCGCCAGTCGCAGGACCAGGAGATTCTCGACGCCTTCGCCCAGCGGCTGGGCCAAATGGGCACGCAAACCGCCCTGGACGACGCCGCCAGCCTGCCGCGCGCCAAAACGGCCACGCGCAAGGCCCTGGCGGTGGACGACTCCAAGAGCATGCTGGCCCTGTACCGCAGCATCCTCACGGACATGGGCTTTGAGCCCCTGCTGGCGGCCAACGGCCAGGAAGCTTACGCCCTGGTGGAAAGCGGAGAATTTGCGGACGTGGTGGTGACGGACATGAACATGCCCATAATGGACGGAGTGGAGCTGGTGGGCAAACTGCGCGGAGCCCTCGGCTACGAGGACGTGCCCATTCTCATGGTCACCACCGAGTCGGAGAATTCCCAGCGCGACGTCGCCACCAAGGCCGGCGTCACCGCCTTCATCACCAAGCCCTTCCGGCCCGAGGCCATCAAGGCCGCGCTGCGCCAACTGCTTGCGGCCCAACCCGCTGGCTAGCCGCGCGCTAGCCGCCATTACCGCGCCATCACGGACGCTCGCTGCCGCACAGCGAAACGCCCGCGAGAGCAGCATGCAAAAAAACCGACAGGGCAACCTGTCGGCTTTTTTGCGCCCGCCCGCGGCGAACTGAACAGCGCAGCGTCTCAGCCCTCCGGCCCCGCAGCGCCGCCGCCATCAGCCGCCCGCGCGTGGCCTGCCGCATGCCGAGCAGCCGCGCAATCCTGCAAAAAGGCCAGCGCCTGGCGCGCGGCGGCTGTGCTGTAGAGCAGCCCCACGTGGCTCATGGCCGGAAGCGGCCGCTCCACCCAACCCGCGCTGTGCTCGTCCGCGCCGAGAAGCGCGCCCGCAAGCGGCAGCACCATGCCGTCCGTCGGCGTATAGAGGCTGAGCCAGGGCGCGCGCGGCACGGGCATTGCGCGCAGCAGCCGCAACACCTCGCCCTCGGGGGCCAGCCCCCGCGCCAGCCGCCCCATGCCGAGCATGCCCGCCAGGGTGCTGCCCTGGTGCGGCGTGCCCAGCGTCACCACCCCGGCCACCTCCACTCCGGCGGCCCCAGCCCCCCCGGCGACCCCGGCGGCCCCGGAGACGCGCGCATCGGCGCAGGCGGCGCGGATGACCAGGCCGCCCAGGCTGTGCCCCATAAGCAGCACGCGGCCGTCGCGCCTCTCCCGCGCCACGGCGAGCAGCAGCTCCGCCAAGCCTACGGAAATATCTGTAAAAGCGCAGCCAAAGCTCGCGTAACCGTAGCACCGCACATCGGTGAAGCCTGCCCGCCTCAGCCGCAGCCGCATGACGAACCAAGCGGCGGGATTGTGATACAAGCCATGCACAAGGATGACCGGCGGGAGCTTTTCCCCGCCGCGGCCAGAGCAGTCGAAGCCCATGAGCCGCCCCAGGGGCAGCACCAGCACCGTGAGCCACAGCGTCCACACGGCGTTGCCGAAGGCCCGCGCAAGGCCAGCGGCGAGACTGCCGCCGAGCAGGGCGCGCTGGCGGGCGGTCTGGCCCAGGCGGCGGTTCTCCGCAAAGGAGAGCAATCCGGTCAGCGCCGGAATGAAGAGCAGAACCGCGACGGCGGCAAGGACGGCAAGGGGCTGGGCCAAAGGAAGGAATCCTCCCGGGGGCGCGGTTCTTGCCTGCCCCCCCGGCAATTGTGTACCATGGCCGAAACAGCCTGTCATCCAGGCGAGATGGAGAGAGAAATGGAACCGCCCAAAGCGCTCGAAAGCGTCACCGCCGAGGATTTCTTTCAGGTGGACATCCGCGTGGGCACCGTGCTGCGCGCGGAGCCCTTCCCCGAGGCCCGCAATCCGTCCTACAAGCTGTGGATCGACTTCGGAGAACTCGGCGTGCGCCAGTCCAGCGCGCAAATCACCCAGCTCTACCGCCCGGAGGAGCTCACGGGCAGGCAGGTTGTGGCCGTGGTGAACTTCCCCCCGCGCCGGATAGCGGGCTTCAAGTCCGAAGTGCTCGTGCTGGGCGCGGCCACACAGGCCGGACACATCACCCTGCTCGCCCCGGACGCGTACGCGCCCGACGGCGCGCGCATCCATTAGAGGGCCTCATGTCCGCACACGTCAGCTCCCTGTCATCGCTCCCCAACGCGGCGAAGAACCCGGCGCAAGGCCCCATCCTCTGCCTGGACATCGGCTCCGGCACGCAGGACGTGCTGCTCTACTTCAACGACCGGGAAATAGAGAACTGCCCCAAGCTGGTGCTGCCAGCTCCAGCCAAGGTGCTGGCCGGGCGCATCCGCAAGGCCACGGCGCAAGGGCTCGCCGTGCATCTTTCCGGCTGCAACATGGGCGGCGGCTTCCACTCGGCGATGCGCGCGCATTTGGCGGCCAACCTTTCCTTCTCCTGCACCCGCGCCGCGGCCTTTTCCGTGGCCGACGACCTGGACGCCCTGCAAGCCAGCGGCGTGGCCATCCGTGAGGATGCCCCAAAAGGCGCGCTGGAGATGCTGGCCGTGGACTACGACCCCGCCTTCTGGACGCGCGCCCTGGATACCCTCGGCCTGCCGCGCCCGGCCATGGTTGCCGCCTGCGCCCAGGACCACGGCTTCCACCCCGGGCAAAGCAACCGCCGGGGGCGCTTTGTGCTGTGGGAGCAGCTGCTGCACGAGGCGGATGGCCGCCCGGAAAGCCTTCTCTATCAGACTGTGCCGGCCTGCTTCACGCGGCTGGCCGACCTCCAGGTCAGCATCGGCGGCGGGCCCGTGGCCGATACCGGCGCGGCGGCGGTGCTGGGCGCCCTGTTCGAGCCTTCCCTGCGCCGCCGCTCCATGGAGCGCGGCTTCACCCTGGTCAACATCGGCAACAGCCACACCGTGGCCTTCCTGATCTACCAGGACCGCGTTCACGGCGTGTATGAGCACCACACAGGCCTCATCGACGCCGAGCGCTTGTGGTGGCACCTGACGCGTTTTCGCGCGGGGGTGCTGTCCTTCGAGGAGGTTTTCGACGACCGCGGGCACGGAGCCATGCACCTGCCTCTGCCTCAGTCGGCGGGCGGCTTCGCGGACACGGTGGTCATCGGCCCAAGGCGGGGCATGCTGGAGGAGTATGGGGCCGAGTTCCCTGCCCCCGGCGGAGACATGATGCTCACCGGGAGCTTTGGTCTGGTGGAGGGCTTGCGGCGGCAGGGCAGACTGCCCGAGACGACGGCCCGCCCCGGCGGCCGATGAACCGCACGGCTTACGACGGGCCAGCCTGCGACGACGAGATGTTCGGGCAACGCTTCCATTACGACTCCCTGCCGCCATGCGCCACCGTGGCGGCGCTCAAGGCTGCGGGAATGCGCGTGCTGCGCGCGGACTCCCGCAACAGGCCCACGCGGAGACGGCACAAGGGGCGCTTCACCGTGCTCGCCCGGCGCGTCTGACGTCGCCTGACTAATCCTGGCCAGTCAAAGCGGCCTGCCCAATTGATGGCGGCTTGTGGCCTGGCTATGGCCTGCTGCGTGGGTGAAGGGGACGGCGCGACGCAAGCCGTGCCGAAAACGCCCGTCAGCGGCCGAAGCTGCGGTCGAAAAGTTCGGTGATGGCCTGATTACCGGCCTCGGTGAGGGAGCGTGTGCCCGTGCCGGTGAAACGGCGGCGGGTGATGCTGGGCGATTTGACCGGCAGCCAGTGCGATGGCTCCCAGCGGAACCAGCCCAGGCGTTGCTGGTCGAAAACAAAAAGCGGCTTGTTGCACAACTTGGCGAATTCCGCGCCCCAGCCCGTGCCGCCGCGCACGGTCATGTCCGGCAGAATCTCCCCCACGACGAAGATTTCCTGCCCGGAGGCCACCTGCCAGCAAATGCTTTGCAGAAGCTTGCGGAAAGTCGTCTCATCCGTGGTGTGGCTGGGGTAGTCGCGCCGCATGAGTTTGGTCACATATTGCACGCTCACGTCGCGCAGGGCCAAATCATCGGGGGAAAGCTCACGCAAGCCGCGTTGCCGCATGGCCTCGTGCCCGGCGTAGGTAAAGGTTACCTCCTCCAAGCCATGGGATTCCGCAGCGGCCCCAAAGGCCATCTCCGAGCCCTTGGCCCCACCACTGAAAAGCGTTGCGCGTGGCGTCTCCATCATTGCACTCCTGCTGCACTATTACACGGCAGCATTCTCGTATCCCTTTTCTGGATGCTTGGGAAGGCGAAGGAAGAAGGTCGTTCCATCCGTTTCATTGGATGCGTAGCCGACCGATCCGCCAAGGTAGCGCTCGGTGAGCAGGAGCATGCTGTAAGTGCCAAGCCCGCGGGATTCACCCTTGGTGCTAAAGCGGCGATGAAAGATGTTTTCCTGAACCTCGGCGGGAATGACCGCGGCATTGCGGACCACAAAGCGAACGGCGGTCAGCTCATCATTACAGGAAAGAATGACGGTGTCGCCGGGGGCGCCGGCCTCCAGCGCGTTTTTGAGCATGTTGCCGAGTACGCGTTGCGCCAGGCGGCCATCGGTGACGAGTTGCGCCGCAGGGCAGTTTTCGTCCACATGGATATGCTGACCAACACAGACAGGTGAAGACTCGTACAGGCCCTGAATCTGGTGCAGCATTTCTCGAGCGCTGATCGGCAAAAATTCAGGTTTGAGCTCATTATTTTCTGCCGCAAGCAATTCACGCTGGGCAATAATCTCGTCCACAAGGGTCTGGCTTGCGGAGTGCAGCACAGCGAGCTCGTTGTCGTGCCCTTGCACCTTGCTGGCGAGCAGCACCTCTATGAGTCCGTTGATGCCGCCTGCAAGGTTCAGCACATCGTGAAAGAAAATATGCTCCATGCTGCGGCGGCGCGATTCATGAGAAATGTCCGTGATGGCGAAAATGATGTATTGCTCGTCCTCGAAGATCAGGGGCGTGGCGTTGACGTGCATGTCCATGCCTTCGATGATGCTTTGCTCGCGTCGGAGGAGCTTGCATTCGCCAGTGGTCGCGGCGCCTTCAATGGCGCTGAGGATGGAGCGCAGCATGCCGCAATTCCGGCAATGGCGCGAGGTGCCGCAGCCTGCGGGGCCATCGGCGGCGTTCACGCAACCCAAAATTTCCCCAGGCCGCTCACCGAGCACAGTCTCCACATCGGGTTGGCCCAGAAACGAGGTGGCGGCGCGGTTGGCGAAAACCACTTGCCTGTAGCAATTCAACGCCAGGATCATGGTCGGCAGGGTGTCGAAAAAAGCGCGGCAATGGGTGCCGACAAAGGTGTGGTACTGGGCCAAAACGACATCCTGCGGGGCGCGTTCCGCTGGGGCGTACTCTGTGATGACGGAGTCGGGCATTCGCTGGAACCTCGAGCTGAATTTCCAATGAGGCTATAGACACTCTATCAGAGCGTCAACGCCAGGGCACTACGTAATTGCAGACCAAAACGGTTCTTCCCAGCCTTTCCTCGGGTAAAGCAAAAGGCCCCGGTTCATAAGAACCGGGGCCTTTGAAATAAAGTCTTGGCGGCGACCTACTTTCCCACGATTAAACCGCAGTATCATCGGCGATGGCGGGCTTAACTTCCGAGTTCGGAATGGGATCGGGTGTACCCCCGCCTCCAAGACCACCAAGACAAATTTATAGTTAGATAGGGGAGAGAGGAGCATTTTGAAATCAAAAGCCGCACGACTTATTAGTACCGGTTAGCTAAACGCGTCACCGCGATTACACGCCCGGCCTATCAACCCGGTGGTCTACCGGGAGTCTTCAGCAGCCGAAGCTGAGGGAGAACTAATCTTGAGGCAGATTTCCCGCTTAGATGCTTTCAGCGGTTATTCCTTCCGAACATAGCTACCCTGCAATGCCACTGGCGTGACAACAGGAACACCAGAGGTTCGTCCACCCCGGTCCTCTCGTACTAGGGGCAGGCCCTCTTCAATTCTCCAACGCCCACGGAAGATAGGGACCAAACTGTCTCACGACGTTTTAAACCCAGCTCGCGTACCACTTTAAACGGCGAACAGCCGTACCCTTGGGACCTGCTTCAGCCCCAGGATGTGATGAGCCGACATCGAGGTGCCAAACCGCATCGTCGATGTGAACTCTTGGATGCGATCAGCCTGTTATCCCCGGCGTACCTTTTATCCTATGAGCGATGGCCCTTCCATGCGGGACCACCGGATCACTAAAACCGACTTTCGTCCCTGCTCGAGATGTCTCTCTCGCAGTCAAGCTCCCTTATGCTTTTGCACTCAACGCCTGGTTTCCGATCAGGCTGAGGGAACCTTTGCAAGCCTCCGTTACTGTTTTGGAGGCGACCGCCCCAGTCAAACTACCCACCAGACACT
>Ga0183100_1000600_pt1:17500-25703 | contig 25703 bp, 21 predicted proteins | sample Biomet2_FD_127789 | JGI IMG/M metagenome (GOLD analysis project Ga0183100, IMG submission 127789) | Microbial communities from bioreactor (seeded with anoxic lake sediment) at LBNL, California, USA - Biofuel metagenome 2 | ecosystem: Engineered > Bioreactor > Anaerobic > Unclassified...
GATCAATCCGCTCGGGGTTCGTGTGCGTGACCTGAACGCCCTTGTCGCCCGACGCTGGAAGGCCGCAAGGAGGCTTGCCCCCACGGAATTGCTGGACCTCTGCGATGAACTTTGGCGCTCAGGCGTATTCGAGGAGCCTGTTGTGGCAAGCAAATGGTGCGGCCAAGCTCTCAATCAACTCGGCGCGGAGTCCTTTGGAACCTTTGAGCGCTGGCTCGCCACCCGCGTGAACAACTGGGGCCACTGCGACGTGCTGTGCACTAATTGCCTGGGCGGTCTGATTGAGCGCGACCCGTCTTTGCTTCCCCGCTCCGACGCGTGGCTGACCAGCTCCAACCGTTGGCTGCGGCGAGGCGCGGCCGTTGCCCTCACCCCGGCGGCCCGCCACGGATCGCACCTTGCGCGAGTGTTTCTGGTGGCGGAAGCCCTGCTGGAGGATGAGGATGATCTGGTGCGCAAAGGGTATGGCTGGATGCTCAAGGAAGCGTCAAAGCCATGGCCAAGCGAGGTGCTCGCCTTTGTTTTGGCCCACCGTCGACGCATGCCGCGCGTGGCTTTGCGCTACGCCATCGAGTTGCTGCCCCAGGACTGGCGCGCGCAGGCTATACAGACGCCTTGGAAATGAGAGTTTCAATCAGGCAATGTCCAGGCGCCTTCCGCTATACCTGCCCTCGGGAGACACCAGCATGAAGCTCGACACGAGAAACGCCTACGCCGCACGCATGCTGCGGGTATTAAAGCACATGCGGCGCAACCTGGACGAACCTCTTGAACTGGAGGCGCTTTCCGCCTTGGCGCACGTCTCAATCTCGCATTTCCACCGTGTATTCCGGGGAATGCTGGGCGAGACGATCATGGACCACCTCCGGCGCATACGGCTGGAAAAGGCCGCCGCGCAGCTCACCACATCCAGGGCGTCCGTGACGGACATAGCACTCGGCGCGGGGTACGATTCACTGGAAGCCTTCAGCCGCGTCTTCCGCAAGTGCTTTGGCCTCTCGCCCAGCCAGTGCCGCAAGCAATTGGGACAGCTGCGCTTTTTGCCAGCGCCATCCGGCGTGCACTATTGCTCGGGCGAGCTTATGGAATTTCTATTCGACGAAACGGGAGCAGCGATTATGAACGTGCGCATTGAAACATTGCCCGAACGATCCATCTTGCGGGTGCGGCAGGTCGGCCCATATCCCGAGTCGGGAAAACGGGCCTGGAAAATCCTCTGCGACTGGGGCGTGCCCAAGGGCCTGTTCGCCCCGGCGACCATCGCGCTTGGCATCGGGCACGATGCCCCGACCATCACCGCGCGGAAAAGCTGCGCTATGACGCGGCACTCGTCGTCGATGGGCCCATGCAGGCGCAGCCGCGCCCATCGTGATGGATACGCTGCCCGGAGGCGAGTACGCCATCGTCACCCACAAGGGGCCATATGACCGCTTGAGGAGGTCTACAAGCGCATCATGGGCCAGTGGCTGCCCCAAAGCGGGCGGGAGATGCGCCAGGACTGGTGTTCGAGGTCGACCGCAACGATCCCGTGAGCACCCCGCCAAAAGAGCTGTTGACCGATGTGCATGTGCCGCTGAAATGAACGAAGGGGCGCTCCGAACCATCTCCGGGGCGCCCTTTCCAGCCGAGATGCCGAGCGGTTAAAACTCCAGGTGCCCCGGCGTGCGGGGAAAGGGAATCACATCGCGGATGTTGGCGATGCCCGTGACGAGCATGAGCAGACGCTCGAACCCCATGCCGAAGCCCGCGTGCGGCGCGCTGCCGTAACGCCGGGTGTCCAGATACCACAAATAGGGCTCCTGGGGCAGTCCAGTCTCGGCCATGCGCCGGGTGAGCACGTCCAGCCGCTCCTCGCGCTGGCTGCCGCCGCACAGCTCGCCAATGCGCGGCACAAGCAGGTCCATGGCCGCCACGGTCCTGCCGTCGTCGTTCAGGGGCATATAGAACGCCTTGATCTCCTTGGGGTAGTCGTACACGATGACCGGGCGGCCGAAGCGCTCCTCGCACAAGTAGCGTTCGTGCTCGGTCTGCAAATCCGAGCCCTCGTGCACGGGAAATTCGAAATGCTTGCCAGAGGCCTTGAGCTCGCGGATGGCTGCCGCATGGGTAAGGCGCACAAAGGGCTCGGCCAAGATGTTGGCGAGCGTGGGCAAAAGCGTCTTGTCCACGAAATTGCCGAACAGCGCCAAGTCCGCCCCGCAGCGTTCCAGCGCGTGCCCCGCCAGGTGCTTCACCAGCGCCTCGGCCATGTCCATGTCGTCGGCAAGGTCGGCGAAGGCCATCTCCGGCTCAACCATCCAGAATTCAGCCGCGTGCTTGGGCGTGTTGGAGTTCTCGGCCCGGAAGGTCGGTCCAAAGGTGTACACGTCGCCAAGGGCCAGGGCCATGAGTTCCGCCTCCAACTGGCCGGAGACGGTCAACCCCGCAGGGCGGCCGAAGAATTCCGCCGCTTCGCGCTCGGCTGGCGCCAACCGCGCCGCTTTCTCCGCCTCCAGATTGCTCACGCGGAACATCTCGCCCGCGCCCTCGCAGTCCGATCCGGTGAGGATGGGCGCGTGCACATGGAAGAACCCGCGCGCCCGGAAGAACTCGTGGACGGCCAACGCCATTTCGGAACGCACGCGCAGCATGGCCCCATACTTATTGGTGCGCGGCCGCAGGTGGGCGATGGTGCGCAAAAACTCGTCGCTGTGGCGTTTCTTCTGAAGCGGAAAAGTCTCAACATCGGCAGCACCGTACAGCACAAGCCGCGCGGCCCGCACCTCCCACTTCTGCCCCTGCGCGGGCGAAGGCACGAGCTCGCCCTCCACCGCCACGGCCGCGCCGGTGCTCACCTGCTCCAGCACCGGCAACAACTCCGGGGTATGGTCCGCCACCACCTGCACATTGGCCAGGCAGGAGCCGTCATTGATCTCCAAGAAGGAAAAGCCCTTGGCTTCGCGCTTGGTGCGCACCCAGCCCTTGAGCAAAACCGCTCCGCCCGTCTCCCCCGTCAGCATGTCCTTGATGCGTGTGCGCTGCATGTCGCCTCCTTGTGGCCGCTTCCCTTCTAGTGTCTCCGGCCAACGATTTCAACAGAGTTGCGTCAAAGCCGCGCCTGGGGTAGAAGCGGCGCACACAACCATAGCGAGGCGACACATGGGTTTCTTCAGCAAGGTCAAAAAATTTTGGGCCGGCGGCGAGGCGGAAAGCAATGCCGATACGCCCTCCGCGCAACCCATAGAGCACAACGCGGACAACACGCCGCAAACCGATGTTCCGGCCACGGCCAAGGAGCCGTCCCCCAGCCAAGTGGTTGCCTCTGCCCCAGACGCGATGTCCCCTGCGCTTTCCGATGACTGGAAAGCCAGACTCACGGCATCGCTCAAAGGCTCACGCGCGCGCATCTCCGAATGGCTCGGCCTTCTGCTCGACGGTCTCGTCATCGCCGATGGGGCGCTCGACGCCCGGCTGCGCTTTCTTTTCTCCACCATTGGCGCGCCGGAAGTGGAGGCCGAGCGTTTCATCACCGAATTCAAGACCTGGACCGGCGCCATGAACCTCGCCAAGGTTGAGGAGCTCCGCTCCGAACTGCGCTACAGGCTCATCCTGGCGCTTGATTTGGAGCAGGAAGAGGAAGAGCGCGGCAACATCTTCAAAAAACTCACCGCCGGACTGGCCAAAACGCGTGAACGCATGGCGGGCAGCCTGGGCGCTCTGTTCGGCCGACAGGGCGAGTTGGACGACGCCTTCTGGGAAGGCCTGGAAGAGGCCTTCATCATGGCCGACATGGGAGCGGAGGCCACGGGCAAGCTGCTGGCCAACCTGCGCAAGCGGGCCCGCGCCATGGGCGTCACCGAGGCCGGCCGCTTCCGCGAAGTGCTCGGCGCGGAGCTGGAGGAGCTTTTCCCGCTGCCCAAAAAAACCAAGGTGGAAGCCTCGCCCGAAGTGGTGATGATGATCGGCGTGAACGGCGTGGGGAAAACCACGACCATCGCCAAGCTGGCCTACCGGGCGCGCCTGCAAGGACGTAAGGTGCTCATCGCCGCGGGCGACACCTTCCGCGCCGCGGCCATCAACCAGCTGGAAGTATGGGCCGAACGCGTCGGCGCGGGCATCTTCTCCAAAAGCGAAGGGTCCGACCCCGCCGCCGTGGCCTTCGAGGCCATCGACGCAGCCCAGAAGGGCGGCTATGACTTGGTTTTGCTGGATACCGCCGGACGCTTGCAGACCAAGACCAACCTCATGGAGGAGCTGCGCAAGATCAAACGCGTGCTGGAAAAGAAGCATCCCGGCGCGCCGCACAAGTGCGTGCTCGTCATTGACGCCACCACCGGGCAGAACGCCCTTTCCCAGACCAAGCTGTTCAACGAGGCCATCGGCGTGGACGAAATAGTGCTGACCAAACTGGACGGCACGGCCAAGGGCGGCGTCATGGTCGGCATGGCCATCAGCTACAAGCTGCCGATCAGCTTTGTGGGCCTGGGTGAAAAGATGGAGGACCTGCGTCCATTCGTGGGCGAGGACTTCGCCCGCGCCCTTCTGGGCGAATAGGCTACTCCTGCAGCACCGTTCCCCGGCTGGTGAAGGAGATGCCCTGGCTGTTGGTGGTGCCTATCATCACCGCCTCCACGATGGGCTCGTTCAAGGCCGTGTCGGCCTTCCAGCGCACCAGAAATAGCGCGCCCGCGCCCCCGCTGGTGTCGTTCTGCTCCACCGTGAACTCCCGCGTGGCCAGCGGCGGCACCATCACCACCGTATCAAGATAGCGCCTGATGAGCCTGCCGTCGGAGCCGTGATAGTCCACGGCCGTGAGCTTCAAGGCGCGCCAGGGGTCGGTGTTGCGCACGGTCAGGGTCACGGTGAGCTCAAAGGGCCGCGTTTTGACGCCGTGATACACGTGCGAGGAACACGGCACGTACAGCAGCTGGCCCTTGGAGACGCCCGCCCACGCGGGTGCCGCGCAAAGCGCGAGCGTCGCGGCCAGGGTCAGGGCGCCCAAGAGCGATGCGATGCATTTCATGACTCCTCCTTGCCTGCGGTATCCATGACGGCGGCCGGTTGCCCAGCCACGCGTTCCAGCTCCGCCAGCCAGGGCGGGTCGCACTGGGCGCGGAAGCCGGGGAATTCCAGCAAATGGTGATGCAGGTACAGCCGCTTCGCCGTGCCGACATCGGCGGCGCTGATTGCCGCACCTTCTCCGGAGAGGCCATACAGCGGGTCGCCCACGATGGGCAGGTCGGCCGCGGCGAGGTGCGCGCGGATTTGATGCCGGGCCCCGGCCTGAATGCGCACACGCACCAACGTGCGCCCTTGCGTCAACTTGCCCTTGGGCCACACCTGCGTCCAGAGGCGAGGCTCGGTCTCAAGCCGTCCGAGCACGCGCGTGCGCTTGCGGTCGTCGGTATCCAGGCGGCGCTTCAGGGTCAGCGCCTCGTCCAGCTCGCCTTCGACCACGGCCAGATACTCCTTGACCACCGCCCCGGCCGCGCGGGAGGTGAAGACTCTTGCGGCGCCGCTGGTAAGCGCGGCCAGCACGATGCCCGAGGTGAGCTGGTCCAGCCGGTTCAACAGCCGCGCCTCGCACCCGGGGAACAGCGCGGGCAGCATGGCCTCCACGCTGGCTCCGCCGCCGCCGGCCAGGGCGGCGCTGTGCAGTCCGGCAGGCTTGTTCAACGCGGCATATCCCGGCGTGCGGGCAATGACGGGCACAAGAGGCGGATCGGCGCGCTCGACGCTGGATTGCGCTCCCTCAGCCGCTGTTGCGCCATCCAGCGCGCCGCCAACCGAGGAGGTCTCCGGCAGGAGCGTCAGCCGCTGCCCGGCGCGCAGCTTGAGCCCGGCCGGGGCCGGACGTCCTTCCACATGCACGCGGCCGCCCTCTATAAGCCGCCGCCTGCCGCGCAGGCCAAGTTCCGGCGCAAGCGCGGCAAGCGCCCTGTCCAGCCGCTCTCCGGCGAGGCTGTCCTCAATGATGATCTCCGTCGGCCGTGCCGATGTTTTGCCATTTTTCATCCGCCAACCCTACCCGCCCCGGCGCGTGCGCGCAACAGCCGCGGCGCGTGCAATCACGGGTAAACGTTTTGACGCGAAACCGGAAACAGCCTAAAGTCAAATGGTTCCCAAAACGAAACATTTCAGGAGCCCCCCGCATGCCATCCAACGTGCTCTGGCTGTCCCGCGCGGATGTGGAATCCCTCGGGATCACCATGCGCGAGCTTATGGACGAGATAGAAACCGGCTTCGCCGCGCTGGGCCGCGGGGAAGTTGAACTGCCCGCGAAAATCGGCGTGCACCCCAGGCCGGACAGTTTCGTCCACGCCATGCCCGCCCACATCCGGGGCGACATCGACGCGTGCGGCGTCAAATGCGTGTGCGGTTTTCCCGCCAACAGCAAGCGCGGCCTGCCTGCCCTTTCCGGCATCTTCACGCTCATCGACGCGGACACCGGCATGGTGCGCGCGGTGATGGAGACGGCCTGGCTGACCGCTTGGCGCACGGCAGCGGCCTCCGGCGTCTATGCCAGGCATTTCGGCGCGGCGAACACCCGGACAGTCGCGATCATCGGCCTGGGCGTTCAGGCGCGGGTGCATCTACGCGCCCTGGCCGAGGTGTTCCCCGCCATCGCGGAGGTGCGCACCCTGGGGCGCACGGCGGAACATGGACCGCGCTTCGAGGCCGACACGGCGGCGCTGGTGCCCGGCGCGCGCTTCGTCCACTGCGAGAACGCGCAAAAGACCGTTGCAGACGCCGACGTGATCGTCACCTGCACGCCGCTGTCCACCAATCCCCAACGCGTCATCAAGGCCGAATGGCTGAAGGCCGACAGCCTCGCCATCGCCGTGGACTACGACGCCGCCTTCGAGGCTGACGTCATGGCGCAAGCGGACAGCTTCGTCACCGACGACGCGAACCAGTATCTGCGCGCACGCGCCGCCGGACCGTACTTCCAGAACGGCTACCCCGACGCGGTTCACGCCGACATGGGGGAGGTGTGCGCGGGCGTCAAACAGACCCTGCGCCAGGGCCGCCGCGCCGCCGTGCTCATGGGCGTGGGCCTGCACGATGTGCTGGCCGGACGGTTGGCTTATGAAAAGGCTTTGGAGCGCCGCGCAGGAACCTGGGTGGCGTTGTGAGAGTGCTCGAAAAATACAAGGGGTACCTGTACGTCCTGTGTGCAGCCTTCCTGTGGGCGCTCATCGGGCCTGTATCCAAGCAGGTCATGGCGCTGGGGGTCTCCCCGCTGGAGGCGGCCTTTTGGCGCTCGGGCATCGGCTGGAGCTTCTTCGCCGTCCACGCCATTGCCACCGGGGCCTGGCGCTTGCAGCGCAAAGACGCCCCGGCGGTGGCCTCATTCGGCATCATCGGCGTGTCCACGCTGTTCGGCGCATACGTGTTGTCCATCAGCATGGTCGGCGCGGCGATGGCCTCGGTGCTGCTCTACACCGCTCCGGCCTGGGTGGCTGTGCTGGCTTGGCTGACCCTTGGCGAGAAAATGCACACGCACAAGCTCATCGCCCTGCTGATGACCCTGGCCGGGGTGGCCTGCGTGAGCCTGGGCCCAGCGCTGTTCTCCGGCCGGGGATTCGGCGCGGTGAACATTCCCGGGGTGCTCCTCGGTTTGTTGTCCGGCTTCAGCTATGCCACCTATTATATCTTCGGCAAACGCTATCTGGGCCGCTACTCCACCCCAACGCTCTTTTTATACGCCCTGCCCGTGGGCTGCCTGGGACTGCTGCCCTTTGTCACCTTCGGGCCGAAGTCGCCGCAAGCCTGGTTTTTTCTTGTGCTCATGGCCGTAACCACGACCTACGGCGCATACAGCGTGTACTACGCGGGCCTGCGCCGGCTGGAGGCCACCCGCACGGCCATCGTGGCCACGCTGGAGCCGGTGCTCTCCGCCGTGTTCGCCTACGTTTGGTGGGACGAACACTTCGACCTCTCCGGCTACGCGGGCAGCGCGCTCATTCTGGCGGCGGTGCTCTGCACCATTCTGGGCGGCCGCGCCAGCGCACAGGAGAAAACCGCGTGAGCACGCCTTTCCGCCAACTCAAGGCCTCGGCCGGGTCCGGCAAAACCTACGCCCTGACCCTGCGCTTTCTGGACCTGCTATCCGGCGCGGCGGAAGACGACCCCGGCCTGGGCTACGCCTGCGCGGCGGGCGACGGCTCCTGCCCGCCGCAACGCTACAGCTGGCCGGAGATCCTGGCCATCACCTTCACCA
>Ga0183100_1000604_pt1 | contig 25565 bp, 25 predicted proteins | sample Biomet2_FD_127789 | JGI IMG/M metagenome (GOLD analysis project Ga0183100, IMG submission 127789) | Microbial communities from bioreactor (seeded with anoxic lake sediment) at LBNL, California, USA - Biofuel metagenome 2 | ecosystem: Engineered > Bioreactor > Anaerobic > Unclassified ...
ACATTCGTCTCGATGTGGAGGAATACCCAAGTGGTCGAAGGGGCGGGCTTGGAAAGCTCGTAGTCTCTTAACCGGGAGCAAGGGTTCGAATCCCTTTTCCTCCGCCAGTGGCTCACATACGAACACTCTACGCATATCGTACGGGGTTCGTAATCATAGCCGAGCTCCCCAAGAAGGGAAGTTCAGCCAAAAAGAATCAGGCCGGCAAAGAATCATCTTGATGGTTCTTGCGGCCCTTTCTTTTTCCCGTCATATGGTAGTCCCACTGGCGCGTAAGCGAAGAAGAAAAACGGTGAAAAGCACCACTTTTCTTTATCCTGTTGGCCAGGATTAGGGTGTTTTATTTCCATATGCAGTTATCGTTTTAATGATAGTTCGTATAGCTTCATAACTAGTTCAAACGACTCTTCTTCTTTTCGTCTGGCTTCTTCAATAGATTTCCATTTAGGCGAAACCCAAGTATTGGAGCCAAATAGAATATTGGTTTTGATTAGCCATTCTTGCCGGTTTTGCAGGCCCTCGAAAAACGTGATTCCACAATCGCATATCGTGACATATTCATTAGTGTTCGTGATACTTGGAATTTCTTCAATGTAGTTAAAAACCTTCCTGCTATCAGATGAAGTCTCATTATTGTCTTTGCCATACAAAGGATGGATTGCTTTTTTTATGGCTTCTAGTTTGATCCTATTAATTCCATTGGCAAGGAAGAAAAGTTCCTTGTCATATGGAACGAAATTAAGTTTAAATTCTTGTGGAAGTCCACCTTTGCATATGTGCAAACAATGATAGAAAAATGACCTGAGTTTTTCTATCTCTGTATCCCAATTTTTCTCAGAAGAAGACACTTGGTAATCCGAATCTGAGTGGGCATATCTCTTATCCGCCTCATATAAGGTTTTCTTTACTATTTCGTCTGCTTTAAGAGCTTTATATTTATTACCCTTAAAGCAAGCGTTGTAGACATTTCTCAGTTCTACATAGAAAGTCCGACGTTTTTCCTCGGTTTTTGAATGCAAATCAAAACTACTCAATTCATAAGCGTTTTCAGCAATATACATAATGCTATCGACGGCCTTTTTTGCCAAAAACAAATGGTAGGCGTTGGTCCACTTCTTTTTTTGAAAATCTTTAGGGTTGATTCCCATAATCCGCTTTTTGTCCGCCATATCTGCAAACTGCTATTTAAAATCTCCACCACGATCTTTCATATCGATAATATATGTTCCGGTTTTAATGTGACAAACCTTCCGATTTCTTTTGCAAAAATCAATAACATACTGAACGCTTTTGTTATAAAAGACCTGATAGTCCTTATAGTCAGTTACCAGCTTGTTGTAATGCAGGCGACCGAAAACAATTTTGTCGACGAAAGATACTTTATCTAGTATCTCCGAAATGGCAGTGTTGTCTATGTTTGGCGTCGGAAAAGGTTCTATGCTCACCCAAGTGTAAAAGCCTTTGTCATGGAGTTTCTTGAGAGCAGAAACCCTTTGTTCGTAGTCGGTAGCGTATGGTTCGTATTTCTTCTTAAATTGGTCGTGAAGAGAAACTAACGTGATTCCATACTCGTTGATAACGCGTGTGCTCGCTAAATAATCAGGGAGGGTTCCTTTCGTTAAGATAACGCACTTTATCCCTTCCTTGTTTATCCTGTCGATTATTTTCTTCGACATCTCTCCGACTTCAGGGTAATCGTCCATAAACGGATCTGTCATGAAACAAAGTTGAACCGATTTGACCTTCCCCTGTAGTTTTGGCAATTCTTCATCAAGAAGTTCAATAGAGTTGCTTACAAGTTTTGGCTTCCTCCATTCATCATAGGTCTTAACTTGTCCAAAGCGCTTGGCCATATTAAATGCATAGCACGGAAAACGGCATCCATGTGAACATCCTGAAACGTGATTAACAACGTAGTCCCCGTATTCAACTTTCGTTTTGTTCAACAATGATTTTCGTTCAATTTTTTCTATTTTTTTCGTCATGATCAATAATCTCCTTTGCAATTTTTAGACCTAGCGCCTGACCTCTTGGGCTATTTGATGCTGATGCAAAAACCAACAAAAACAGCGGTGCGTTTTTTGAATTCTTAAGTATATGAAATTTCGGGCAGACAGAAGGAAAAACTGTTTTTAATTGATTAACAAGCAGTTCTCCCAACCCATTGACATCTACAAACTTTGAATAAGATGGCCCATCATCATTGCCAAAAAGGCTCATTTGCTGATACTCTTGCTCTTTATATATTTTCGGAAACCAACGCTCACGAGAACACCCAAGAAGTCTAGAAACTGTATCGCACCAAGAGTCTTGGATTTTTCCATTGTTTGGAAGAAGCCGACAGATTGCGTTATAAGGAAAAAGGTACCAAAAATCTAGACATTCGCTTTTGCCAATCGACCCAATCGTCTGCCAATCAACGTTTGTGTGATATGGATCAAGAAAGATAACCCCTTTTTGTTTCTTTCGCCTCATCGTCTCAATAATGTGGGGAATTACTACATTTGAATCATTGTTGACAGTGACAATATTTCTATTTGGAAAATCTACCTTTTTGTCATTTAATAGTTTGACTTTTTCCTCGTTGAGTTCAATAAAATAATATACGTCAAAGGGGATGTCAATTGATAGTGCCCTAGTAACGGAACCATCGATTTGCCTTAATGACCCAGTATCTTCTTTGATGTTGACGTGTCCGCTGCCAGCAAAGGCATCAATATAAACTTTTTCTCAAGGAAATTTGCTTAATACTCTTGTGTAAGCAGACAGATACTTTTGAATGATGTTTAATTTATCATCAGTCCATGGCCCGCCGAAAGAATCATCAGATTTTGTGTCGCTTCTGTTCATGTCTTTTCCTTCATAAAACCACGTTAGCAATCGCTAAGGCCGCAAACGAGGATGTCCTCTGGATTTTATCAGAAGGTACAAACAGATACTTCCATGGCTTGTGACCATTTGCAAGGCACCATTCGGTTGCTTTCGCGCAATAAGAAATGGCACGCTCTTTCTTGGCTATAACATCTGGATCGGTAAGCATATCGGTCCCTTTAACTTCTACTAGATAACAGCAATCTTTGGTCTCTATGACAAAGTCAGGCCAATATCTTCTTCCGTGGTTGTATGTGATTTTGAATTGGTCTGGAGCCGGTCGCAACCACTTCAAAACCTCTGGGGAAGATTCGCAAACGATGGCCAAATCCCTTTCCGGCTCGCTGTCGAACTTGTTGTAATTGAAAATCGATTTGACCCCTCCCTTGAAAATGAGGGATTTGATCTTCAAAACGTCTATCTCATCGCGGAGTTCCTTGACGTTGGAATAATCATCATTGAAGGAATAAACGGGCTTCACGATGTCCATGGACACGCTTCTGACGCATTCCACCATCCCTGTCGACTTGCATTTGTAATGCCGCATCATTTGTTTGAAGATAACATCCGATATGTCCCGCTTGTTTGCGTAAACGATATTGCCTATGTCATCGTCGTTATACTTTTCTTTGAGGTGCGCGAGAAACTCGCCGATCAGTTTCGCCATGAGAATAGAGTCTCTTTCGTAATCTATCGTGGATTTTGACCTCAGCATCACGACTATGGTTTTTGCTGGGCTCATCGACTGGAAGTTGACGTGGTACGTCTTTTCAATGGCAATGTCGTTCGGATTGAGCATGTTTTGACGGATGATCTCCTGCGATACAGGGGTGTAATTCATGTTCGTCACATCGAGGTCAAAGTCATCGAAGAAGTTGGCCTCTTCCCCGGAATGTTCGGTCTCGATGATTGGAAAAGCTATGGTGTAATTCTCTATCGACTCAACTTGGCGGTTTAATTCGTATCCAGAGAACCTCACTATCAGCAAAGAAGCCAGATCATTCTCCTTCTGCACCTGTGCCAAGTCTTTGTCTTTGGAAATCACATCATTCAATTGATCTTTAAGCCCTTGCTTTGAAATTGAGCCCGGCGTGGCGCCAGCAACGATTCTCGCAGTATAGTGCTGAACCAAATCCAATAATCCAGAATAGTCATCAGAGTCAGGAAGGTCTGGGTTCTTTTCAAAAAACTCTTTATGCTTGTCGTCTCCGAGATCAAGCTTGATTTGGACTTCCTCGGGATGCGATTCCGGTACGTCTTCGATATTTATTATGTTCTCTTTTCGGAAGACGCTGTCCCCACGCTGGGCGTCCGCTATGACGCGCTCAAAGTTGTCGTGCGCCGTGAGCGTGACCGAGTCGACGTCTTTGTCGCCGGTCCTAACGCCATAAGGAAGCCTCAATCCCCTGCCGATTGTCTGCTCTATGAGGGTCCGACTTTGGGCTGTCCTGAGTGGGACGATTGTGTAGAGGTTGTTGACGTCCCATCCTTCTTTCAGCATATTGACGTGGACGACGATCTCGATGGGGTTCGACGAATCCTCGACCCCAAGCAATAGCTTGACGTTCTCATCCTTCTCTTCTCCGGACTTCCCGCTGTCGATCTCGATTACTCTGTTTTTGTAATACCCATCCCTGAAAGAATCCGATTTTATGTAGTCGAGCACCTTGGTCGCGTGGTCGATGTTCGAGCAGACGACAAGCATGAAAGGCTTTACTACTCTCTCGTGGTTGTTGGCCGCGTAGGTTTTAAGGGCCGACCTCATGTGCTCGTGCCATGTCGCTCCGTCGTCGAGCATCATCTTGTCCATCTCCTCGTCGGTCCAGTTCCGTTTCTCCAGATCCTTCCTGGTCAGGGCGAACGGAGTTCTTGTGTAACCGTCCCTGATTGACTTGGCGAGCGGGTAATCGATGACGACGTTTCTGAAAGGGATAGTCTTCTTCCCATCGACGACTTGCGGGGTGGCGGTAAGCTCAAGTCCCAAAAGAGGGTCCAACCGATCCAGCGCATCGCCAGTCGAGTTGTTGCGGTAGTGATGGGCCTCGTCCATGATGACCACCAAGTCTTTCAAGCCACGCAGGTAGTCCATGAAGGATTCGCCGAGCATCTCGTTGGTGGAGTTTATTTTCCTGGAGTCGTCTTTGCTGTTGAATTTCTGGGCGTTGAAAATATAGATGCTGATCGGGCCGAGAAGCGAGGCCTCCTGCTTCTCGCGGTAATCGTCGCCTGTTATGATATTCGGCGGGAAATTGAAGCATCCGACACCTTTGAACACATATTTCGGGCTGCTCTCGTTAGAAAGGTCGTTAGTCAGTTTGTCATAAATTGTCAAAGACGGGGCAACAACGAAGAAGTTTTTGATTCCGTAATTGGTATACAGATATGTTATGAATACACCCATGAGCCTAGTTTTCCCTACGCCGGTCGCCAAAGCGAATGTGAAGGACGGGAATTTTCGCTCGAAAGCGCTGAATGTCGGATAGACGTCTTGGATGTCGGAGACAATCTGAGCCATATCCCCGCCTTTTTGGAGGCCGACCATGGACAAAATGCTGTCGAGAATCCGCAAGCTCTTGTCTTGAGGTTTGCGAAGGCTCATCGCACCGCTTATGTAATCAACTGTGTATTCGGGGAATTCGTTAATTTTCATTGCTGCCATCCTCATCGTCATAAACTGGCTGGTTAATTATGTTGAGGCTATAGTCGTCTTGCCCATATTCGCATTTCCCCAAAAGCATCTCGGGTATCTTCTTAATCACGATATTTTTGTATTGCCTTGAGCATTCCTCGTCGAAGGTCTTACAGGCGATGATTAGAAATTGATCCTTAGTCATGTCATTTTCTATTTTATCTAGAACGGCCGAATTGACGTGCATGGTCGTAACGAAAAGATATGAATTCTCGCTAGAATGGCTCTGCATCCAGAAACGCTCTTTCGATGGTGAGTAAACGAAACCTTCGTGAAGGGCGACGGCGCTTGCAAGCATCTCGGGGCTGTATTTTTTATTGATAATTGGTTCTCCGAAGATGTCATCAACGACTAAAGTCGGGGCCAATTCATAGAAACGATAGCCGCCGCCGCCTTCATAACCAATCGACTTGGTTATACCGCCATTGTCTTTACCAGAAATAACCAAATCCAAACGTGGTTTATCGATGCTATAAACAACATCAGTCATCTCGATTCCTATCCACTTTCTATTCATTTTTTGTGCAACAGCAGCCGTTGTCCCTGATCCAAGAAACGAGTCTAGAACAATGTCACCTTCTTTTGTGGCCAAACGAATGATGCGTTGGATAAGCCTTTCTGGCTTCGGAGTAGGGAACGGCGAATTAGGATTAAGTGCTTTTGCTTCTCGCTTTGCTTCTTGATTGTCTCCAACTTCTGATCTCGGCCATATTGTTTTGCAAACAGAGCCTTGCTTTACCTCGGATAAAAAAGTTTTTTTAGACGGAACATTACTTCCATTCGGACCAAACCATAAGCGATTATCGTCCAAAAGCAGTTCGTAACCCGCTTTATTTGTGGCCCAAGCACGACTTTCCGGAGGGTTCACAACTCTGCCAGACGGAGTGGTGATTGGAAAATCTCCAGAAGCAGAATATGTCCTAGCGGAGAAATCTGTTGATTTCCAAGGTCCTCTGGGGTCCTTATCGGGATTTTTATATCGCGAATCCATCTCCGGTGTTCTGCCAATTGGATTTGGACGCCAAACCTCTTTATTTTTAGCATAAACCATAATAAAATCATGACTATCTGAAAGCCATTTAGCATCGTTTTGTGGAGAGTATTTCTTCTCCCAGATGACATTGCAAACAAAATTATTGCGACCAAATATTTCATCGCAGAGAACTTTCAAATATGCTTGTTCGTCATCGTCAATGGAGATCCAAATGCTCCCATCCTCTGATAAAAGCGATCTTAGCAACTCGATTCTCGGTTTCACCAGGCTAAGCCACAAACTGTGCTCAACATTATCGTCATAAGTAGAAAAAGCGTTGCCAGTATTGTAAGGCGGATCGATATATATGCATCTAATCTGATTAGCGAAATTGTGCTGCAGTGCTTTTAAGGCTAACAAGTTATCCCCATGAATAAGCATATTGTCAGATGTGATGTTAGGCTCGATTAGAGAGACTTGTGGCTCAACCGAAAAACTCTTTTGTGAATCTTCAACCAAAATGCGGGGTTCAAGATTAGGTTCAGTTTCTTTCCCATACCAAGTTAGCTCAAGCTTATTGTTTGCCATTATTCATCCTCTATGCCGTTTTTTCTGCACAAGTCTCTGATCTTCCTTTTGGCCTTAATTGTTGGCTCGTGCCGCTTGTTCTCCCAACGGTTGACCGATGCAAAAGAGACGCCAAGAATCTTAGCCAACTCTTCTTGGGTCACAAGCAACTTCTCCCTTAGATCATTTATGACTTTTGAATAATCCATATAAAGATTATAGCAGGCGTATAACACATAAGAAATAGCGACATTATCAGTTGCTTCTCTATTCTATTGTATCTTCACTAGACAACAGATAGTCACTCATATAACACATCTCCTTGTTTAGGCTATGCCCACATCCTATAATGGTTTTACTAATCAAATGGTGCCAAGCGCCCAGTCCGCGGCCTTCATCGAATAGATGATGACAATGACCTCCAAATACCGGAGTCAACAGAACACACGGCCATATGCGGAAAGGGCCGTTCCTTTAGTTCCTTTGCACGGCGGGTGATGGTGAAGTATTGAATTACAAAGAAGAAGGAAGAAGCACGGAAAGAAACTTAACCAACAAAGACATTCAAAAGACAAAGGTGGAAAGGGCGAAATCCACCGCCAAGATGATGATGGTCGTTCCTGATAAATTCGAGAGAAAGATAATGGCGATGTACGCCAAATCCATCGCCCTCTTCGTCTTCGAGAAGATGTGCGATCCAACATTTATCGTCGAAGCTCAAGTCTTCGACACACCGCTGGACACTAACAAGGCTCCGATGAAAGACAGGAAGGCCATCTACATCCCGAAGTCGCTCGCCGACCATTGAGACACGCTCGTAAAAAACATTAAGAAATTCCTTGAACAGAAGAGCACAGGCGTCCAAACAAACGAAGAATTATGTCAAAGCCTATTGACACAATATGCATTCGAAGAATTACTCAAACTATCAGAATTGGAGGGTAAAGCATGAACGCCATAACCACTACCACATCTAGAAATGCCGTTCTCTACTGCCGCTTCTCCAGCGAGAATCAGCGCGATGAATCCTTTGAGGGCCAAAGACGAGAATGCACCACAAGAAAGGTTTCGCCATCGTCCACGAATACGATGACAGGGCCAAGACCAGCACCAACGCGGACAGGCCGGACTTTCAGCAGATGATCGGAGACAGCAAAAACAATTCGTTCAGTTACGTCATAGTTTGGAGGTTCGACCGCTTCGCAAGAAGCCGACTCGACTCGTTGACATAAAAAACATACTCGACGACAACGTGGTCAAAGTCCTTTATTCCCTCCAAAGCAAACAGACCCCAGAACTCGCATCGCTCAACTCCGGAATGACTGACACGAAACACAGGATACCCAACCTCATGAAGGCCATTGGGGAAAGTGCCAATCTTGAAAGCACCAAGAAAACCCTTCTAGAATTGGAGGCCGAACAACCCAAGACCGAGGTCATCGACAAAGTCCTCACCAGTCTCTACTACTCCGCCAGATGGCAGATTAACTCAGTTCAGCCGGGATTTTTCTTTCTCAGAAGACGGCCTATATTTAACGAAATGTTGGAAAAAAACGGAAATGCCGAAACTGTCGCCAAAAACCCGATTGAATTCAATTATCGGCAAACAACAAACTGGCCAAGAAGAGTAATTTCACGCATCGATTAACTCTTGGATTTTGAAAAAGAATTTTTCGCCCTCTTCCTTGCTTATCTCGTAGCGTGTGGCGTATCTGTAGGATTCCGGATCGGGGCTATATTCACCGTCAGTTCTGTTTTCAATGCAAAAATGTGTTAAGTCCTTCATCATGTTAAAAACGATTTTCTTGTCATTTGCCAATTCCGAACCGGATATTTTCCATGGATAATAGGAAAACAAAGTCTATCCATAGTAATCGGTGTTTTACTTCAGTGGTTCTCCGTAGTTCTTAAAGCTGCTGGCCAATATGAGCGGGAGGAACTCAAAGCCAGGGTCGAAGCCTTCGGCCATTTGTTTTGGCAATTCGAAGCAAACCCCGAGGGCCAGCTTGGACGAGGGGCATCCCTCGAAAGCGGCGAAAGTCTCGACCCTGTTCATCTCTATCAGCTCGGAGCGGCGTTCGGACGTGATGCCGCCACCCGGCGAACACGAAGACAAAGAAAGAAGCATGATGATTGCACTTGGAATCAGGACCCTCGTTTTTTTCATAATCTTTCTTTTTCAGTTTATCGAAGGCAAAAGATGCATGGGTCAAAAAGCAACAACTAATTCATATTACATATATAAAATGACAACGACAATTAAATATTATTTATTGCCTTTGTCAAATCGCAATTGCGATTTTATCTTCTTCGAAAGATCGTTTGTGTTCGCAGACAATGATGAAAAGAAAAGGGGCGGATCAACCCGCCCCTAAACCATGTTTAGACTATTCGGCTTTCTTATCCTCGGCCTTGACTTCGATGGCTTCGGCAGTTTTCTCGGTGACTTGCTGTTCAAGGACAAGACGTTGCTGCCGGCGAATGACTCTTTCCTGATCGCGGTCACTCACTTTGGCGAAAACGGTGAGGGCGATGCACCCAATGAGGGTGCCGACCCCGATGAGGATCAAACCCCACCACCGATAGCCCATCTTCGACCAATTGGTCAGCCAAGCGTTCTCGGAGATGATGACCCAATTGTCGCTGGCTTTGCCAGGGAAATGGGACCCGACGATACCGAAGACAAGAAAGGTAAGCCCGGCCGTCGCGAAGATCCCCGCGACGATATACCACGCCAATTCCTTGCCTGAGAGCGGGCCTCGTTTAATAGTCTTTTTTTCGTTTTCTTCCATATTCGTAGGCTCCTTTAGCTAAGCTGATGCTCGACGATGCTGCCTTTATTCAGGCCTTCGGAAGGCCGGTCTTGGGATCAATCTCTTGGAACTCCTGCTCCTGTTGCTGAGCCTCTTTGGTGGTTTCCGGCGGAAGCTGAGGGTTGCCGGCAGCCGCCCGCTTGACCTCGTCTTCTTTGGCTTGGGCGACAAGGGCGTTCATGGCCGGAACGTAGAGTTCGCGGAACTTCGGCTCGATGTTGCGGACGTAGATGGAGATGAGCTCGTTGGTTTCCCGCATGACGTCGGGGAATTTCTTCCCGTCGGGGAGATCGCGGTGGCCGGTCATGTTCTCCATGAGGGCGTTGATGTGGTCTTCCATGTTCTTATAGACGAGGTCGGTCTCTTTGCTGTTGGCCCGGACGTAATTGATGTGTCCAAGGACGGTCTGGAGATCCTTCCCGATGAAATTAGAGGAAGGGGAGGGCTGCCCATGGGCTTCCTGCATGGCTTTGTTGAATTCGTTGAAGAGGTTGCACAGATCTCCGACGAGGGTCATGAAGGCCACGCCGCGGAACATGCATTCGTCGATTTTCCACAGGGCTTCCATCTCTTTGACGTCGAGGTTCTTCTTGTGGCCGTCGTTGAGGACGCCGAGGATCATGTAATTGATGTTCTCGTGGATGGGGATGACGTGCTCATAGATGGCAAGGTGCTGATTGTGATCGACCCGAAGGCCGTCGTCGGCGAGGCGCAGGATGTTGGACCCGTCGGCGTAGATCTTATCATAGAACTCGCGAATCTGCTTTTCGAGCTTTTGACCGTTTTCTCCGCTGTGGTCGATGATATCCTTCAAAGGGGTGTGCTCGTTGATCTCGACGAGGATCGAACGTTTCTTCTCTTTGAAAAGGCTGACGTCGTAAACGTCTTTCCTCAAACAATACTCGAGGGTGTCCCTCACGGCGACGTTATAGTGGATTAACGTGGCCAAAACTTCGCTGATCTGATTCATGATGTCTTTATTTCACTTCTTTCTCGGATGGGTGGCTATCCTCCGATGGGTATAGCTCATTTTCCAAATCGCTGAAGCGCTTGATGATGTGCCGGGCGTGTTTTTGCACGTGTTCGTTGGCATGTCCCATGCAGTAACTGTTCTCCGGGAAGGCTTCAAACATCGAGATATCGTTGCCTGAGTCCCCGACGACTATGACATTATCGCGAGAAATCCGATTGTATTCAAGGTAAAAGGCTATGCCTTCGCTCTTCGAACACCCTTTTGGGGTGATTTCGATGAACTCCCCGATCCAAGAAAACTCGGCGTCAGGGTACTTTTCGCGAAGCATTCGATTGATTTCCATGGCCTCGGCTTTCTTTTTCTTCGATAGGCCGATCATAACCATGATCTTGTAGACTTTGCCCTTTTCGATCTCGCTGGCGAAGATGTGATCGCTTCGGACGAAAGGCTCTTTATACGCGACTTGAAAGAAGTTGTAGACGAAATAGGCGAAGTTGGTGAAATGGCTGACGTTGGTCCGGGTCATCACGAGGTTCCGATCCTTCGAAGTGAGAAGGATAAGAGGCGGATCGTAATGACTCCGCATATCATTGAGGATCGTTTTAAGATAGGCCGTATCGAAGAAAGTCTCCTTGATAATCTGATCGTTGCAGATGACGAAGCTGCCATTGCAGCACACGGTGTCGACAGGGCGATGAAGGTTGAGGGGGACTTTGTGGGAGATGTAGAGACCGCGGGAAGAAACCAAAAGGAGTTTCCCTCCGTCGTCCAAAAAGCGGTTGATGAACTTCCGATTGCTGTCGGAAAGCATCCGAATCCTCTTTTTTGGATAAAAGAGGGTTCCGTCCAAATCGGTGGCGATGACTTTCCCTTTTATCATGGTCGAGGATTAATATACTACCTTGGAGATTTTAAGAAAGCCATTTTTCTTTCAACAGGCAAAGAAAAGGTCGCCCTCTAGGGACGGCCTTTCAACAACGGGCGATTACTTGAGTTTGTTCTCGGCTTGGATGACCCCGTAGCCGCCTTCGAAGCGCTTGTAGGCGACCGAAATCTCCTCGTCGTCGCTGTCGAGATAGACGAAGAAGGTGTGGCCGAGGGCCTCCATCCTGGTGATGGCTTCCTCCAAGGTCATCGGCTCGAGGAAGATCGACTTGGTCCGGACGACTTCCTCCGCCGCTTCTTCTTCGCTCTCCTCTTTGATGTTCTCGAAGAGGACCGATTTGCCCAAACCGTCGGCTTCTTTGGTCCGATCCATCCGGGTCTTGAGCTTTCTCATCTGGCCCTCGAGTTTATCGATGGCGAGGTCGACCGCGGCGTAAAGGTCGTCATGGCGGACTTCGGTCCGGAAGTCCATCTGCTTGGTGAAGATGGTGATCTCGACTTTGGCTCCGACTTTGTAGGCCTGGACGACCGCGCGGCAAAGGACGCTGTCATTGATGATGAAATACTTGTCCATCCGGGAGAGTTTCTTCTCGATGGTATTCTTAATTGCCTCGGTGACCTCAATGTTCTTGCCGATGATCTGATATTTCATTGTCTATGTGGCCCCTCCTCAGGGCATTTCTATATTCTTATTTTAGCCGAGAAAGAAAAAAGATAAAGGTCGATGCTCGGAAAGGCAAGACGGGGTCAAAAGTATTTCTTTCGCCACTCACTTTTTGGACGCGAAGAAAGCCTTCAGCTGCTCCACTTTGTCGAGCTTCTCCCACGGAAGGGCGATGTCGGGCCTTCCGAAAGGTCCGTAATTGGTGATATCGCGGTACCGCCACGTCGGTTTGGTCAAGGAAAGCTGCTCGATGATGGCCCCCGGCCTCGCGTCGAAGAATTTATCGATGGCTTGAAGGATGACATCGTCTTCGCAATGCTTGGTCCCGAAGGTCGAAATCCCGATGGAGACCGGCTCGCTCACCCCGATGGCGTAGGAGATCTGAACCTCCAAGCGATCGGCCGCCCCGGCCGCCACGAGATTCTTGGCGATGTAACGGGCGTAATATGAAGCCGAACGGTCGACCTTCGAAGGATCTTTCCCCGAGAAGGAGCCGCCGCCATGGCGGGCCGATCCGCCATAGGTGTCGACGATGAGCTTTCGCCCCGTGAGGCCCGTGTCCCCGGCCGGCCCCCCGATCACGAAACGCCCGGTGGGATTGATGAGGAACTTGAAATCGGTGTTGAGATGGAACGACTCGGCGACCGGGACCATGATGCGGTCATGGACAAAGGCTCGGAAGGATGAGATTTCGGTGTCGGGTTCATGTTGGATCGACATCAAAACGGTGTCGATGCGGATGTGTTTGGGATCGGTGTAGTCGATCGTCACTTGGCTTTTCATGTCTGGGCGGGCTTTTAAGAATCGTCCTTCTTTCCTCAAGGCGGTGGCGGTCCTCACCAACTTATGGGCGATCGAGACGGGAAGAGGCATGTATCCTTCGGATTCGGTCGTCGCGTAGCCAAACATCATCCCTTGGTCGCCGGCCCCCATCTGGAGAAGAGAACCGCGGTTGACCCCCATCGCGATGTCGGGGGATTGCTCTTTTATTCTCACGTCGATCTGACAGGTGTCGCATCCGATCCCGAGTTCGGGCTTGGTGTAGCCGATGTCACGAAGGACTCCGCGGGCGATCTTTTCGTAATCGACCTTCCCGCGGCAGGTGATCTCCCCGCCAATGACGATGTACTCGGTCGTCGCGAAGACCTCGCAGGCCACATGGCTCGAGGGATCGAGGCGAAGGCATTCGTCGAGGACGGCGTCGGCGATTTGGTCGCACACTTTGTCCGGATGGCCTTCGGAAACCGATTCGCTCGTGAATAGGATTTTTTCTCTCTTCATAAAAAGACTCCTTGCCTTAATCTAGGCGCAATAGAGACGAAAAGGCCCTCCCACTTCGCTGGAAGGCACCCTTTTTTCGTGCTTATTCCTTCGAACATCGCTCTCCTAGTGGGCTAGGAGCTAATAGCGAGCACTTACCGGGTTTTCCGGAGTTGCTAGCGCCCTGTTTACGCTACTTGGCGGCGCTTCTTGATGTCCGACTTTTCGTCGTGGCTCTATCTTATATAGATTGCCATCATAAATCAATTAAAAACCCTTTCGGTCCGTGAGGTCGAAAAGGTTCGTCGATGAAGGTTATTAAAGAGACTTGATTTTCTTCAAAGCCGTGGCGATTTGATCGGGGCAGGAAGTCAATCCCGTCCGCGATCCGCGGCACTGAATGCCGTCAAGGTGCTCGATGGCATCGTCGATCTTCATGCCGGATAGAAGCGAGGAGATCCCGCGGAGATTGCCTTGGCAGCCCCCCACCACTTCGAGCTTGACGATCGCATCGCCGTCATAGACGATTTTCATTTCCCGCGAACAGACGTTCTGGGGTTGGAAGATGTAGGTCTTTTCCATGAAAGGCTATTTCCCGCAGCAGCAGCCTTTGCCCTCTTCGCATTCGCAGTCGTCCTTGTCGCATTCGCAGTCGACGATTTTTCCATAGACCAAACCGCCGGCGTTGGCGGCGTTCGATTCGTCGGTGTCGATGTGCATGGCGAGCTTGAAGTTCGGGGAGACGCGAATGATGGTGTCGGCGAAGATGGTCTTGCGGTCAGGCTGCTCGATCAGGACTTTGACATTGTCGCCATGCCTGACGCCGAATTCTTTGGCGTCGGCCGGGGTCATATGGATATGGCGCTTGGCGACAATCGCCCCTTCCTTGAGCTCGAGTTTTTTCCCGTTGAGGGGGTTGACGATCTCGATCGGGGCGCTTCCCTTCACATCGCCCGAAAGGCGAATCGGGGCGGCGAGCCCCAAAGTCCGAGCGTCGGTGGCGCTGATCTCGACTTGGTTATGGTCGCGCAAGGGTCCAAGGATCGAGACCCCGGCGATCGTTTTGCTGGTTCCGGTCTTGGGGCTCACGGGCCCGACGATGTCGAGGCGGACGTCGCTGACGAATTGGCCAGGTTGGCTCAATTCCTTCCGGAAGCCCAAAACCGCGTGTTCCCCCGGCTTCGATCCCATAATGAAGTCAAAGGACTCTTGGGTCAAATGGATGTGACGGGCGCTCGTTTCGACGAGGATTTTGTTTTCCATGATGAATGCTCTTTCTCCTGTTTTGCTCTTGTATTATAGGACCATAATTTTGCCTCTAGTAGAGTTTTGCTTTTTTTATACCTTCTCTTCAAAGAAGGGATTATTCTAAACGAGGTTCATAACAATGCCAACAGAAAATCCGTCGAACCTTGAAGTCAAAGCCCAACCGAGCAAACCCCGCATCACGACTAAAAAACTCGCCGCGTTGGTTTCGAAAAAAGACGGCAAAGCCATCCAAAAGATCTTCATCAAGGTCCCGGATATCGACATCGCCGAGGCCGCCAACACCTTGACCCCGACTGAGTTGATATTCATTTTCCGCTGCGTCGAAAGCAAATACACCGCCGAGTTCTTCGATGAGCTCGATCAGGACGCCAAAGAGAACCTCGTGAAGGCCATGACCGACAAGGAATTGGTCCAAATCGTCAATCAGCAGGCGGCCGACGACGTGGCCGACACGGTCGGAGAGATGCCGGCCAACCTCGCCCAAAAGGTCCTTCAGGCCGCCGACAAGACCATGCGGAAGGACATCAACACCCTTCTCAATTACAAAGAGAACACGGCCGGATCGATCATGACGACCGAGTATTTGGAATTGCTCGATACCTTGAATGTCGACGAAGCCATCGACACGGCAAGGAGCAGAGGGCGCGAGGCCGAAACGATTTACACGATCTTCGTCCGCGACATCCAACGACAATTCGTCGGGACGGTCGACCTCGACGATCTGATCTTCGCCAAAAAAGACCAAACCCTTCACGACATCATGAACCTCGACGTCGTCAGCTGCTCGACCGCGACCGATCAAGAAGAAGTCGGACAAATGTTCAGACGCTACGACCTCAACGCCCTCGCCGTCCTCAACGACGATAACCGCCTCGTCGGCATCATCACGATCGACGACGCCGTCGACGTCATGACCCAAGAAGCGACCGAGGATATCGAAAAGATGGGAGCCATCACCCCGACCAGAGGCGAGAGTTATCTCAAGACCTCGGCAACCAAAATGGCCTTCAAATGCGTCCCTTGGCTCGTCATCCTCCTCGTCATGGGAACCCTTTCGAGCCTGGTCCTCAGCCAATTCGACGATAAGATCGCCGCCATCCCGATCCTGGCCTCTTTCTTGCCCGTATTGATGGATGGAGGAGGCAATTCCGGAGGTCAGACCACCACTTTGATGGTCCGCGGTTTGGCCCTCAAGGAATTCGGCCCCAAGAACTTCGGAAAAGTCCTGTGGAAGGAATTCCGGACCGCCTTACTGACCGGCCTCATCGTCGGGGCCTTTGCCTTCATTTGGTTCATGATGGAGCAATACACCGGCATCGTCACTTGGAAGAGCGACGCGGGGAACCCTATCAATATCTTCGCCGGGAATTGCTGGACCTGGGACTTTTTCCAGATCGCCGGCTTGACGAGCCTCGTCACCGCCGCTTCGCTCGGGCTCACCATTCTCGTCGCCAAAGTCATTGCCGTTTGCCTCCCTTTGGGAGTCGCGGCCATGAAGAAGGATCCGGCCCTGATGTCGGAACCTCTTCTAACGACGGTCGCCGACGTCGCGGCTTTGCTCATTTACTTTGGGCTAGCCGAACTGTGGATCATGCCAGTCATCAACCTTGTTTAAATTGCGGTTGCGAAATGTCGGCCCCGTATCTATAATTAGCCTCGCCGCGGGAGTGGCGGAATTGGTATACGCGTACGTTTGAGGGGCGTATGGGGTAACCCATGAGAGTTCAAGTCTCTTCTCCCGCACCAGTAAGAAACGACCCCGATCAATTCGGGGTTTTTCTTATGCCAAACTTCCGAATGATCGTTTTATTCAAGGGCGATCGAGATGATCCGGGTCGAATAAAGCGACCAGGTTGGGGCAGCCTCGTACGTTTCGACCGCGGCGGATGGGACGATGAACCACAGATCGGTTCTCGAAGGTTCTTCCTCGACGATCTGAAAAAGGCCAAAAACATAATTGCCGAGGAGAGGCGGGACCGAAGAAGGCAGGTAAACGTGCAGGACGTTGGGGTGGTTCGCGTTCGCGGATTCGAAGGCGTTGTTGCCGATTTCCTCAAGGCCAAGGCCAAAATGGATGATGGCCAGATCGCGGCAATAACGGAAAGCGTCCGCCCCGATGTAGATGAGGGAATCGGGCAAGGTCATCGTTTGGATGTTCGCATAGTAGAAAGCCTGCCAACCGATGTATTCAAGACCTTTGGAGAAGACGACGTTCGATAAAGGGGACCCCGAGGCCGCGGAGATGCTGAAGGCTTCGTGCTCGATGCTGATCAGCCCCGAAGGCAATGTGAGAACGCCGTCGAGATTGAGGTTTTGGCATTGGTAGAAAGCTTTCTGACCGATGTTCTTCAAACCACTGCCCAACTTGAGGGTATAGAGGCCGGAACAGGAATGAAAGGCCATTTCGCCGATGCTTTGGACCGTATCCGGGATCGTCAATTCGTAGACGGCCGAGCAGGACCGAAAGGCTGAGGCCCCGATCGTCGTGAGGGAAGAGGGAAGGACGATGTTCGTCGTTTCGGTATTGTCGTAATTGGCGAAGGCCGAGGCCCCAATGCTAAGAACAGGTTTCTCGGCGATCGTCGAAGGAATCGTGATGATTCCACTGATAAGCGTTCTGTCATATAGACTGATCTTTACGGCTGTTTCATACTCATGGACGAGGTAATGATCGTAATTCAAGACGGTGGCCCAGCCAGCGTAAAGGGTCATGTCGCCAAGGACGAGGTCGGAGGTGAAGTTCCATTCCCGCGAAAAGGAACCGGTTTCGTCTTTCATCCACCACCCATCGAGAATGAATCCTTCCTTTGTCAAAGAAGAAGATGGAGCAATGATTTTGCTCGTGAGGCCATCCGAATCGTACGCGAGGTAAGTGGTCTGCTGATCGGGGATCGCCGAACCGCTTCCCCCATTCAAATCGAAATGGACGGTATAGGTCTCGAGGCTCCAGACGGCGTAAAGAGTCAGATTGGCCTTAACGGGCGAAGCGGAGAACGACCAAAGGTTCGACTCGGAACGGTCGACGGACCACCCGAGCAAGGAATAGCCCGTCCGCTTTCCCACGGTCGGCGCGGTGGCAAAGCCTCCATCGGCGACGCTTTGGGGTCCGGGGGTTTCCTCGCCATAGTAGCCGTTGAGGGAAAAATTGACTTCGTGGGCCGAAGAAGACTCAAGCGAAGATGAAGATAAAGATGAAGAAGACGAGGAAGAGCTGTCTCCCTTCGGGATGAAGATCATGACAGCCGTCCAAATGAGGCCCCCAACGATGAGAAAAACAGCGAAAAACAAGAGGAAACGCCAGAAACGATGCTTATGATGGGGCCGATCCATGGATCAAGGTAATGTTACTATCCGTTCGAAGGCGAAACAATACGCCGGTCGAGAAAAATTGGCAACGCCTTCCGCCATCAGGCAAAGAAAAGACCTTCCGTCAACGTTTGATGAAGTTGGGCGAAAAAGGCTTTGCCAAACCGATGCCGGGTGATGAATGTATTGAACTCGAGGGTCGATGAAACAATAATATCAGTGCCAAACCGATGTGAAAAACCAAGAAAGGGATCACATTATGAAAAAGACCAAATACTCCATTCCGCTCCTTTTAGCTTCGGCGTTGATTCTGACCGGCTGTTCCTTCTTCGATACCTCCGAAGACACCGCCAAAAGCGGTTTCGCCTCCTTTACCGGCACAAGCATTAGTGACGATGAAGGCGAGTTGATCGCCGCGTCGGCGACAACGAACGCCTCGACGGCGAGTCACGTGACCTTGACGGCGAAGCAAACCGAAGACACGACCGAGCTGTTCACCGGCGGGGTCGCGAATCAGGCCACCTCCACAGTCCTCGATTACGCAATCGACGTGAAAGTCTATTCGAACTACATGTTGAACGAAGACATCGTCTATACCGGGAAAAGCACCACCTTTGGCGGGGCCTCGATCTCGTCATATACGAAAGAATCCGACGCCGTTTGGGCTGGGAATCCCGTCGATGGCGCCCTCACCGGCGTGTACACCCTCTTCATCCAAGAGACCATGACCGATGCCGACGGCAATTCCGCCGGATCATATTGCGGCATCCTCGAGCCATCCTTCTGCCCCACCGCCGACGTCGAGGACGCTTGGGGTTTGACGGTCGCTAACACCATCAGCATCTACAGCTACAGCACCGACCAAAGATTCTACAAAATCGATGACAGCCACTTCGCCTCTTTGACCACCGAAACCTCAAGCGGATCGATGACCAACCCCCTCTTCCCGAACGACGATGCGAAGAAAATCGTCACCAGCAGCTACGGGGAAGAAGCTTTCTTCTTCGAGAAGATCGACGGCGCTTATTTCGTCACCAAGATGGTTTCCATCAAAAAGGTCTTCGCGGTGACCGACCTCAGCCTCGAGGCCTTGTCGTCCCCCTTGATCATCTCGAACGTCACCTCCGAATACGAATTGACGTACGGGAACAAAACCGCCGGGACGCTCCCGACCTACGTCGAGAACCCGGTCATCACCGTCGTCCCCGTCCTCGTCACTTTGACCGACGTCGGGGATTTGTCCGCCTCCAACGGCATCGCCAACATCACCACCTCCTATCGGCTCCTGAACCCGGGCTTCACCGGGTACGCTTACCGCGAGACCGTCACCCTCACCTCGGGCAATTATTACGCCTTCACGACCGAGGCCGACATGACGACAGCGAACTACGATCGCTGGGGCTTCGGAAGCATCGACCAATCCTCGATCAAATACGGGACGATTGGCGTCTCCGGAGTCAATAATTACTTCAACGCCGTTGACGGTTCGTATTCAATCCTCGTCCTCCTCGACGCCGATCAGAACCTCACCTCGCTTCAAGTCAGCTATCTCCACGACTGATCGATGGGCAAAGAAGAGTCGGGCCCGCCTGACTCTTCTTTTCTTTCTTTGAGGTCAAATCTTCAAGACATTCGTTTGGAGAAATGGTATATTCCTTTGCGTTATGGCTCTCCTCGAATTAAGCGGCATTGAATTCAATTATTCCGACAAAGACCTCTATCGCGGGGTCGAGATGCGGATCAACCAAGGGGAGCACTGCGTCCTCGTAGGGGTCAACGGGTCGGGCAAAACGACCCTTTTGAGCATCATCGTCGGGAACATCAAGCCAGATGAGGGGACCGTCTATTGGACCCCCCATGTGACGTTCAGCTACCTCGATCAGCAGCTGAAGGTCGAGCAGGACATGCCGGTTTCGCAATACCTCTACGGGGTTTGGAAAGACCTCTTTGACAAAGAGAAGCTGATGGAATCCTATTACGCGGAAGCCTCAAAAGGCCTCGATGGATACGAGAAACTTCTCGAAAAGGCTCAGCGGATCGTCGACGAGTTGACGGAAAAGGAATTCTATTCCCTTCAAGAGAAGGTCGGCCGCCTCAGCGACGGACTCGGCTTTCAAAAAGAACAGCTTGAGACCCCCCTTCGCCTCCTTTCTTCGGGCCAAAGGGAGAAAGCCTACCTTGCCAAGATGCTCCTCGAAGAGAAAGACGTCCTCATCATGGACGAGCCGACGAACTTCCTCGATCAGATCCAGGTCGCATGGCTTGCCGATTACCTCAACAACTACCCCAAAGCCTTTTTAGTCGTCTCCCACGATGAGGCCTTTTTGAAACAGATCGCCCGGGTGACCTTCGTTTTGGAGAATCAGAGCCTCTCCCGTTATAAGGGCAGCTTTGAGCAATTCATCGCCCAACATATCCTCGACAAAGAACAATATGAAAAGAATTACGAGGCTCAGCAAAGGTTCATCAAGAAAGAGGAAGTCTTCATCGCCAAGCACATCGTCCGGGCGACGTCCTCGAAAGCCGCCAAGAGTCACCGGGCCCGCCTTGCCCATCTCGAGCTTATGGAGGCTCCCGGCAGGGAGGAAGGGCGAGTGTATTTCAATTTTCCCTTCACCCACCACGTCGGGAGCAAACCCCTCATCGTCGAAAACCTCGTGATCGGATATGGCAAGCCCCTCCTCGATCCGATCTCCTTTATTTTGAAACAGGGGCAGAAGATCGCCATCTTGGGGCAAAACGGAGTCGGGAAAACGACTTTCCTTCGGAGTATCCTCGGAGAGATTACCACCCTCGGGGGAACCTATAAATGGCTCGACGGTACCGTGATCAATTACTTCAATCAGGATGAGAAGGTCGATCTTGAACTCACCCCCTTCGACTACATCAAAGTCCACTACCCCGACCTAACCAACACCGAAACCCGGGCTCTTCTCGGGGCCGTCGGAGTCAAAAAGGAGTTGGCCATGCGGAAAATGAAGGAGCTTTCCGGCGGGGAAGCCACCAAAGCCCGCTTCGCCGTCATGAGCAAAAAGAAAAGCAACTTCCTCGTCTTTGACGAACCGACCAACCACCTCGATCAAAAGGCCAAAGACGCCTTGTTCGAAGCCATCGGACGCTTTCCGGGCGGAGTCATCATCGTGAGCCACGAAAAGGATTTCTATGACGGCCTCGTCGATTACGAGCTGAATTTTTAATTGAGAGGGCCCTTGGACCGATGGCCGAACAGCCACGCCAACCACCCGAACAAAGGAGTATGGATCCAATAGTTATAGGCGGTGACGTCGGCGTTATATAGGGCGATGCTTTGACGGTAATTGGCGTCGATGTCGTGGAGCGAGGCCGTGAAGGATTGATAATCGCCGCCAGTCGTGACCCAAGAATTCGTCTCGGCGATGAAATTGAAGCGTTTTTGGATTTCTTTGAGTTTGGCGGAGGTGGGAACGACATCGGAATCCTTGATGCCGGCCGCCTCGATGGAATCGAGGTTAATGATCGCCGCGTTGTCGGCCAAAGAGAGATTGACCTTCGCTTTTTTGAATTCGGCCCCGATGGCCTGAAGAATCCCTTTTTTCTCGGAAAAAAGAACCGAGATGGCAACGAGCCTCTTCTTCAATTTGCCTTTGAAAAGGGCGATCATTGACATCACATAAACGAGAAGCCCCACATAGATGAAGAACAGGATGACGAGGATCAATAAGACGATTTGCCAAACTTGCATCGTGCCGTTATTGTAGCCCCGAGAACGAGCCGAGGGAAAGAGGGAGAGGAAAGTCTAGATTTGACGGGGGCTTTTTTCATTGGTATCATTTAGTGCTCCCGATAATATCGGGAAAACGCAACATGAACAAAAAACCAATCGTCGCCATCCTCTACGATTTCGACAGCACCTTGTCCGTCAGCGATATGCAGAATTTCGGTTTCATCCCTTCGCTTGGGATGACCCCGGGCGAGTTTTGGGGCGCCACCACGAAGTTCAGCGAAGACACCGGATGCGAACGAACCCTCTCCTATCTCTATATGATGGTGAAGCTCACCAAAGAAAAGGGCATTCACATGACCAAGGAATGGCTCAATGAAATGGGTAAGAACATCGAGTTCTTCCCCGGGGTCCTCACCTGGTTCCACCGCATCAACGACTATGGGAAGGAGCACGGGGTCCGAATCGAGCATTACCTCGTCTCGTCCGGGAACAAGGAAATCGTCGACGGTTGCAAGATCGCCCATGAATTCAAAGTCGCCTACGCCTGCGAATTCCTCTTCGACAAAGCCGGGAATCCGACCTGGCCGAAATTGGCAATCAATTACACCCAAAAAACCCAATACTTCTTTCGCATCTCCAAAGGCGTTTACGACGCGACCGACGACGTTGGGGTCAACGAGAAGAAGCCCGACCGCCGAATCCCCTACTCCAACATGGTCTACATCGGCGACGGAATGACCGACATCCCGGCCATGATCATCGTCAAGAACAACGGCGGGAAATCGATCGCCGTCTATCCGGAAGGCAAAGAAGACAAGGTCCAGGGCCTTTATGAGGACGGCCGGGTCAACTACGTCTGCAAAGCCAATTACAGCGCCAACTCCGAAATCGAGAAAGTCCTGCAGCTGATCATCCAAGGCGTCGCCATCAACGAGTCGCTGAAAACCCGCGAAAATAAGAACGCGGCGGCCGATTAAAGATCCAAAACGAAGGCGGTTTGATCAACCGCCTTTTTTCTTTGCGCGGGCGCGTGCTAGAATTGTCGAGATGAAAAAGCCCTTGTCGAAACGCTGCGCGATCGTCCTTTTCGGAGGCCGCGGGATTCGTTATGGCGGGCCTCTCCCCAAGCAATTCAGCTTTGTCGGAGGACGTCCGCTCATGTGCTACGTTCTGTCTTCCCTCACCATCAGCCCCTCGATCGACGAGACCATCGTCGTCGTTCCGGATGGGTTTGAATCCGCGGCGGCAAAGATTATCGACCATTATCGTTTTGCCAAGGTCAAGGCGATCATTCCAGGCGGAGAAAGCCGGGAAGAAAGCGTTTTTAAGGCTCTTCTCCATCTCGAAAAGGCCGGATTAAAAGACGACGACATCGTCCTTATCCAAGACGGCGATCGCCCGAACCTCAGCGAGGACCTCATCAAGAGGAACCTTGAGGCCGCTTCGGAGTTTGGGGCCGCCGTGACGGCCGTCCCGGCCACCGATTCCGTTCTTATGAGCGAAAGAGGGGAATTCGCCGAACGGTATCTTCCTCGAAAAGATATCTATCTCGCCCAAACGCCCCAAACCTTCAAGTTCGGGATTATTTTGAAAGCCCACCGGAAGGCTCGAGAAGAAAAGAACCTGGTCTTCACCGACGACGCCTCCATCGCCCAGTTCGCCGGATTCCCTTCTCGCCTCGTGATGGGTTCGCCCGACAACGTCAAGATCACGACGGAGAAGGACGCCAAGCGATTCGCCAAGGAGGGCAAAGAATGATTCTGCCCAAGGCCGGGGACGTCGCCGAAGGGACCGTGGTGAAGGTCTACCCCCACTACGCCATCCTTTTGTTCGAAGAAGGATGGACGGGTCTTCTTCACATCAGCGAAATCAGCAACAACTTCGTCCATAACTTCACGAGCTTCGTCACGGTTGGTAATATATACCAGGTCAAAGTGATCTCCGTCGATGAGAAGAACCAGAACATCAAGGTTTCCCTTAAACAGATGGAGAACTCCGACCGGCGAAAGGCCATGAGGCGGAAGAGGATCGACCCAAGCGAAGTCGACTTTGCCGCCCTCGAAGCGAAATTGCCCGAATGGGTCAAGGCGGAAAACGCCCAAGGAGATAAGAAAGATGATTAAAGTTGATTTGTCGCATGTTGGAAAAAACGTCGATTTCGCCTCCTATCGGAAAAAAGTCACCGCCATCAATGAGGCCATCGACAAGAAAACGGGAGCCGGCAGCGATTACCTCGGCTGGGCGGATTACCCCGTTGACTACGATCGCAAAGAACTGGAGAAGATCATCGAATGGGCGGACTATATCCGGCACAATTTCGATGTCCTCGTCGTCTGTGGGATCGGGGGATCGTATCTCGGCGCCCGCGCCGCCATCGAAGCCATCAAAGGTCTTTATCCCGACGACAAAGTCGAAATCGTCTACATGGGTCAGACCTTCGCCCCGAGCTACATCCATCAGGTCATGAAACACCTCGAAGGGAAGAAATTCGCCATCAATGTCATCTCCAAAAGCGGGACGACGACCGAAACGGCGATCGGGTTCCGCCTCCTCCGCGAGCTTCTTGAGAAGCAGATCGGGCGCGAAGCCTGCAAGAAAGCCATCTACGCGACGACCGACAAAGAGAAAGGCGCCCTCGTCGAACTGGCCAAGAAATACGGGTATCAGCGTTTCGTCCTCCCCGATGACGTCGGGGGCCGTTACAGCGTCTACACCGCGGTCGGGCTTCTCCCGATGGCCGTGGCCGGAATCGATGTGAGGGCCTTCCTTAAAGGCGCCCTCGATGCCCGGAAGGATTACGACAACGACGACATCGAGGCCAACGATTGCTACCGCTATGCCGTCGTCCGCCATCAACTCTATCTCGACGGCAAAAAAGTCGAGATGTTCGTCACTTATGAACCGAAACTCGTCCAGCTCGGCGAATGGTGGAAACAGCTTTATGGCGAATCGGAAGGCAAAGAAAAGACTGGCCTTCTGCCCGATTCGGCCACCTTCACGACCGATCTCCATTCGCTCGGTCAGTTCATCCAAGACGGTTCCCCGATCCTCTTTGAATCGGTCCTCCGTTTCGAGCATCCGGCCCATGACGTTAAGATCCCCCACGACGAAGACGATCTCGACGGCCTTAATTATCTCGATGGAAAAACTCTCGATGAAGTTTGCCAAAAGGCCGAACAAGGAACGGTTCAGGCTCATAGCGAGACCGGAAGTGTCCCCAACATCCTCATCAACGTCGACCACCTCGACGCCTACACCCTCGGCTACCTCATGTACTTCTTCATGCGGGCCTGCGCGATGTCGGCCTATCTCAACGGGGTCAACCCCTTCAATCAACCCGGCGTCGAAGTCTACAAGAAGAACATGTTTCATCTTCTTGGCAAAAAGGGCTATTGAGCCTAAGAGAGCGAAAAATTGAAGCCCCCACAAAGGGGGCTTTCTTTTCGTTGACGGTCTAGGGGGTGAATGCTATATTTATTGGGCGCGTTTTAAGGTGGCGCCTACCGCGGATGCTTAGCTCAGCGGGAGAGCATCGCCCTTACAAGGCGGGGGTCGTAGGTCCGAATCCTACAGCATCCACCACGTTACTACC